>Ga0307378_10000242_pt1 | contig 101556 bp, 105 predicted proteins | sample UN1MG_FD_202238 | JGI IMG/M metagenome (GOLD analysis project Ga0307378, IMG submission 202238) | Soil microbial communities from Risofladan, Vaasa, Finland - UN-1 | ecosystem: Environmental > Terrestrial > Soil > Coastal area > Acid sulfate soil | place: Finland: Risofladan, Vaasa...
GCAGAAAAGCCAGGAAAAAGACGGCCAAATGGAAGAACAGGCAATTGATTTTCTCGCTCAGAGAATCACCAGTAATGCCCGTGAGCTTGAGGGAACCCTCTTCCGCGTCCTAACTCAAGCCAAAATTCAGCAGCAAAAACCTACTCTTGAATTTGTTAAAAAATTCCTCGGTGTTAGATCTAAAACCGAACCTAAAAAAGTTTCGCCGAAGAAATTGGTGAGCACTGTTTGTCGACATTATAAAATCAAAACTTCAGATCTTTTTGGTTCCTGCCGAAAGGCGAAATTGGTTTTGCCTCGACAGGTCGCCATGTACCTCCTCCGAGAAGATTTAGGCCTACCTTTAATGGGGATTGGGGATATCCTAGGAGGCAGAGACCACACGACGATTATGCATGGCGTTGATAAAATCAAGCAAAAATTTAATTCTGATTCTGATTTAAGACATGAAATCATGTTGATAAAAGAAGCTCTTTATGAATAACTCTATTTTCAGTTTTCCACAAAACACTCGATTTCATCCACAAAAATATCAACATTTGTTCAGCTTTTTAAACAAGAAAAAACCCGAAGCTAACCTCGTCTTATGGGTTAAAAAATGCCTTTTGGAAGGAAAAATCAAGCTTTTCTTACTTATGAACAAAATATTATCAGCTAGGTCAAGCTCAATTATCAACTTTTACACTCCCACTAAGACTACTAAAACTAATCTTAATATGATAAAATCAAGTTCATTGAGGACAATTTAAAATGAAAGTTTCTTTACTTCAAGAAAATTTTAGCAAAGCTTTAAATATTGTTTCTCGTTCCATTGCTCCTAAAGCAGCTTTACCTATTCTTTCTAGTCTTGTTTTAGCCACCGAAAAAGGAAGATTAAAGCTCTCAGCCACTAATTTAGAATGTGGCGTTAATCTTTGGCTCGGTGCTAAAGTGGAAAAAGAGGGTTCCATTGCCGTTCCCGCCAAGTTTTTAACCGAATATGTTTCCTCTTTACCACCTGAAAAGATTAATCTTCAGGTAAAGGAAAATACTCTCCTCTTATCTTCTTCAGGTTATAAAGCTAACTTCAGTGGCAGCCCGATTGCTGATTTTCCGGAAATCGCTTCTTTTTCCGGCAAGCCGGACCTGGTTTTTGATAAAGAGGATTTTGCCAGAAATCTTACTCAAGTGATTTTTGCGGCGGCGACGGATGAGGGTCGACCAGTTTTGACCGGCGTCCTTCTTAAATTGAATAAACAAGGTCTTTCTTTAGTGGCCACTGATGGCTACCGTCTTTCGGTTAAAGAGATAAAAATGAAGGGAGTGATGGAAGAAGTCCTTCTCATCCCGGCGAAAGCGCTTTTAGAAGTGGCGAGAATTAGCCAAGAAAAAGACGAAAAAGATAAAGAAATTAAAATGGCTTTGACCAAGGATAAAAACCAGGTGGTTTTCTCTTTGCCAGGAATTGATTATTCCAGTCGGTTGATTGACGGCGAGTTTCCTGATTTTGAAAGGATCATCCCTGAATCAAGTAAGATTAAGGCTGAATTTGATCGGGAAGAGTTCTTTCGAGCGGTGAAGACAGCCGCAATTTTCGCCCGTGAGCAGGCAAATGTGGTTAAACTTACGCTCGAAGAAGGAAAGATGATTGTTTCCGCGGAAAATCCCCAAGTTGGTGGTAATGAAACCGAGGTTGAGGCGAAAGTCAGCGGCGGCAAACTAGAGATTGCTTTTAATTGTCGTTTTCTTCTTGATCTATTAGGCGCCACTTCAGCGGAAGAGATGGTTTTAGAGGCCTCAGAGGCGCTCAGTCCGGGTGTTTTTCGACTTAAGGGTGACCCTTCGTTTTTCCACTTGATTATGCCGGTGAGGATTCAGTCTTAGGGTAGTTCTGGCAGCTGAAAAAACTCTCGAGGCACTTCTAGGTTTTGGGGAGCTTGAGTGCCAAACTTAATGGCGGGTAGATAGGCGATAATCTCAGTTGTTTCTCCACTCTCCAAAGTTCCTTGACCGCTGAGAATGTAGATTGGTTGAAGAATTGGGTTTTTGTCCGGGCTTTGATAATAGGCAAGGGCAATCTGGTTGAACTCAGCCTGGGTAATTTCCGGTGGTCTGACACTTTCCTGGAAAGTGCCGAAATAAACAATTCTTCCTTCCGATAAAAGTATGCTTTCGACTTCTTCTTTGGTCTTTAAATCATAAGTTTCTTGATCTTCAAAACCAGAGAAATAAACCTGATATTGGAAACGGATAATTTCTCCGCCTTTGTCGAGAACAAGAGAGACGAGTGGCTCACCAGGATCAAGACCAACTAATTGGTTTTGACCGATAGCAGGATTAAAGCCAATTTTAATGAAATCAGCCCTTTCTGGATTAGGAGCAAAAGGTAAATTGTAGCCCTCGATTAAATATTCTTCTCTTTGCCATCTAGGCTCAAAGCTAGGTTCTAAATTCAATCTTGACAAAAGATCTTCAAGGGAAGTTTTAGTGGTTTCTGGAGAAGGAAGCTTTCCAGGATTTGATTGAAATAAATCAAGACCGTAGTCTATTTTATTGGCGTCTAGGGCGATTGAAAGTGAGTGTTTTTCTGTGGCCCAGGTATGGAAATTTCCTAAAAAGATGTCTTCGCTGCTTCGAGGCGACCCAGAAAAACCGAACTCTCGAGCAATTTCCATCGCCTGGTCCGAAGAAATCATACCTGCTTGACCTTGAAAAATTTTTAGGTTTGAAGGGAAGGAAAAGTCTCTGATGGAAACAGTCGAGTTGCGAGGAAGAGTAACTCCGGTGATTTTAGGAGAGGATAAAGTAATTTGGGGAGACGGGATAGCTTGGGGAGCTAGGGGAGAAGGTTGATCTTTTTGACTGAGACGAACAATAAGAAGGCCACTTGCTACGGCGGCTAAAATAATGAAGATCCAATATCGCTTGAAAAATTTAGTGACTCGAGTGATCATTTCTTCTAATTTTACCATCGAGTGTTACAACTCGTAAGACAACCTCTTAAAACATCGTCTCTAATGGGAATATAAGGTGAGGCCATTTCTAGGCCTCGGAATTCATAATGGAGATGAGCTTTTTCGGTGCCAGTTTTTCCTAAAGTCCCGACCACTTGTCCAAATTCTACTCCGTCTCCAACAACCATCTTGCGGTTGATTGTGTCAAGGTGCTCATAGAGGGAAGAGAAGACTGTTCCATTACAGTTTCCCTCAATGATGACAACGTTGCCACCCAAATTGGCATAGTCAGCAAAAGTGATTTTTCCTCCGTGCGTGACCCAGACTTCGTCGCCAAGAAGCGCGGGAAAGCCGATATCAACTGCCTCTTGATTTGAATGTGAGAGACTTGCACCTGGTCCCTGAGTGATTCGACCTTGAGCTGTCGGCCAACCTATTGGGCAATCTTCAGGCGGGTTGCCGATTTTAACACATTTGGTTTCAGAGTCTCTTTCTCCGCTGGAAACTCCCTGAATGTTAGCAATTACTGTCGCCGTATTACAAAGCCAGCAATCTTTAAATGTGTCGTCAATATCAAGAGAGTATTTTGCTTCCCACTCTTTTGCCTTTGTGGGGTTAAGAGGAAGATCGATTCTTTGCTCAAATTGAGGATTAGATCCAGGTTGACAAGTGACGGTTCTTTCATCATAAGCGCCAGTAATCTCAATTTCCTGTCGAGCTTCAAGAGTAACAACATAATTAAGAGTAATCGGCAAATCGTTGTTGAGAATTTTATCTTGGCTAACCGTCTTCGTGACTTCAAAATATTCTGAAACTCTTTCGGTTGGCGCCGCGGGAATGATAAAGGCGCTGGCCGTCAGGAAGACAATAAAAAGAGTCAAGAAAAACAAGCCGAGGATAATACTAATCACCAGAGCGCCAATCGGAGCGCCTAGGGGAGCAAAAAAGGCGGCGAGGATGGCGACGGTGGCGGCAGACGCCCCACCCAAAATTCCTCCCGCGCTCGCGGCTAGACCAATGCCGCTCAGAGCAAGGAGGGGAACACCGACGGTTCCGAGGCCGCCGATGACAAAAATACCGCCGATAGCTCCTATGCCCAACGCAAATTCAGGTCTGGTGAATAATTGTTTGAATTTACTGAGAAGGTCTTTAGCTTTATCAATGACAAAACCAACTATTGCCCCAATAACCGCGCCAATTACTGGAATCGGAATAATAACCTGTCCAATCGCGCTCGCCAGTTTTGTTAATCCAAGCTTGGTGAGAATTGCCGTTCCGGCCCTAATAAGCCCCTGGGTTGCTCCCTTACTGATAATTCCCCTTATTCCTGACTTAATTCCCTGACCAATCGCGGTTTGGCCCAATCGAGCAAAGATTGGTTGAAGAGTCTTTCTAGCAATAAAACTTCTGAAATCCGCGAATTTTTGGAGAGGGATTGATTCGATGGTCGTAATTCCAGGAAATCTATCAAACTTTTGGTAAATTCCGACCGTTTGTCCGAGATTTAAAATAACCTGTTCTGATTGACTGATCGGAGTCGTGGTTGGAAAACGAACCTCTGATCCCCTGAATACCATTGGATGACTTCGACCAACTTTTGAATCTAATTGGTAATGAAGCTCGGCGATTCTAGCGAGGAAAGGATGCTGTTTCTTAAATACTTCAAGCTGATTTTTCTGGTTTCTTAGAAATCTAACAATAGGATCATTGGAACCAAGTCCCTCTTGGATTTCTAAAAAGGGGATTAACCGTTCAAGTTCTTGGCTGGTGATACCAGAAAGTCCCAAAAACACTCCTTCTTGCTCAGTTTTAAATTTGATGGTCTCGTACAAGGTGCGGTAGAGACCGGCTAATTTCTTTTGGTTTGGAGTTTGTTGTTCGCGTTCTCGCTTAATTTCTTCACGGATTCTTTTTTCGTTTGAAAGGCTGGTTTTAGCTATCACTTGGGTGGTCTTGACAACCGGATAAGTGGTTGCTTTCCAAAAAAGTTCTTTAGGATGAGAAAGGGCGGCAACCACACTAGGAAGAAAAGCCTCTCTTGAGTTAGGAATTTCCTTCCTTGCCTCTCTAGGAATGGAAACGTCAAGTTTGGCTAGACTCGAGGCGGCATCAAGAGTGAAACGAGGCAACTCATTAGTTAGACTTTCTTCAAGGAGAGTGATTGTCTCAGTGGAAAGAGAAGAAATTTCTCTAATAGAAGGTAGAGCTTGTCGAATTATTTCTCGATAGTCATCGGGTTGTATTTTTTCTTGATAGGATGACTCAAGAAAACCAACAAAAATTCTCTCTTCTAAATTTTCTGTCAATTCTTCGATTAGTTCAAGGTTCGCAGAGGAAGGAGGAAGGGTCTTTTCAATGATTTTTTTAGCCTCTTTGGTGATTTTCTCTTCAGCTCTAACGATTGTCTCTCGACGGGTTTGGAGAGCTATTTTTTCTTGTCTTTTAATAAACTCTTCGACTTTATTTCTAGCTACCAGGCGGGTTCTTTCGATTTCTCCCTCATCGCCCAATTCCTCGGCCGCCTGGATGATTTCCTGGGGTACATTACCTTTCGCCTTTAAATATTCCTGCAGATCAATTTTGAGGATTTTATCAATAATATAAGGGATATAGCGGAAATCCTCGATGAAAAGAGTTTTGCCTTGGCCATCAACGATAGGACCGAAGAGAAAATCAACATACTCGAGAAATTCTTCCTTAGAGAGACCAATAATTTTGGCTTTAGGATTTGAGCTAAGTTCTTCGAGCTTCTCAAGATACCAATATAATTTTGGGTCTTTAGGTTTCATGATGACTGATCAGTCATTGGTTGAACAGGAGTAGGTGGCTGAGCTTGAGTTTGGGTGGTTTCGGGTTGGGCCTGAGCTTGTTCCGGAGCAGGCAAGGGTGTTTGAGCAGCGGCTGATTTGGAGGAAGCAATTTTTTCTTCCTTGGCTTTTTGAATTTTGACCAGTTCTTCAGGGTTGGTGGTAATTAATTGATGTTCTTCGGGTGAAGCGATGACCTTGATAGCAACATGATTAGCGCCGGCAAAGAATAAACCTTCACCGATTTCAGAAGCGAGCAATAAATGTTTTTCTCCCTCGGAAAGATAAAAAGTTTGAGCGACCTTGTCGATCCCAGCGGGCGATTGCTTCATTAAAATTTGGATGGAAGAATTAGTGACGATGGCTTTACCGTAGTCAGAGACCAAGAAATCTTCCACATCTTGGGTAATCGTTGTTAACCCCAGCCAGTATTTCCGCGCCCGTTTAGCAATGGAATAAAGAAAGGAAGCACTGTCACCGTATTTCATTAAGTACCAGGCTTCATCGACCACCAAGATTCTCTTCTTCATGTCTCTCTTAATCCGATTCCAGATAAAGTCGAGAATAATGAACATCGCAATTGGCCGAAGAGTTTCTTCGAGCTCTTTCAAAGAAAAAACAGTAAAAGGATTTCTAATTTCAACAGTGGAGCGTTGGTCAAAAATACCAGCAAAACTGCCTTTAACATATTTTTCCACCCGGTCTGCTAATCCTTTAGCCTCTGGTTCTTCCATACCGATTAAGGCTTTATAGAGATCTTCCATTAAAGGTGGTTCATTTTTCTGGGTGGCGGGGTCTGGGGTAATCCCTTTCATTTTGTAAGTGAGGACGAGGGCGCGGTCAAGAGTCGCCTCTTCGCTCGCCGTCAATTGACCCATGATGACCTTGAATAAAGAGTGAAGAGAGAGAATTTTTAATCCTAATTCATTCTGACCTTCTTCAAAGACAGTCGAAAGATCAAAAGGATTGATCTTGGCGGGCGAGTCAAAGCCAAAACTAATAAATTCACCGCCGACGGCTTCGGCTAAAGCCTGATACTCTGCTTCAGGATCAAGAACAAGAATCTCGGTGCCGAACATCAAAGAGCGCAAAGCTTCGAGCTTGACGAGATAAGATTTACCCGCTCCGGATTTAGCAAAAATAACGCTGTTCGCATTTTCTAAAGTGAAACGATCAAAGATGACCAAGGAGCCATTATGCTCATTGAGTCCATACATAATTCCTTCATTGGCGGTTAACTCACTCGAGGTGAAAGGAAAAGTGGTTGCCAGTGAGGTGGTATCCATATTGCGGGAGATTTTCAGCTTATCAACACAAAGAGGGAGAGTGGTTTTAAAGCCATCTTCCATTTGGAGGGTGGCGTGTTTAGCCACAATTAATAATGACCCCAGGGTTGATTCTACCTGCTTGGAAACGCGGTCGAGTTCTTCTAAGCTGGTGGCCGGAATGGTGACATAAAGACCGAATTGGAAAAATCTCTCGGTGCCCTTCACCAATTGTTCTTGCAGGCTACGGGCATCTTCTAACTTAGCTTGAGTTGAGGGGTCAACAATTTTCCCTCTTTGAATGTCAGTCGAAATTTCTGCCTCCATCTCCGCTATTTTTCTCCTTAAATCATCGAGGACCGATTTGCCTTCAATCGGATAGACAAACATCGAAATATCCATTGAATGATCAAAGTTGATTAAAGGCGCCAGCCAGTTGGCAGCGACAAAACGGGGATAACCGGCGACAAAAAGAGTCCGGAAATAAGTGTTATTGATTTTCAGATGGTCAAAATCAACCTCAATGGCTGAAGGAGCAATGACGTCAGGCACCGAAACCATGCCCTGGGCGAATTTGGTTAATTCTTCCGGCAGAGTCGTTTTTGGCGTCTGGACTTCGCCATTAGGTTTTACTTCCGCTCCTGGGGGGGCTGGTTTTTTTCCAAAAGGCAAAGTCACTGATGGTAGTTTAACTGGTAGGTTCATTGGTTTGTTTTTCTTCGATTTTTCCTAGAGCGGGTTGAACCATGGGCGTGGTGTATTCCTGGCTGACCGCTAAGCGTTGCCCCTCAACCCCAGGATTATAGGTTTTGTAAAAAAGTTGGATTAATTCTTGAGTTTTCAGCTGTCTTGTTTTTAGGCCAAGCCGATTAAAAAGGCGGATGAGATGGTCTCGCTTGGGAACTAAAGCCACTTTTGCTTTTTCTAAAATATAGTCTTTTTCAAAAGGCAAGCCCCTTTTCTTTTTAGGGTTAATGGCCGTGGTTAATGTTTTTGCTACGCCTAACTCTAGGGCAGAAAAAGGAATAATCGCCAAGAATTCTTTATCAAGAACATTGTTCTTTTTAACAATTTCCTCCACAAAACTGCGGTATTTCTGAATCTGCTCACGGAGAAGCTTGTTGGCCTGTTTCGCCTGTTCTTGGTCTAAAAGCTTGAGATAGGCGGTGACGTCTTTTCTCTGGGAGCGAATAACAATTTGGACGGGGAAAGTAAGAGAATTAAGCAAGGCAGCGTAGGCATAGATGGTGGCGTCTTGTTCTTTTTCAGAAAGAAGGCCAAAATTAATCGCCGTGGTCAGAAGAATCAGACAACAAGAACCATCTTTCATTAGGACGAGGTCGTCTTTAATATCCTCAATTTCTAAATGTTCTTGGGTGCTGGCGCGAATCGGTATTTTCAAAGGATCAATTGGCAACGGGTACCTCCTTCTTGGCTCTGATTTCGATGGGTGGGACAATTGTTCCTGACAGAGTTATTTTTATTAAATCGAATTGGTAGCCTTCTTTTTCGGTTTCGATTTCAAAGGTGCCATTTGGAAGAGGCGTGGCAATCATAAATTGCCCGAGCCGACTGCTTCTTAAAGCGCGGACCGGACTGCCTTCAACATCGCGAATCTCAATGATGGCGCCCTCGATGATGTTTCCTTCTGGTTCTAAAACCATACCTACCAAGACATTGGGAAAGGTTGGGGTGTTGGGCATAGAAATCTCTTGAGAAAATTTAGCGGCCATGGCTGGTTTTTCCTCTCTTTTTCTCTTGATTGTCGGCACTATTTGGGGAGTAAATTGGGAAAGAATTTTCTCTTCCGGGGTTGGGGTAGGAAGAGTGGTTCTTTGACCAATAGAAACTCTCTCTTCTTCGACCACTAAAGGTCCATGGAGGCGGCGAACTCTGACGCCGGCAGGCATTTCCGCTTCAGGCAGGGGTTTACTGGTTGGGGTAATGTTGGTTGGTAATTGAGTTGAGGCGAAGAGAGAACCGAGCTGTTCTAATTGTTTTTCCTCTTGTTTATCTAATGGTGTTGGTTGACTGGGGAGAGTAGTCAAGTATTCGGTCAGTTTTTGCTTGCCTGCCATGACTTGGGGAGTAATGGGGGTGGTTTTTATTTGAGGAGTCGGTTTGAGAACCAGGAATTCAGGGATTCTGGCTTTTTTTTGCCAAAGGAATTGGGTGGGGGAATAGACGGCTTTAAAGAAAGCCAGAAACCAGGTTTGGAGGGGTCTTTCTTGGAAGGGGACAAAAGCCATGAGAATGCCGCTGACGCCAAAGACAATGATTGCCGGCCATTTTAAATAGAAAGGAAGACTGGTGGCATAGAAGGCGAGAGCGATAAGACAGCCAACCGCTACCTGGGCGAATTGTTTCAGGGTCATATCGCCGACGAGTCTGAATTCGTAGGCGGATATTTGTGATGGGACAGGATGTTGTTCCATAGATCTTCGATCAGAACATAGTAGTTAGAACAAACAACATAGGATTATTTTTCTAATTTCTTCATTAAAACTGTCAACATTTTTATTACTTCTAAGTTTGATTTATTAATATCAAAAAAAACTGTTTATCTTCTAATCTAATTTCACTTAAAAGCTCATCCCAATAATCAGCCTCAAAACTTGAACCCCTGGAAATAGAAACAAAACGTCGATATTCTTTTTTGTAGAGCCTTCCGTAGCCTTCAGCTAAATTAGCGCCAATGGAGGCCGCACTTCTAATTAACTGATCAACTAAATACTTTTCCGTCCAATTGAGTTTTTTATCTGAGTAGTATTTTACCAGGCCAAGAGTAGACTCTTTTGCTTTCTGGTAAACGATCAGGTCTTTATAGCTTCTAAACGAAGCAACTTTACCTATGTTCTTTGTTGTCTGTTGTTTGTCCTGTCTTGCCATGGGCAGCTTTCTCAATATTTATATATCTTTCTATGTTCTATGTTGTCTGTTCTATGTTACTATCCATCAGGATTGAATTCAACCCGTTCAAAATGGGTCAGATTACAAACAAAATAAGTCAAGCTTGTTGCTTCGCAATAAGGCAACTAGCTAATTTTTAGGGCGATATTGTATAATATTGGTATATGGAAGAAAGCGAAGGAAGACCAATAGAAGAAATCTATATTGCCACTAAAACAGGGGGGGTAAAGACACATAGTGTGTCAGAAATCGAGGGAAGAGAGACAGAAGCAGGCAAAGGGCCAAGCTGGCTCAAGGTTGACCCCAGCAAAATCAATGATAAAGAATTAAGGAAACTTGTTACTGCTTACGGTAAAACTACGGTGAGTATGCTCGACAGCGAAGAACTTAGGCGAATGCATCATAAAATAGCTCTTCTTGAAGAAGCTCCAGACAATGAAATGAATGATGTTTTAACGGCAATCGAAGATTATTTCGATGCTCACTTTACTTCAGAAGAATATATGACGGAGAGGATTCCGACGCCCGAGACGACTGAAGATTGGGTTAGAACAACGATTGAACACACTTTTGCCTTGATAGATCAAGGAATTACCGAAGAGAAAAATTTTGAAGAAATGTTCGATGAGTATCAAGCGATAAGGAGATTAATTAAAAGAGATTGTCCAGAAAAGGAAGGTCTTAGTTTAGATCAAATGGGGGACGGCGAGGAAATAAAAGAAAGAAATAGAAAACTGAGCGGATATCTAAAAAGTGAATGTCCTGAAGGGATTTATCTCAAAGAAAGACTTGAACTTTTCTTGGAGGCAGCCAGAAGGCTTCATAAGAGACATCGAGAAGTTGTTAAAGCCGATGGCTCTTTAGCTGGCTTAAAGGTGATAAAGGTAAGTGAGGGCTTTTCCGCAGAAATCGTCACCCAACTGACTGAACTTAGGCCAATTGATTGGTATGTTTTAACTCATCTTGATGATTTGTTTCCAGAAGGAGGTACTGATAGAGAGCTCAGAATTGAGATCGAAAGAGCCTGGTCTGTTTGGCAAGATGTGGGGTCCCATCCTTACGAAGAAAATCCTAAGTATAATCCAAATTCTAAGAAGAAGGAGGAAAAGGATGAGTGGATTCCTAAGAAAATTAAGATTAACGGTCGAGAGCTTGGTGATAGTACCTTAGTCGATTACTATCGAGATGAGAGCGTGGTGAGGAAAGTTAGAGATGAAATTGGCGAGCTCGTTGGTCGACGAGCCGAACAACTAGTCCATATGTTTTTAACTGTTGGCTTGACTTATGATATGTGGGACAGAGAGAGGTGGAAGGTCCAAACAGTGGGTGAAGCTAGAGATTTGATGAATTTTGACAGGAAGAGAATAGGGCGGCTAAAAAATGAGAGAACGGGAGAGGGACCGGAGTGGACAGTTGGTCTTTTTTGGGCCGAGGAAGAACAAGATAGCGGATTCACACTTGGCGGCTTAAACTTCGAGGACGAAGAAGATGAGAAGGGAATAAGAAAGGCTAATCCCAAATTATGGAAAGTAATAAGAGGAGTGAGGGAGAGGTTAAAAGGAAATAAGAAGAGAGCCCTATTTCTGAATTCTAAAAAATATCCCACAATCGGCGGACTGGCTGGCGATTATTGGCATACTGCTTTCCATGAAGTTGATAATGAAGTTCAGAGAGAGACGGCTACAAAGGAAAAACCAGACAAACGAAGAAAGCTCTATGGGGAATATGGCTGTCCGAGAGACATTCCTTGGTTAGTATTGAACTCAATTGAGGCTAAAAGCTATGCTTCTTATTTTGGTTATTCCCTAGCCGTGGCGAAAGGATTACGGGATTTAATCATGGAAACAGAGTATAAACCCGAAGAACAACTTATGGAAGTAAAATTTTGGCGGACCGTTAACGACATGACCCACAGGCTTAATGATTATTGCCCCTGGATGTTAGGTAGAAACTATGATTCTCATAGAAATTGGATGGATAATGCGATGAGGGAAAGGGTTCGTTGGCAAATGACCATGAAAATGAGGAGACTGATTGCCGAGGGCATCCTTTTTACTGGGTCTTATCTGGCTAGTTCTAAACCTGGCCTTATTTTGGCTAGGGGAAAATGGAGCAGGGAACAGGTTTGGGGAAGAAAAATTTTCTTAGTCGCCGGAGTTCATGGAGGGATTATGGGAGCGATTGAGGCGAGCGGGGGTCTTGATGATGCTAATTACGCCGAGTTCGAGCGAGTGGTAGGGGAAGAATTTAACTTTGAGACAAAAGGGCGAATTGAGACAAGAAGACGATGAGTTTTTAGTAATCTTTAAGTTTCAATCTACATACTAGGACCTTCAGAATCCAGGACCCTGAGAAGAACGAGGAGTCCTACCCATATCAGCCGCCCCACGCCCATAATCGCGGTGTGGTTCTCTTACTCCCCTTGTTCTCAATGATGTTCTTACCTTTCCAAGCAGACCACCGGGTATTGGTCCTACTGCTTCTCCAATATCATCAGCAAATTTCTTTTCTATACCCGTTCTAGCTAGACCAGCGGGGTATGCGAGCGGGGCAAAAGCTTGACCAATCGCCGTTCCGTAAGCAAATGGTTGGCCAGAAATGAAAGACTGGATAATATCCGCTGTTTTTGGTGCCAAGAAGAGAATGCCGAGACCAATAAAAGGGAAAATAGAGGAGGTTAGGTCTTGAGCGGGCTGAGAGAAGAGGAGGTTGAAAAATTGACTGAAATCGAGAAGGCCGAGAGCAGTTAAAACTACCCCAATGCCGGCAACATCAGCCATTCTTTCCGTTAACTGAGCAATGCCGACTAAACCGAAGAAAGAGGCTAAAAGAAACATTGTAAGCATCGCTGGCAAAACAGCAATATTAGCGAGAATATTTCTAAACCAACCACTGATAGCATTACTACCAGGCAAAGCGCCAACCAAAATAATAAAAGGGGCAAAGATAGTGGCAAGGATAATATTGATAAGGGCTTTGAGTAAAGTCCAGAGACAACGAATAAGGATAATAATAAGAAGGAGGATAAAGATGAGAGCGAAAAGAATGCCCCCGACCGCAGCACCAATGACCGCGCCAGGGGCTACTCCAGGGCCAGTCCAGAAAGAGGCGATTGCTCCCCCAGCGGCACCAATGCCTGCGCCGAGAAGAGACACGATAACGACGCCGATGGCGGTTAAAAGAATCGCTCCCTCTACAAAGTCAGGAATAATAGCCAAGGTAATTGTTGCGCTTGGGCCAGTAAGTCCGAATAATTTATGGAACAGATTTAATAAAAGTGTTCCCCCAGCTTCTTCTAGTAAGGGTTTAAACACAGAGGCTATGAGAACACTAAGAACGAGCATAATATCAATAAGGAAACCAATGATGGCATAGGAAAAAGTGATTAACAGGAGGGCGATAATGAGCTTTGGTAGGGCGCTTTCGATAGTTACCACTGCCTGGGGGGAGATTTTAATCCTAAACATAATCGCGAAACCGATAATAACGAAGATAATCACGAAAAAAGAATAGGAGAGGTTACGAAAAGCTTCCCAAAGAGGCAGAATACTTCTCATTGTATTAAAGCCTGTGCCTGCATCTTGAGCATAAACTGGTTGGGTAAGGTTAAGTTTATTGCCTAAGTAAGCGAGATATTGGACTCCAGAGGCCGGAGGATTGGCATAAATACTGGCAGTTAAACCAGTCATTGAAAGTAAAAGGCCTGGATATTGATGTCTTTCTTCTTTTGTACAGCTTATACAACCAACAATTGAGGTCCAGACTGAAGCAATAGTTGCCTTAAAAGTTTCGTTGACAAAGCTTTGGAGATTCATTTCAGGGTTTTGAAAGACGGCGGTTTCAAAACTCCAAAGATAGCCTCCTCTTCCCGTCTGGGTGGAAAAGGCAAGAAGAGATTTGGAAGAAATAACTGAAAACAGGAAACAAAAAACTAATAATAGAGCGATTTTTCGTTTAGTAAAGAGTCTTTTTAGAAATTTGGGCAGCATAATTTAGGGTTTAGCCACTAGCGTTTAGCGTCTAGTTAACTTTGATTAACAAAACAGTAGCATTAAATAATCCAAAATTCAAGATTTGCTTGCACAGGCGGACTTTATTGCTCTACGTACGGCATGAGGACTTTGGTTGTCACCCACTCCTTGGCTTTTTGAACTCCACCCAGGTGGTTAAAATAAAATTCGCCAGTTTCTGGAGAAATTTGACCTTGCCCCAAACAGACATAAATATTAAGTAAGGGCACATAGACGTACTCCCTACAGTAGGAGTACGAAATTTCGCTGCTGGCATCTAAGTCTTCAAACGGAGGAATTTCTGCTGGCCGGAAAATGTTAAAAATCCCAAAAGTTTCATTATTAGTAGATAAATTCCAAATTTCATTGAGATAAGGATGGGCGAGGTTAATGCCGAACCGGCGATTAACTTCCTCAGTGATGGTATCGTAGCAGTGATTTTTACAATCAAAAATAGTTTCATAGACTCCTGGTGTTACCTCAACCTGGTGGGATTTGCAGTCATATTCTCCTACTGCATCACAAGGGGTGTAGTCTTTATTGATAAAAGCATCGACCGCCGCTAAGGGAATCCGGATTGGCTCGCAGCAAAGATTGTCATTATCATTAGTATCTTTAATGGCATCTTTAAAGCAGTCGGCCACAGGTCTTGGCCCCCAAATTTCACAAACTTCATTTTCAAGCCCTTCACCAGGTCCACAGTTTGTGACGATACTGCCTTCAGCGTTGAAATCAAAAGTGCAGGTGATAGAGTCCCTGGCATCATGGCAATAAGGAGAGTTTGAGACCATAGCGTCAAAATTAACACTGAAGACATCGCCTAAGTTTGCAGGCCAGGGAGAACCGGTAAAACCTGGGCCGTAGCTAAAAGTAGGCCCATCATTATTTAGATTCCAAATGTTTTTACCAGTTAGATTGCCATTGGTATGGAGCCAAATATGTCCATCTCCCCCATCACTAACAAAATTGACAGTGATAAAAATAAGAGCACTCTTTTTATCCCCACTGAAGCTAATATCAGAATAGGCTTGAAGATGGAAACAGCCTTCCCCTTCTCCTTGAGCTAAGTAGGTTTTTTCGCCCAAAACTTTTATTGTCTTGGTCGTGCTGGCGGTAGTCTCCTTTGATGGGTATGAATCAGTTTCCACCTCTTGGCTTAAAACTTTGTTTTCAGCAGACGCCAGAAAAGTTTCTTTTTCCTCCTTGTTCTGGGCAAATTTTGGTGCTCCAGCCGTTCCTTGGGGTAAAAGTAATTCGTTGAGTTCTAGGGTTTCTTCAAAAAGACGAGCAAGGTGAGGCACTTTCTCTATCTCAATGTCCACATATTTAGGTTGGTCAGCTGATTTGACGCCAATATAAGGAGCAATCTCTCCAGGAGTATCATTGCGTGAGAACATTGGTACTGCCGACCAGAGATTAAACCATTTCCCTCCCTCTGATGCTTTCCATTCTTGCCATTTTTTAAGATAATTTTCCTCGCTTGAGTCAGGCGGAAAATGACCATCGAGTTGGGTCAAGGTTGTTACTTCATCATCAAGATGTCCCCAGGTTGAGATTTTGAGGAAATCGAAAGGAACAATTTGATTGAATGTATCAATTGCCGTTGAAAGGGTTTTAAGGTCAAGGCTAAAAGGAATAAGGTCTGAAGAATAAGCACAAGAATGGGCTTTATTCTTAAAAAGTTCAATAACTCTATTGTCTAAGTAACTGCTTGCAAAGGCTAAGAAAGCATCCACTAGAAAAGGGAGATCCCAACAAAGCCGACCTTTATAGCTTACATTATAATCATGAACGCCGCCGGGCATGAGTTCGCCGCCAGAGAGAACCGTCTTCTGGGCTCTTTCGACCATTTCCTTTTTCAACTCGTCCTGATAACCAGAGGGTGTCAGCTTTCGGTAAACGCCGGCGTGATTAACCCAATCAAGCCAGTATTGAGAGTAATCTTGATAATATTCATGGGTACCCTCGAAATAGTCAGCTAAATAGAGTTGTTCATATTCAGACTTATCTGACACACCTTCCCCTTTATAGCCTACAAAAGGAATAGTGGTGCTTGAAGGATCGATGACGACCATTCCACCCCAATCTTTTTCCACACAGTAGGGTTCGTCGGGACCCCCCTCCCGTTTTTCGTAAGAGACGGTATCGTAAACGGTAAAACTGGTTGCACAAGAGTAAGTTTTATAACTGGTCTTATTGCAAGGATCACAAGCATCAGGCCGAGAATCCCTTTCACCTGAGGATTGAGGATTACAGGTGGTTGGAGGAGGGTATAAATAGGGTGGAGGAGAAGGAATAGGAAAAGGAAGAAAAGGAAAAAGGGGAAGAATTCCTTCTAACATAGCAGCGTACAATTGAAAATATTCAAATGCCAATTTTGGATTACCCCAAAGATCTACCAATCCAAAACCCACTCCAGACCGGTCTGAGAAAGTATACCAAAGAGCGGTGGCTATTTGGTCGCCGAATTCAGTCCTAATTAATTCATAGACAGCTCTAAGGTAATCAGCTTGAACTTGTTGATCTTTGGTTTCCCAACCAAATTCGGTTATCCAAAGGGGTTTGCCCTGTGAGATAGCCAGGAAATTTAAAAAGGTTTGTCTAAAAGCCTCTATATTTATACCTGGAATATAAGGATGGACACCAACACCGTCGGCTGGCAGCAAACCTCCGGCCGCCTCAATGACACTTTTTAAGTAGCTTGGATCGCCGGCAACCATACCTCCGACAACCACAAAACTATTAGAATTTTCTTTTATGGCATTATAGGCAGCCGCTAAAAGCGAGGCGTAAGCTCCAGGGGGAACATAGATTGAGGCTTCATTGTTTTTAGCGTCTTGTTCATTCCAAATCTCATAAGCGGCTACCTGATTACCATAGTGAGTCGCTAATTGTCCAGCCATATTAGCAAAATCATTGACATAACCAGAGGTGACTTGCATGTTAGGAGCCCAAAGTGATTGTTGGTTTAAAACCATAACAACATCAATTCCCGCCTGATTGAGGTCATTAATATAAGAATCGTAATTAAAATTGTTTTCAGCTGCTTTATCAGGCACATAAACGAATCTTACCCACTTAGCCCCTAAAGCTTGAAGAGCTTTGATGGTTGGCCTTTGGTTTGGATCAATAGGAGAAATATTAACTCCCGCACCTCCATTTTGAGCAAAGACTTTTTGCGGAAAGATAAAAATTGAAAGAGAAAGCAGTAATCCAAGTAAGATTTTCTTCATACGCCAATCTTAAAGACAGTCACTTCAATACCAGTGAAGTATTGGATGAAATTGAGAATGAGCCAGATGCCAATAAGGAGGACTAAGCCGAGAATGGCGTAAGTGAGAGTATTCTTGGCTGATTCCGTTGCTTTCGGATCACCGCCAGAGGCGAGGAATTTAAAACCGCCAATAACGAGGAAAATAAAGAGAACCACTACGGCCAACTCAACCGCAACATTGAGAATTTTCTCAAAAACAACTTCGATGCATTGCAGAGTAGGAACTTTGATTTCGTTGCCAGCAGCGTCTAAAACCGGGTTCATTGCCTCATCGAGCTGGGTAACCATACAGTCGGACCACTCTTTAGCAAAAATAAATTGGGGTAAAAGGAAGAAAGAAATAATTGCTAGAAGAAAAGATTTTATAAATCTGGACAGGTACTTCATTTAATTAAAGTGTATTATGGGAGGTTTTAGATGTCAATGGTGTTTTTGCGCCCGAAGGGTTCTGCGCTTTTGCGGCTGCACTTACGCAAAAAGCACTCCCGCTTTGACCTGTCACTAACATCTTAAACAGGCTGATTCAAGCTGAGTGCTTTTTAGGTTCCCTGTAGGCTTGGAATGGTTAATTCGAAAATATTTACTCCAAACAAGGCTTCAAGTAAAGTGGCGATTGCCCAGGCAGAAAAAACAATCACTAAGCCAATTAAAGCGGCCGTAATTCTTCCTCGAGCTGATTCCGTCGCCGCCTTATCACCTCCAGAAGTCATCCATTGAATACCACCGATAATTAATAAAAAGAAAAAGACTAGAGCAGCAACAATCATGACTAGTTTCACTGCCCCCGAAATCATACCTTGGATTGTTAATTCGTAAAGACCAGAAAAGAACGCTTCATCGTCTATGGGTTTGAGATTAATATCTTGAGCTAAAGCTGGTATAGCCGAACTGGCAATCATTGCCGCACTTAGCCAAAGGCTGGATAATGCTTTTTTCCCTTTTTTCAACATTTTTTCACCCCCTTTCTATTCTAAAAATAATCTTGAAATATCTATTTGAGTTAAATCAAAACCAAAAAATGTTTTGATTAATGTCAGTATAGCATAAACAGCAAAGACAATTATTAAGCCGATTAGGGCCGCTGTTAACTTCCCCCTGGCTGATTCTGTCGCCGCTTTATCACCTCCCGAAGTCATCCACTGAATTCCGCCGATAATAAACATGAAGAAAAAAACCAGAATGGCAATTACAAAAATAAGAATAATCAGGTTATGGAGAAGAAGCTGGAGGAAAACCAGACCGGGATTTGCTCCCCCTAAGATAGTCTCAAGAGTTCCACCTTTTTCAAAGATTGGATTGGTGATTGATTGACCGTTCATGGGTTGTTCCAGAGATTAGTAATCCAGTCCCATGGTCCGAGAATGTTCAAACCTGTTAAACTGCCGATTAAGGAGATAAAGAAAATGGCGCCGATGACGATGAGAATGCCGATAACCGCATGAGTTATTCTTCCCGAAGCTTCCTGCATCTTGGTTTTGTCGCCACTAGAAGTCATAATTTGAATGGCACCGATAAAGAACTGAAAAACAAACCAAATCGCGGCGACAATAGTCATAATGCCGACGATGGCTGAGAGAACATTGAAGAAGAGAGTAAAAGCTCCTTGGCCTTGCAAAAAAATTAGTTGAGGTGTTTCACCCAAAGGGCCAATTCCTTCTAGCCAGTGGCCTACAGGATATTCTTTCTGTGCTAATAAAACCCCAATTATACCTGTCATGGACCGTAAATTTTTGGTATTAAGATAGCGCTGGCATCGCCGAATAAAAGCCAGCCAAAGATGGCGGCCAAAACAAAAGAACCAGCTACAAGCAAAAGTCCCATTAATGATTGCCAGATTTTTGAAGTCGCTTCGCCAATCTTTTTCGGGTCGCCCCCGGCCGACATGAATTGATAACCAGCGATAATAATGTTTAGGAAGGCAAACAAACCAGCCAGAGTAATAATCAATTTTAAAAGGGCATTAGCAAAGAGGATTAATCCCGGTACTTGTTGTGTGCCTCCTGAGCCAGCAAGATTTAACCATTTTTGGATTGCTGGTGGAGGATTGATGGTGCCGATGAATTGCAGCATTTTTATATGCCGGATTGGAAAATATCTATTCCGGTAATGACCTCGATAATCCTAATTATCCAATAAGAAAGGAAAATAATCAAGAAGCCACCGAGGGCTGCAGCCACAGTCTTACCGCCTTTGGCGGTTTGTTCAGGATTGCCGCCACCAGCGCCCATGATAACCCCGAAACCGCCGAAGAGGAGGAGAAAGAAAAAGACAATCCCCGCCAGGACGTAGGCGTTAAAAAGAAGGACGCCGACCAGTTTGCCTAAATCAGGGAAGATACTGGCGATTCCTTGGTTGTTGAAGAACTTAAACTGGTCACCGATGCTGACCCCTTGAGCATAAGCAGGGTTAATGACCCGAGAGTAAAAGAGTAAAAGAGTAAAAGAGTAAAAGAAATACTTCAATTTCTTCACAAACTCAGTTTAGCAACCAGGACCTAGCGTGTCAAATTTCTTAAGCGAGGGAAAAGCTGTTAAACTAGCGACTTAATTATTACATGGAAGCTAAAGCCTATCTCCAAGATTATCTTAAGAAGACTCAGCCGATTTTGAATTCTTTCTTTAAGAACGAAGAAAAGAAAGCGGCCAAAATTTCGCCGATTACTGCGGAGATGATAAGAATTTACCGCAGTTTTATGGGTGGGAAGAATATCCGGGGGAGTTTAACGAGACTAGGTTATGAATGTTTCGGTGGTAAAGACGAAAAAGCAATTTTGAAAGCGTCCTTATTAGTTGAAATTGCCCATGCCTTTGCCTTGATACACGATGATATTATGGACCAAGATTCTCTAAGGCGAGGTCAACCAACCATCCATGTCCAATATGAAAATCTTCACCAACAGCGCTATCGAGAAGGAGAATCTCATCATTATGGTTCCTGTATGGCTTTGAATTTAGGTGACGTAGGTTTTATTCTTTCTCATCTCATTTTAACCGAGAGTGATTTTTCCCCTGAAATAAAAATTAAGGTTTTACGTTGTTTTGACCAAGTCCTTTTAGGCACTGTTTTTGGTCAAGCGATTGACATTAGTTATGAGCATCAAAATAGGGTAACCGAAGAAGATGTGATGCGAGTCCATCACTATAAAACCGCAAAGTACACCGTTACTGGACCACTACAGTACGGTGCTCTATTTGCCGGAGCGGATGAGAAGGAAATTGAAAAAATTGAAAAATATGGTTTGCCAGTAGGAATTGCTTTTCAGTTACGGGATGATGAGCTTGGCCTTTTTTCTGACGAAAAAACTTTAGGTAAGCCAATTGGTGGTGATGTTAAAGAAAATAAAAATACAATTCTCCACCTTAAAACTTTAAAACAAGCCAAAGGAAAAGATAAGGATTTTATCAAAAGAGCCTATGGTAATAAAGATTTGACTAAGAGAGACCTTGAGAGGGTGAGAAAAATTACCCAAGAAACAGGGGCTTTAAAATATTCCCAGAAGATGGCCAGAGATTTAGTTGAGAAGGGCAAAAAGTATGTTCCCCAAATTACCTCTGATCCGGAATTGCAAGATACCCTCTATAATCTAGCTGATTTTATGGTTAAGAGAAGCTCATAAAGAAATAGACTTTAATTATTTGAAGCGCGTCAAACGCGATAAAGTAGTAAAATAAAGGGTCATTATGGCTGAAATCAAACTCGATAAGAAAAGAATCCCCAAACACATCGGTATCATTATGGATGGTAATCGTCGTTGGGCCGCCAAAAGAGGTTTAACGGCCATGGAAGGACATGAAGCCGGAGTAAAGGCCTTAATCAAGATTGTTGAGCACTGTCTTGAGCTTGGAGTTGAAACCTTGACTATCTACGCCCTTTCAACCGAAAACTGGCGAAAGCGGGCGAGGAAAGAGGTTGAAGGTCTTTTTAATCTTTTGCTTCGGGCCGTAGAAGAAAAGAAAGAAGAATACAAAGAAAAAGGAGTTAAGGTGGCGGTCATTGGCGATTTTCAGGCTTTTCCCAGGAAAGTCGTTAAAGCGATTAGGGTGATGACGGCGATTGTTAAAACTCATGAGCGATTAAAGGTTAATGTGGCCTTAAACTATGGTGGTCGGGATGAAATTCTTAGAGCTGTTAAAAAAATTGTCGAGCAGGACATTCCCGCCAAAAAAATCAATGAAGAAATGTTTGGTAAGTTCTTATATACCAATGGTGAACCCGATCCGGATTTAATGATTCGAACCGGCGGTCAAGAACGATTGTCTAATTTTCTTCTTTGGCAGCTTTCCTACAGCGAGCTTTATTTTACCGATACTCTCTGGCCTGATTTTAGTCCCAAAAAACTTGACCAAGCGATCGCTGAATATCAGCAAAGAAAAAGAAGATTCGGCGGAGGAAAGTTTTCTGCTTATAAGAAAAAATCTTCCTAAAAAATCTTCGGCAAGCCGAAAATGACCTGAAGAATTTGGACGAGCCAGTAAGAAACAAAAATAATCAAGAAGCCGATTAAGGCATACATCACCTTATTTCTTCCTGATTCCACCCCTTTAGGATCGCCCGCCGACATCATTAGCTGAAAACCACCGATAATGAGCATTAATAATAAAGCCAGACCAGCGAGGACGTAGATAAAAGGGATAAGAGCAGAAATAATACCTTCAATAGTGAGACTGGCAATATCAATTTGGCCTGTTCCCGTTTTAGGAATAGCGCTTAAAAGCGCATCAAAATCAACAGCCTGGGCTAAAAGTTGTTTATTCATGGCAAACCAAAACCTGGAATTTTTAAGATATCGACTCCAATCAATTTTAACAGGAAAATCGAGAAAATAATAAACAAAAGACCAGTTAAGGCACTGGTGATTAGTTCACTCCCAGATTTCATTTTTTCCGGATCGCCAGAGGAAGTCATAATTTGAAAAGCGCCAAAGAGCATTAAAAGAAAAGCAATCCCGCCGGCCACGCCCAGAGCCAGATTTAAGAGTTTTTGAATAAAACCCTGAAGATTACGAGGGTCAATATCGCCAATTGCAGTGCTGATTGAACCGTCTTCTTCGGGCGGCGGGGTTATATCTGGAGGTAAATCAGTAGGAGGATAACAAGCACAGACACCATCTTCAACTCGACAAACGAATCCCGGTAGACTAATCCCAAAAACACAACTTGTACTGCAGTTTTTAACGCAATCTTCTTCAGTATTAGTGACCCTACCACTTATTTCGCAACAGACTTGGGTTTCATATGGGCATGAGGCAGAAAGTATATTACTTCCAAAGCCACACTTATAAGTACAGTATGTGTTGGGGAGACTTGAACATTGCAGTGGTTCGAGGCATGTTCCCGGATTACAACTTGGGATTGGTTGATCAGAGTATTGAGGATCACATTGACAGGATCCTCCATTGGGACAAAGGAGGCTTTCAGGTTTACATTCGTAGTGGTGAACTCCGCCAATATCATCAACAACAAGTGTAGAGACACAATTGCAGCTTTGAGCAAAAGCACTGTTGGTTTTGAAGAAAAGAAAGATAATAAAGATTAATGAAAATAAGAGAAAGACTTTTTTCATTAATTCTAGTCTAGCATAGGGTGTCTTGCGGAGCAAGACCCTCAAGCTCTAGCTTATGATATAATTTGAGTCAGAAAATGAAAGTTTCGAAACTGTTCTACTGCTCAATTGTTATATTGTTAATTTCATTCTCAATTCTTCATTCTCAATTCTTCATTCGACCCCTTTGGGGTCGCGAATGTAATGAAGGTGATCCAGAGCTCCAAGGTATTTGTCTTCAGCTCAATAAACTTGAAGCCGAGAAAGCCAGTCTCGAAAAAGCGACCGCCGGTGTTGAAAGCTCCTTAAAAAATCTTGAAGACAGGATTAATTTAATCCAAAAAGATATTAATGCCGCCAACACAAAATTAAAGCAATTAGAGAATGAAATTCTTGACCGTGAGGTTGACCTCGAAGTTCAGAAAAAATTATTGGCCGCTAAAGTCAGAGATTACTATATCAGCAGTCATCAATTTTCACCTCTCTTGATTTTTCTCGCCTCAGCCAACGCGGCCGAATTAACCCGAGAGCTTTTCTACCGCCAATCAGTCGCTGACCAGGATAAAAAAATCATCATTGAAATCGGCCAAGCCTTGGTTGACCTCAAGAATGACCAAGAAGATTTGGAAAACCGGAAGGTTAGCTTGGATAGATTACAGGCAGATTTGGATGCCCAAGCTGGCCCACTAAGAAAAGATCTTGAAGGCGCCAAGGCTTATGAGCAGCAACTGTCTTCCCAGATTGCCGATTTATCCGCTCGCCAGCAGGCAATTTTGGCGGAAAAGACAGGCACTTTTAAAACCACTGTTGGTGATGTACCTTTGGCTGATGATCCGGCCAGTCGACCTGATTTCAATCCCGGTTTTTCGCCGGCTTTTGCCGTTTTCTCTTTTGGGGCGCCGCATTTTAAAGGCATGAGCCAGTATGGCGCTTATGGCAGAGCTAAGAGTGGCCAAAATGCCGAGACAATCTTAAGGGCTTATTATGGTGGTGGTATTGAGATTAAAAAAGACTATTCAACAACGATTAATATTAATGTTGAAGGTTATGACCCGGTGGATATTGAGACCTACACTAAGCGGATTTATGAAGTTCCTAACTCTTGGGGAGATAATGGCGGCATGGAAACCCTCAAGGCTCAAGCCGTAGCCGCCCGCTCCTATGCCTTAGCCCGAACCAACAATGGGGCGGGGTCGATCTGTGCTACGGAAAGCTGTCAGGTTTATAAACCGGTCAATAAGGGCGGCAACTGGGAGCGAGCTGTGGATGAAACCCGAGGCTGGGTCTTAATGGCTAATGGTCAGCCTTTTTCGGCTTGGTATTCTTCGACTTCTGGCGGCTACCAAGAATCGTATGGTTATAATGGTTATAGTACGCCTGGATTTTGGGACACTCAGTGCGGTAGCCAAAGCTGCTGGACCGGTGAGGCTTATGAAAAGATTGCCGGTAGTCCCTGGTTCTATAAGGGTTGGTATAAAAGTCGCTCAGGAGACACTTGCGGCCGAAGCCATCCCTGGTTGACTGAGGAGGAGATGGCTGATGTTCTTAATGCCTGGGTGGTTTTGATCAAGCATGGTCAGTCAGACGAACGGGTGACGCCGAGCGGTTCTTGTTGGGGTGGCAACCCATACTCCATTGGTGAATTGCGAGCTCGAGCCGCCGGCTTAAGTGTTGGTTATTCCCAGGTTAATAGTGTCTCAGTGACTTATGCTAATAACGGGGTGACTGCCAATGTGGCTTTCCAAACAGATAAGGGTGGGGTGACCATTAATGGTTTAGATTTTAAAAAAGCCTTCAACTTAAGAGCGCCTGGCAGAATTGCCCTCAAGAGCGGTTTGTTCAATATTGAGAAAAAATGATAAAATTATTATTAAGAATATAAGATTAGAAGATTTTAGTGATTAGTCTTTGATTATTCACTAGTTTCCTATTTCCTAAAAATCCTGAACTTTATGCCAGACTTATACGTTTCTAAACACGAAAAAAAAGAGAAAGAGGCTTCCCCAGAGCTTAAGAAAAAGCCCAAGGAAGAGGTTAAAAAAATTGAGGAAAAAGAAGCCAAGAAGTTGACTACAGACTTGGAGGAAACTTCGAGCCCAGTGGCGGCTTTCGCCACCAAACCCGCTGGTGTTCGTTTTGAAACTCAAGAAGATGAAGAAGAGATTATGCTTCTTTTGCGAAAGCATTGGATTACGAACGTTCCCTGGCTTATTTTAGGCATCCTTTTAATTCTGGCTCCTTTAACTTTAAAGTGGTTTCCTCTTTTAAGTTTTCTACCGACCAATTATCAATTAATGGCGGTCATTATTTGGTATTTACTGACTGTCTTTATTATTTTCGAAAAATTTTTAACTTGGTACTTCAACGTCAACATTATTACCGATGAGAGAATTATTGACATTGATTTCAACAATCTAATTTACAAAGAAATTTCTGATGCAAAAATCGATAAAGTTCAAGACATCACTTATAAAATGGGTGGCGCCATTCGGACTCTTTTTCACTACGGCGATGTTTATATCCAAACTGCCAGCGCCGAACCTAATTTTGAATTTTTAGCTGTTCCTAAACCTGAACAAGTGGTTAAAATTCTTAATCAGCTGAGAGAAGAAGAAGAGAGAGAATTTCTAGAAGGTCGAGTCAAATGAACAATCCAGAGCTTGATCAAATCATTCAAATTCTCTCCCGAATTCAATTTTGGGATATTGTCAAAGTTTTGGTTTCCTTTGCCCTTTTACTTTATGTTTTGGTGGCTTTGGTGGTTTTTAAACAGGTTCAAATGATGGCTGATGTTCTTGATGGCCAGATGAATCCGGCCATCAAAAGCGTGGCTCTGTTCCATCTTTTAGGTGCGATTTTAGTTTTCTTAATTGCCTTGGTGGTTCTCTAACCAATTGAATGGAGAAATTTATTGTCAAAATTGCCAAACTAGTAGGTTCTCCTGACCAAAACTCCTGGTCACAAGTTCATAGTTTTATTCCTGAGGATGAAGAAAAAAGAAAGAAGAGGGGTATCCTTTTGGCGGTTTTCTCCCTTTCAGATGAAGAAGGAGCTGAGGCAGTGGCCACTGGTAGAGAATTGCTTTCTCGGTTTCATGAAGAATATTTCGGCGAAACGGAAACAAAAGTTTTTACCCGCTTAAAGACCGCTATCACTAAAATTGATGAAGAGTTTACCCGACCCGAACGGAATTTAGAGATTGTTGCTTGTGTGATTGTCGAGAACCTTGCCTATTTGGCGGTTAAGGGTAAAGGCAAGATTTTACTTAAGAGAGACAGCGCCTTTCAGACCTTAGTTGAGGGCGATGAAATCGAAATTAAAACTGCCAGCGGACAGATTAAAGAAGGTGATTTAATACTTTTGGGGACGAGTTTTTTGTTTCAAATTTTACCTGAAGAAAGATTGAGAGCCGCTTTAGCTAGCGAAACACCAGAAGAAGTAGTAGAAGCGATGGCGCCCACGATTCTCGGCCAAAAAGAAATGTCTCGAACTTCTAGTTTGGTCGCACTCATTGAGAAAGAAAAGAAAGAAGTCGAGCTTGAGCCAATCGAAACTAAGACTGAAAAACCACCTCTTGTCTCTTTTAAAATTCAACCGCGAGCCCTTCTCAAGGGAATCAAAGAGCGATTGAGCCAAGTGCCCTTAAAGCTTCCCAAAGGAGTCGGTCGAGTCTATCTTCGCCAAAAAGAAAGAGAATTAAAACAGAAGAAGATGATTTTAACCGTGGCCGTGATTTTAATCATTCTTTTAGGTGTCAGTGTTGTTTTTGGCTCAAGGACCCGGGAGATGAGTCAGAAAAAACAAAAATTTGAAGAAATTTCTTCCCAAATAGAGACCGCGATTCAAGAAGGAGAAGCCTTAAAAGAACTGAATCCGGTAAAAGCTAAGGAAAGCCTCTTGCAAGTCCAAGGATTGGTTAACGAATTAGAAGAATTAGCGGTTGAAAAAGAGAGATTAGCGGAAATTAAGAGCCGATTCGAACAAATTCTGGCGACCGTCGTTAAAGAACATGAATTGACCGAGGTGCCGGTTTATTACGACCTTAGTTTGGTTAGGGATCAGGGCCGAGGGGAAAAAATGGCTCTCTATCATGATCAAGGGGTGATTTTAGATCCTCAAGGGAAGAGGCTTTTTGGTTTTAATCTCAGTCGGAAATCAATCGATGTTTTGGCTGGCGGCGATGATTTAGAAGGGGCTTCTTTAGCCACGATTTATAGTGACTGGGCTTATGTTTTGACTGACAAAGGCATTCTCGAGATTGAAACGGAGAGTAAAAGGACTAATCTGGTGATAGAGAAAGATGAAGAATGGGGCAAGATCGTGGGTTTAGGTGCTTATGGAAGTAATCTTTATCTGGTTAGTAAAGAAGGCATGATTTGGCGTTATCCCAGTAGCGAATCAGGTTTTGGCGCCAAACAAGAGTGGTTTGGTAGCGGCGTTTCCCCGGATTTATCGGCCGTGATTTCAATGGGAATTGATGGCTCAATTTGGCTTTTAAAGGAGGACGGCAAGATTCTTAAATTTACCCAAGGCGCTCCGGATGCTTTTGGTTATTCTGGTTTGGATAAAGATTCGGAGAAGCCTCAAGCTCTTTATAATGATGACGAAATTGAAAATCTTTATCTCCTTGATCGGGGCAATACGCGGATTTTAGTTTTGGCGAAATCAGGCGAATATCGAGGTCAGTATCTTTGGTCAGGGATGAACCAAGCAAATGACCTGGTTGTTAGTGAAGCCGAGAAAAAAATTCTTCTGTTGGTCAATGATAAAGTCTATGAAATAGAAATTGAGTAGTCAATGAAGATTACTAATAGGCGAGCTAAACACGATTATCAGCTTTCAGATAAGTTTGAAACAGGTATTGTTTTGACTGGAGCAGAAGTGAAGAGTGTTCTAGAGGGCAAAATTCACCTTGAAGAAGCTTATGCAAAGATTATTCAAGGTGAGCTATTTTTAATTAACGCTCATATTCATCCTTACCGCTTTGCTGACACTAAAAATATTGATCCGCGCCGAACGAGAAAGCTCCTGGTTCATAAGAAAGAATTGGTTTCTTTAGCCTCAAAAATCAAGCAAAAAAATTTGACCTTAATCCCGGTCTCATGCTATAATAAGGGTCGAAAACTCAAACTCAAACTAGCCTTAGCCAAGGCGAAGAAAAAATACGAGAAAAGAGAAGTGAAGAAGAGAAGAGATATCGATCGGGAGATCGAACGAGTTTTGAGAGAAAAAGAATAATTTTTGGGGGCGAAAAAGGTTTCGACAGAGAATTGCTCTTTAAAACTGCAGGTCGACTTTGACTAAGAGTCGTAAAAAAGAGTCAAAAAACACAAACGGCAGCTTCAAAACTGCTAACCAAGCTTATGCTTATGTAGCCTAAAAGCGCTTTAGTATAAGCAGGCGTCCAGAATATTTTTTCCTGGCGAGATATCTGGGTGTGAACAAAGACAGGATGCAAAGAATCAGGTATGGCTTTCCTAATTCTTCTAAGATCAATAAGCCTTTGTCTAGAATTTCCTGTTAGTCGGAACAGTCCTGGACGAGATTAATAGACTAACTAAACCTGTAGATGTTCTAAGGAAGGTTCTTTGGAAGAGGGATCATTCCCCTCCGCCTCCACCACGTCAAACGTGGTAGTCCCGATTGACGGGACACTAAAAACCCGCGTGAGCGGGTTTTTTTGTATAATATTTTTAATGCTCCTTGACCTTATTTTCCCCCAAAAATGTCTTGGCTGTGGTAAAACCGGAGGTTATTTTTGCTCCTTTTGCCTGAATCTAGTTTCTTTAGAACCAAAACGAATTTGTTCGGCTTGTCAAAAGTCTTCACTCGGCGGTTTTACTCACCCAGGTTGCCGAACGCCCCAAGGACTAGATGGTTTAACTTCAATTTTTGCCTACAAAGGGGTGGTGAAGAAAGCAATTACAAAATTGAAATACAAATTTGTTTCTGATTTAGCTCAAGACTTAGTCGAACTTTTTTTGAGTTTTTGTGGCGAAGACAAGTTTTTTAGTCATTTTTGTTTATCCCGCGGCGAAGCTTTGCGGGGCTCCCAAAATGATGTCTTTTTCGTGCCTGTTCCTCTTCATTCTTCAAGAAAGCGCTGGCGGGGCTTCAATCAGGCTGAACTTTTAGGCAAGATGATGTCTTCAAATTTAGGAATAAAGTTCTTACCTGAAGCCTTAAAAAGAGTCAAGAAAACCAAACCTCAGGTTAAGCTTAATAAAGAAGAGCGAAAGAAGAATATTCAAGGCGCCTTCGAATTAAACAAAAATCATAAATCATTAATTATTGACCATCCATCATTTATCATTTTCGATGACGTTTGGACCAGCGGCGAAACCCTTAAGGAAGCGGCTAAAGTTCTAAAAAGAAATGGTGCTCAAAAGGTTTGGGGCTTAACATTGGCACGGTAAAATTTACTTTTGGTAAATTAACGTGCCCACCACGTTTAAATTCGAAGAATTTATTACGTGGGCTCGGTGAAATCAGGCTAGAATTTTGGTATAATTAGCTTATCATCTGAGGAGGGTGAGCCAGACGGCCAAGGCAGCGGTTTGCTAAACCGTACAGGGGCAACAAACCTCTGAGTGGGTTCGACTCCCACACCCTCCGCAACGTAATAAATTGCTGTGCAATTTAAACGTTGCTGGGACGTAAAATTATGAAATAATTTGTACGTCTCGCCCAAAAAGCTTCCAATGTATTACGTTTATGTCCTTAAAAGCGAAAAAAATGGAAGCTTTTATATCGGATTCACATCTAACTGGGAAAAAAGACTTAAAGAACATAATCAAGGTAAAAATAAGGCAACAAGGCCCTTTAGGCCATATAATTTAATCTTTTACGAATCTTTTTTAAATACAAAAGACGCTAAGGCAAGAGAGGAGTATCTAAAAAGCGGATGGGGATGGCGATCACTTAAGAAAATATTGAAGAATTATTTATCAGGATAAATTTAGGAGGGTTGGCAGAGTGGCTAAATGCGACGGTCTTGAAAACCGTAGGGGTGAAAGCCCCGCACAGGTTCGAATCCTGTACCCTCCGCAACGTACAAAATCGAAGATTTTTACGTTGCTGGAACGTCAATTTGCGAAGCAAATTATACGTTTCGCCGTACAAAATCGAAGATTTTTACGTTGCTTGGACGTAAAATTATGAAATAATTTGTACGTCTCGCCCGCTTTTTTATGCTATAATTATCTCCAGGATGCCTGCTCAAACAAAAACGACTAAACCGAGCCCTTTGAAAACCGAATCTGAACCCGTGGAGGTGATGCCGGTTAAAGAATTAAAAACTCTTTTAACCTGGAAAGCACCGGTTCGACCTTTTAAACGAAGAGACAAGGAATTTTGGACTACAGCCGGTTCAATTGCCTTTCTTTTGGCGGTGATTCTTTTCTTTATCAAAGAATGGGTCTTGATTATTGTTATTATCGCCATCATGTTTGTTTATTATGTCCTTTCTACTGTTCAACCAGAAGAAATTGAGCATTCAATTACCAGTCGGGGCATTCGTTTTGCCGGCAAGGATTATCCTTGGGAAACTTTGGGTCAATTTTGGTTTACCGAGAAATTCGGAGAGAAGATTCTTAACGTCCAGACCTTAATGATGTATCCGGGTCGACTCCAGATGCTTTTAGGTAAGGCGCCGGAAAAACAGGTTACCGAAATTTTAAAGAAATATCTTCTTTACGAAACTCCCGAGCCAACAGTGATTGAGAAGACCACTGATTGGTTCTCGAAAAAAGTTCCCATTGAGACGAGTTAAGCACCCGTAGTTCAACGGACAGAACGCTTGGTTGCGGACCAAGAGGTTGGGGGTTCGATTCCCTCCGGGTGCACCACGTAAAATCTGCTGATGGCAGATTTTACGTGGTAGGCACGTTAATTATATTTTACGTGCCACTAAGGAGGGTTGGCCGAGTGGTTTAAGGCGCGAGTTTCGAAAACTCGTGGGCGCAAGCCCTCACAGGTTCGAATCCTGTACCCTCCGCACTTCACTGCGTTCAGTGTAAATAGTTTACTCTGAGCTGAAGCGAAGAGCCCCTGTAGCTTAATGGAAACCCGCCAAGATTTGCGGCCATAGCTCAAAGGATAGAGTAGCGGTTTCCGGAACCGCTGATCCCAGTTCGAGTCTGGGTGGCCGCACAAATTAGGCGGGCCGGAGCCAAAAATTGGGGGTTCGATTCCCTCCAGGGGCACAGTGAAAACGCAAAACTCAAAACTCAAAACGCAAAAAGTAAAGCGTGAATTTTCAGCCGGAGGAATTGTCTTTAGAAAAGATAATAAACAAACTTTATGGTTGGTGATTCAACCCGGGGGTGGTGGCCATTGGAGTCAAGGCCGTTGGCAATTTCCAAAGGGAATGATCGAAGAGGGCGAAAAAGCTCAGGAAACAGCCGAGAGAGAGATTGAGGAAGAAACTGGAGTTAAGGCAAAGGCGATTAAAAAGGTTGACGATTTAAGAATTTTCTTTTACGACGAAGAAAAGAATAAGATTTTCAAAACAATCAGTCTTTTCTTGATGTCATACGAAGGCGAGGGGAAGAAAGAGGAAGACAGGGAAAAAATTGCTGAAATTAGCTGGTTAACTTTTGAAGAGGCGAGCGAGAAATTAACCTTTGACACAGAGAAAAAGGCTTTGGGAAAAGCGAAGAAAATTTTAGAAGAGCAAGAAAGACAACCAAATTTACTTTAAGGAGAGGTGGCAGAGTGGACGAATGCGCACGCTTGGAAAGCGTGTATGGCTGAAAGGTCATCGCGGGTTCGAATCCCGCCCTCTCCGCACTTCGGCAAGCTCAGTACGTCGGTACTGGGATTGACGAAGCATGGGACGGGGATGAGAAGTTTATACTGAGCGAGTGAAGCGAGTCGAATGTAAATCCCGCCCTCTCCGCACTTCGGCAAGCTCAGTACGTCGGTACTGGGATTGACGAAGCATGGGACGGGGATGAGAAGTTTATACTGATGATGATTTAACTGAATAAATATGATATTATCTCATTTTCCTTACCACCAATTACTTAAGGGCATTCATAAAGTTGAAAACTACTTTGAAGTAAAATTTTTAGCTATACCAGATGAAAAATTTAAACTTGTAAGGTTTGCGAAAATCACTTCATCAAATTTTCCATTATTAATGATTATGGCTGGTTGCCACGGCGAAGAGCCGGCTCCGTCCTTGGCTATATTTAAAAATTACAAGCTTCTTTCTGAAGTCGCAAAAAAATCAGGAGTAAACCTTGTTCTTTACCCTCTCGTCAATCCTTGGGGGTTTGATAGAAATAAACGATTGAATCGAGAGGGACTTAATTGTAATAGAAATTGGATCCACAAAGGAAGTAATAATATTGTTGCAAGTGAAGTTGAGGTAATTACTAAAGATATAAAAAACTACACCCCATTAATTTTTGCAAACATCCATGAAGATGATGGAACCAAAAAGGAATTTTATATTTTTTCTTTTGGAAATAAAAAATATAATAGTCCATTGATCAAAGTTGGTAGGAAATATTTTCCGATTTTGAAAGATGGCAAATATAATGATATTAAGGTGAAAAATGGCGTTGTTTACAACCACCATGACGGATCAGCAGAAGATTTTATGTTTCATCACGGATGTAAATTTTCCTGTTGCACTGAAACCCCGTCATTTCAATCGCTCTCAAAAAGGATAAAATGCAATACCGATTTGATTTTGAAATTGATAGAATTATCAAAAAATTAAAAAAAGAATTTTCCGCTAGCGAAAGAATTAAAATTGTCCTTTCTGCTTCTGAATTGAAATTAGCCTCGAAATGAGTTAAAATAAAACAAAGGAAACCCCCATGGATCAAGTTGATGAGGTTCGGTCAAAAACAGATATTATCCAGTTAATCTCTCAATACCTATCACTAAAAAAATCTGGTCGGAATTTTAAAGCCCTTTGTCCTTTCCATGCAGAAAAAATTCCTTCTTTTATGGTTTCCTCTGAGCGCCAAATTTTTAAATGTTTTGGTTGTGGTGCCGGCGGCGATGTTTTTCAATTTTTAATGCGGATGGAAGGAGTAGAGTTTGGTGAAGCCCTAAGAACTTTAGCCAAACGGTCAGGAGTGAGACTGAAGCAATACCGTCCCTCTGAAGCGGAAAAACAAAAACAAGTTTTGTATGAAATTAACCATCTCGCCAGTGAGTTTTATCACTATCTTCTTTTAAGTCATCCGGCGGGTAAAAAAGCTCTCAATTATATTCTTGGTCGGGGAATAAACAAAGATTCGATTCAACTTTTCAAACTAGGCTATGCCCCCAATTTTTGGAATGGAGTCCAGAGATTTTTAGTCGAGAAAAAAGGCTATAAGACCAACGATTTACTTAACGCCGGTTTAGTTTCCAGGTTTGACAATCAATATCGAGATTTCTTTCGTGACCGTCTCCTTTTTACTCTTAAAGATCATCGAGGCAATGTCGTTGGTTTTGCTGGTCGAACGGCTGGAAAATGGACCGAAGATTTAGCTCCTAAAATCGGCCCCAAATATCTTAATACTCCCGAGACACCTGTTTATCAAAAGGGCAATCTTCTTTATGGTTTAGAGACAACCAGGAATCAAATCAGACAAGCTAATCAAGCCGTGATTGTTGAAGGCGAGTTAGATATGATTTCTTCTTACCAGGCAGGAGTGGAAAATGTCGTGGCGATTAAAGGTACGGCTTTGACTGAGGCCCAGTGCCGTCTCCTCAAGCGTTATGGTGAGAATATTATTTTGGCGACAGATACAGATAAAGCCGGTGATGAAGCCGCCAGAAGGGGAATAGAGATTGCTGACTCGCTAGGCTTCAATATTAGAGTGGCCTTAATTAAAGGGGCTAAGGACCCAGATGAATTAGCCCAGAAAAAACCTGAAGCTTGGAGGAAAACGGTTGAAGAAGCCATTCCCATTTATGATTTTTATCTTCAGTCCGCTCTGGAAAGAATTGGCTTTGAAACCGCGGCTCAGAAAAAAGGAGTAGGCGAGGAATTATTACCCATTTATGCTCGAATTGCCGACGAGCTGGTTAAAAGCCATTATCTTCGGGCTTTAGCGAAAAAGATTGGCGTCAGTGAAGAAGCTCTTTATACTCAATTGGAAAAAATAGAAACTGAGCCAACTCCCCTAAGAGTGAGGCGGGAAGAAATCGCCAGGAAAAAACCTGAACCTTCAGTGAGGAGCCGGCGGGAGGTCTTGGAGGAATACTTGATGGCTCTGGTTTTTCAGTCCGGAAAGGTGGAAATTTTAACTAAACCGAAGACGAGAAAAATGATTAAAATTTCGGCTAACGAGAGGATTTTGAAGTTATTAAAAGATTATTTCCAAAAAAGGAAAAAGTATATTAGTCAGCGTTTCGCGGAAATGCTACCAGCGGAATTATTGGGCATTTTTAATAGTTTTTATCTAGTTGATTTTGGGGAAAGACTGGAAGACGAGTTGTGGTGGGAAAAAGAGTTAGAAAAGATCCTTTTAGAAATCGAGAAAGAGGATTTGAAAGAACAACTTAAGGAGTCGTCGGAGAAAGTCGGTCAAATGGAGGAAGCAGGCAAGGCAAGAGAGCTTAAACGAGCGGAAAAGGAGTTTCAGGAGATCTCCTCGAGACTTAATGAATTGATTAAGGAGTAAATTTGACCACGTCGGACGTGGCTTCGGCGTGGTATAATCGAGCTAAGATGGCCAAGCTTAGAAAAACCACTCAAAAATTAATTATTAAAGGCAAAAAACAAGGCTTTATCACTCAAGAGGAAATTCTTGAGTCTTTTCCCGATGCGGAAAAGAGATTAGAAGAACTGGATGAGCTTTATAATCAATTATTAACCGCGGGTGTTGACGTCTTCGAAACCGTCACCGAAGAAGAATTGAAGGAAGGGGAAAAGGCGGCGAGCGATTTAGCCAAAGAATTAGAGGTTCTTTCTACTTTAACTGATAAGACGGTGGCTGATCCGGTAAGAATGTATTTAAAGGAAATTGGTCGGGTGCCTTTATTGACAGCTGAACAAGAAGTTGATTTGGCTCAAAGAATCGAAAAAAACTCAAAGCCAGCGAGAAAAAAATTAACTGAATCTAATTTGAGACTGGTGGTTTCGATTGCTAAAAAATACGTTGGTCGGGGTTTAACCTTGCTTGACTTGATTCAAGAAGGCAATCAGGGTTTGATTCGGGCGGTCGAAAAATACGATTGGCGCAAGGGTTATAAGTTTTCTACCTACGCCACTTGGTGGATTCGGCAGGCGATTACGAGAGCCATTGCTGACCAGGCAAGAACCATTAGAATTCCGGTTCATATGGTGGAGACGATTAATAAACTCATCAGGACTTCAAGAAAAATGATGCAGGATTTAGGCAGGGAGCCGACCCCTGAAGAGCTTGGTGGGGTAATGGAATTATCGGCCAGTCGGGTGAGAGAGATTTTTAAAATTGCTCAAGACACAACTTCTTTGGCGACACCGATTGGTGACGATGAAGACTCCTTGTTGGGAGACTTCATTCCTGATGAAACTCAGCCCCAACCATATGATCAAGCCTCAAAACAGCTTTTAAAAGAGAATATTGAGGAAGTTTTAGACACCCTTTCGCCGAGAGAAGCGAGTGTTTTGAAAATGCGTTTTGGCTTAGATGGCCATCACCCAATGACTTTAGAAGAAGTGGGCAGAGAGTTTGGGGTGACTCGAGAAAGAATTAGGCAGATTGAGGCTAAGGCTTTGAGAAAACTCAAACACCCTTCAAGAAGAAAAAAGCTTCAAGATTACCTCGAATAAATTTACAATTCAGAATGTATAATGTATAATTTCAGGCATCATTCCGCCACATCTAACGTGGCTGGAAGGTTTAACGTTCCGCGGTAGCTCAATGGTAGAGCGTCCGCCTGTTAAGCGGAGGGTTGTTGGTTCGAATCCAACCCGCGGAGCCAGTTAGGCGTTACACTAACTTTCTGAGCTGTAACAAGCTTTTGAAAGAGTGGTGTATACGTCACTTTTGCCACTTTTCCATCTTTAATATCAAACCTTTCAAAGAAAATAGATAGATAGTGTCTCTTGGCTTCAAATTTAGCGTCTGAGTAGGTTTGGTAGATATTATTGGTTAGATTTAGGATTTCAGTTACCACATCAACGTCAAAGCCTCTCTGGTTTTCTATAGTAGCGATTTCATTCTCAAGATTTTGGATTTGGATATTTAACTCATTGTGTTTACGCTTAAAGGACTCTTTATCAATGGTTTTGTCCAAGAGATTGTCTTCAAGTACGTTCCGTTTATCTTCCAACTTTTTGATAGAGTTCCTAAGAGCTTGAATCTCTGTGTCTCGAGAGCTTCTTGATTGTTTAACCAGCTCTTTGGCTTTATCAATGATTCGTTGGGTGAACTCTTCAGAGAATTGAATCTTTTTTAACTCCAGAGCAACAGTTTCTTCTAAATCTCCAAGGGAAAAATAATGGGTACAACCATTGCGAACATGGCCATGGTAGTAAGCCTTTTCCTTTTTGTGGTTCCAACTACTATAAAGTCTAGTTTGGCACTCCTGGCAATAAACAAAGCCTGAAAGTAGCCACTTATATTTTCTTCGACGACAAGCATTGTGATTGTTGCGTTGGGTGATTTTTTGACAAGTTTCAAAGATTTCGGGAGTTGTAAGAGGTAGATGTTTACCCTTATAGATGTTGCCTTTATACCTCATAAGGCCAATGTAGAAGGGATTCTTCAGGATGTTGTACATGACACTTCTGTAAACTCTTTTGTTGTTTTGGGAACGTAAGCCCGCATCAAACATCATGTCAACAAGTACATCGACAGAATAGTTGCCAGTAGCATAAAGACGAAATAGCTCAGTAATGAGGGGATGTTTCTGTGGGTCTTTTTCAACAATGCGGTGAGGTTTTTCTTCAGAACCCTTGTTTACGTTGGTATAACCTACGGGGGCCCAGCCTGGCCAATGTCCGTCGTTCAGCTTCTTTTCTAAGCTCTTTTTAACCTTTCTCCCCGTCAATCTACTATAAAAGGCGTTAATATTGGCTAGCACACCATCCATAAGTTGACCTTCAGGGGAACCATCAATCATCGGTTGATTAACTGCCACAAACTTAGTGCCAGCCTTTTTGAGTTCTCGCCTAATGTAGTAATGGTCAAACTCATTTCTAGCAATTCTATCTGTATCAATCACCAATGCCACGCCTATGCCACCTTCTTGGCAACGGATAATCATATCCTCTAGACCATGTCTTCCTACTGTTTTAGTCCCTGTTTTGCCACCGTCTTCAAAGATGCCAGCAACTTGATAATCATTCTTTTTTGCCCATTTAGCGCAAAGTTCCTTTTGAACATCCAGAGATAGTCCCGCTAGTTGGTCTGGGTCTGATACTCTAGTGTAGATGACTGCTTTCTTCATGGTTTCACTATCCTTGCTTTGGCCTCAAAAGATTGTTTGATTCTTCTGAAGATGGGGTAGATGCCTGGTACAAGGCGAAAGCCAACTTCAGACAACCTAACTTCAGCAAGTTTTTGAGCTAACAAGCCCATCCAGTCTTTGTTGTTTTTAGTAGTTGGTTTTATCATGTAACTTACACTCCTGTATGCATGTTTATACTACCATATTATATAATATCATATTCAATGTCAAGCCGCTAAATTGACTTTAATGCGACTATATACTACAATCACTAACATATGAGGGAACTTACATATAACCAAACCATAGAAGATGTAGCTAAGATGTTTAACGTTAATCCTGAAACCGTACGACGTTGGTGTCGTGATGGGAAAATTAAGTTTATTAAGCTTCCTGGGGATAGTGGCAAAGGTGAATATCGTTTCTCAACTTCGGACCTCCAAATATTCATTGATGAATCAGGTGTGAGTGGGGGTACTGAGGATTCCGAAAAATTGTCTGAAGAAGTGGATGAGTAACTCTCATCTATTACAAATTTCGTCCCCATATCTCCCCTTATGACCTTGCTCTTTTCTATTAATCAAAAGCTGGGTAAAATGAACTAGCTTTTATATTTCTTCTTTTATAGGGAACTCTTCTTTCTTGCCTTAAAATCAGTGTTTTGACTCTTCTTTTAATAGACTCATTAATGAGTAAAATAACCCATATATTGAGGTTAAGTCTAAGTTTGCTAATTAATGAGGGAATGTTTTGTAAACAGAAGGGTAAAGCCCACACTATAACTGGCATTAAACAAGAATTATAGTTCCAGTCTCCGCTCAATCGCCGCGGAGGCTCCCGCTCGAGCCGCGGAGGCTGTTTTTTGCAAGCAAAAAACGGTATGTGTAAAAAGAAAACAGAGCTTAAAAGCTACATAAAATATTAATGCTTAATAACCTTTAGGCATCAAAAGGAAAGCCTCCCGCAAAGACTTTAGTGTATCGATAAGTTTTATCCGTTTTCTCTCGGCTCATCTAAGCTCACCATCTATCCCAAACTGCTGGCTATTGCCTCAGAAGGGAGGAAGGCATGGTGCGTAACCTCTACCCTCGCACATTTTGGCCTCTTCTTGTTGTAAGAACATACTAAACCATCGTAGGTTTTAGCTCTAAAGCTTTTCTGTGAGACCGACCCTTTAGACTTAACTCCCAGTCGGTCAAGCTCAGAGGGTCTGGAGACAATAAAAAAGGGAGCCTCCAGAGCTCAACTTCTGAGCCCAATGCTCCCACTATAAGGGGGTACTAAACCTAAAACTTATCCAGCAATGCGACACTGGATACTAAGATTTTATCAGCTCCTTTTCTTCCTTGTAAATCTCTCCTTATGATAAACCTACTTAACAGAGTTCTCTTTTGCAAACTTATCAATTGCATGTCTAGGTATTCTATATCCCTTACCAAGCTTAACGGCCTCTAATTTGCCGCTCTTTATGTAATTTAGAACTGTCTGCCAGTGTACTTGCAATATTTCTGCCACTTGCTCAACAGTCAAGAATGAGTTGTTTTTCATAGTATTTTCTGTTATAAATCATTATAAGCATTTGTAAGTTATAAATGCAAGAGGATTTAGAGAATGAATAAATACAGAACGGTGCCGAGTTGGTATCCAGCAGACATTTTTAGCAGGGCTTTTTTAACAACAACTCTTGATGTTGATAAAGAGTATTGGCTTTTGTTGCGCTCTTATTCTGAGGTTAAAACTAGGGGTATTGAGCTGGTTAAGTCTTATGGCATTGCTGATGATAAGCTTGAAAAATCCTGGAAAAGCTTCAGGGCGTATGTCAGACAAGCCGAAAATTATTGGCTTGCAGGTCAAAAGACTCCTTATCAATCTAGTCCTCTTCTTTATTATTACAGCTTCATGAATTTAGTTAAGGCCTTTTTGTTTCTGAAATATAAAGGCATTCTAAATGAACCCATGAGGCATGGTTTGTTCAGAAAAAACAAAACGAGTTATAGCGTGGATTTACGTACATGTAAGATGGGTGTTCAAACAGGAAGCGATAAAATATTCAATGATTATTATAAATCGGTATTTAATGTAGCTTGCCCAAATGAGCTTAGCCTGCACTATCTTTTAGGTTTCTGTACAGATGTTAGTTATCAGTTTGTAAATTGTGGTTATGGTTCGTCTCGAACCCACCCAGGAATATATAGATTTGCAATGGATAACGGTAGGAAAAAATGTTGGATTGTTATGGCTTTGGCAAAAAGTTCACCAATGACTTATTACAAAACTTATTTCAAAGATTTTTTTAATGAACTGGAAAAAGTAGAAGTGAAGCAAAGAGTGGGGCCTGGCTTCAGAGAATTATTTGGGTTTACTGGTTTGCAATGGACAGGCTTTGACTACTACCAATCAAAAGACCAAAAAGAAGTAGACTATATTTCTGATAACCAAGCGCCAGTTGGCCTTCTGATTGCTAAGCTAAATAAGATATTGCTTAATAATTCAAGCCCAAGCTACGTTCAAAATGAATTCAACTTCTATATGAACTTTCCACAAAACCGTACAAAAACTGAGCCAATGAGTGAAGAGCTGGCTATTTACGCCTCAATGTTCTACATGGGCGAACTGGTACGATACAATCCAAACTATCTTTACTCAATACTTGAAAGTGAATCTTTTTGGCTTTTACAAAGCTTTGTTGAAAGCTGTCCAATAAAATATTTAAGGGCAATAGTGGCAAGGATTATTCAACCAGCAACGAAAAACATTCTGATTGTTACAAATTGACAGTTCTACTCTTGTTGCGTTTTATAAAAAACCTTAACTTGAGTTAAAATATAAACTATGGCAAAAGTAAAAGTATTAATCGAAGGATATGTTAAAGATGACACTCTTGTAGTGCCTACAACCACTCTGATTCAAGATGGGAATACAAACATCGTAGTTGACCCTGGTATGGGTAAAAACAAGCTAGAAGCTCTTAAAAAGGCACTAGAAACAGAAGGTTTGTCTTTTGAGGACATTAGTATTGTTTTTACTACCCACTATCATCTAGACCATACTCAGCACGTTGGCCTTTTTCTCAAAGCTAAGCTTATCGACTATATGTATGTCTATGATGGCGAACAATGGACAGACCATGATGGTGAGGGTTATAAAATCTCTCCTAATGTTTCTATTACGCATACCCCAGGACACTCAATCGAGCATGCTTCGTTAACAGTAAAAACGGACAAAGGATTAGTTGTGGTTGCTGGTGATGTATGGTGGTTTACAGACATGACTCCGGTGGAGGATGAGATGGCCTGGAACCAAGAAAAATTAGAAGATAGTCGTAAAAAAGTGTTAAAAGTTGCTGACTGGATTATTCCTGGACATGGGAAAATGTTTAGGAATCTCAAGAAGGAGGTGAAAAGCGATGTTTAATAAATTATTTGCCAATTGTTTACTAGTAGAGGATTTTGATAAATCTTTTTCCTTTTATAAGGATGCCTTGGGTTTGAAGGTTAATTCTCACGAAGGTAAATTTGCTGACTTTAAGTTGGAGGGCACTTCACTAGCGATTTTTCAGAAAGATGAAGCTAAAGCGATGTTTCCAAAGAATCACATGGGTTCTGGAGGTGGTATTGTTTTAGGCTTTCAGGTTGATGGTGTTAAAAAAGCTTGCGAGGGATTGAAAGCCAAAGGTGTTGAAGTATTTGAAGGTCCAAAGAAAACAGAATGGGGACAGACAGTTGCTTATTTTAAGGACCCCGATGGCAACATCTGGGAGGTATCTAATAAATAGTTATGGAACTAAAAAAGGTAAAGTCTTTGGAGTTGAAACCAACGACTCCATTTGACTTTGATTCAACATTTCATAAGCCAGACCACTTTACATCTGGTGATAACGAATGGAAGACGGGAATCCGTTGGCAAACCTGGTATTGGCAAGGTAAGCAGTTGGGTTTGAAATTTATTGACAAAAGCACGCCTAGTAAACCAAAGATAGGGGTTGGGATTTATCACTCAAGTAAGTTGACCGGATCATACATTGAGTCCCTGGCGGAAGAGATAGAATATCGGTTTAATCTCAAGCTAGACTTGACTCCTTTTTATAAATCCTTTAAGGATGACGAGGTACTTGGTCCAATCATTAAACACTGGAAAGGAATGAGACCAGGTCACCCAAGCTCCTTGTATGAATACCTGATTATTGGGATTGTTTTACAAAATGCCACTGTCAAACGCTCTGTTCAGATGTTTCAGGCCTTACTTGAGAATTATGGAACCTTACTTGAGTATGATAGTAAGAAGTTGTGGTGCTTTTGGCCTCCAGGAGGCTTACAGAAGGCTACAGAAGACGATTTAAGAACCTTGAAGGTTGGATACAGAGCAAAATCAATCAAAAAGATAGATGAGCACTTCGTTAACAAAGAGATTGATGAGTTTGAGCTTCGGGGAAAGGATTTAGAAACACAAAAAGATGAATTGCTTGAACTATATGGCGTCGGGCCGGCAACGGTTTGGTACTTACTTTTTGATGTTTTTCATCACTGGCACTTCTTTGACCATGTATCCCCTTGGGAACAGAAGATATATTCAAAGCTGTTTTTTGACAAAGACCCAGAAAATCCTGTTCCTGTAAAAAAGATTCTCAAACACTTTGAAAGATATGGGGACTACAAACAACTGGCAGTTCATTATATCTGGGAAGATTTGTGGTGGAAGAGAAAAAATGAGGACATTCCTTGGCTAGAGAAGCTTATTAGGCTTTAATTATTAGTTTAGAAAACAAAACATGACTTTAATTCTTACAGCATTATGTAAAAACGGAATTTGCGTATGTGCTGATACGAGATATGCAGACAAGAAATGGGATGGTGGATTCAAAGATGGTTTCGACAAAATACACAAATTTGAATCTTGTCCTTTGATTATTTTTAACCACGGTGTTAATAAGTTTAATAATAAATATTGGAATGAGTTCTGTTTAGAATATGAGCAATTGGGTCAATGGCAGGATAAAGATTTAATCCAGATTGCAGATGATTTTAAGAATTTTATTAAGGATGACGTAGAGAGTGAGTTAAGGAAAGGTAAAGCACAATCTAATGTTTCTGGTTTTGTGTTGTGTGGTAAAACTCCCAAGGATAATAAATATAAAATTAAAGAGCTTTACTGGTCTCTTGGTTCAAATGGTATAGATTTCAAGCCCATAAGATGGAAGAGCAATATAATTGGGTCTGGGCTTGGTTATGAAAAATACTTAGACAGTTTAATCAGGGGGGATGAGATATTAAATAAAGATAAATATTGGAAAACAAGGAAAATTATTCAGATTAAGAAAAAGTTAAAGGAATTATTTGATATTGCTGTAGTCAAGAAGAAACAAAAGGGTGGAGATGAGTTTTCAGATAGATGTAAAACCAAGTGTATTACCAAATAATATTTAACTTGAGTTAAAATATAGAAGATGAATAAAAACTTTCTAAAAAAAGCAATAGCATTGTCAAAAGACTCGCTCGAGCAAGGTAAGTTTCCTGCTGGTGCAGTTATTGTAAAAGGAAACAAGATAGTTGGTACTGAGACTAGTAGTGCTTATCCCCATCAACATCTTCATGCAGAAACAAAATTGATTGATAAGGTAATGGCAGAAATTAATGACCAATTAGGAGAATACGAACTTTACACTTCTTTGGCTCCGTGCTTGATGTGTTTGGGTAAAATTTACTGGTCTGGAATTAAAAAGGTCTACTATGTCCTGTCTCGTGAAGATGTAGACCTAAAGCTTTCCTACGAAGGCCCTCACGATTTTGAAGATATTGTTAAAAAACTCAATAGAAAAATTGAATTTGTTCAAGATAAAACTTATTTTGATGAAGCTTTGGAGATTTACAATAAATGGGAAATAAAATGAAAGTAAACACCTACATTGGGAATGGAGCATATTGTTATGCCAACTCTGCATCAATGCTCTTGGATTCCATTGGAGAGAAGATATCCCCTTCAATTATTGAGGTTCTTTGTGGAGTTGGCTTGTCTGCTTTTTGGATGGAGAAAACAAATCTTCTGTTTTTCAATTTTGCCTTACCCGATGAAGAACTAACGAGAACGTTTAATACTCTTGGTTTTGACTGTGAGGAAAGAATTACCTCAAAGAAAAAACCCGCACCAATAGAACAACTCAAAGGAGATTTGAAAAACTCTCCTGTGCTTTTGGGCCCTATTGATATGGGGTATCTAGACTATAATCCCAATCACAAATTCCTTTATGGTTCTGACCACTATGTTTATTTATATGGATTTGAGGATAAGAATTTCTACTTGCACGACCCAGAAAAATTTCCCTGCGTTTTCTTATCGCAGGCTCAACTAAAGAAATCGTGGGAATCGGATAAAATCTTTTATGGTTTAGAGAATTATCGTTATTGGACGCTTCCTAAAAGGATTAAAACTCCAACAGGGGAAGAAATATACAAATCTGCGATTAATGACTTCAAATCTATTTACAGAAATTGTGATAAAAAATCACTAAAGAATAACTGGGTAACAGGTAAAGAAGCTATACTCAAAGCCGCTGAGAGATTTGAAAATAGAAACTTTACACAAGAAGAGATAGACCATCTTAGATACTTTGCTCTTCCTCTTGGAGCAAAGAGAGCTTTGGATTTTGCAACATTCCTTGTAAAAAGAAACCCTAAGCTATCGGAGTTAAAAAGCGAACAGGCCAGATTGTTTGGCAAAAGCCATAGTTTAGTCGGTGCAAAAGATTGGAAGGCGTTTAGTACAACTCTTAAGGAGTATGCCGAAGTCGAGGGTAAGTTTAAGACTCTTCTACTAGCTTAGAGCTTAACAAATTCTCCATTACTAACTTTCACCACAGCATACTTTGGTTTAGACACTAAGACCCTATTGAGAACCTCTAACTGATTTTTTACCTTTGCGATAGACTCTCCGGTGAATATTTCATACAGTGCAAATGGCGATGTGGGGAGCTAGCCTCAGAAAACCCAATTTCATGGGCTTTTTTGGTCTGATATAATAAAAACACATGAATACAAATTTAACTCCTGAGGAAAAAAGATTAGTTGAATACTCAAAAAAAGCAGTTGTTAAATACAACAAAATCCGTCACGCAAATGGTGGTATAGACACTCTTTATGCCTTCGTTTTATCAGATAGAGGCAACATCCACGATGGTGCGTGTTACGAGCCCAACATTGCTCAAGCCACTGTTTGTGGGGAACGAAGTGCTATTGCCAATATGGTTTTGCAGGAGTCGTATAAAGCTAAAATTAAAAGCATTGTCATAGCAGACCCAGTCCCAGAAGTTCAGGAACATGGGACACCGCCTTGTGGAACTTGTAGACATCTTATTTGGTCTCACGGGACACCAAAGACTACAGTTATCCTTATGCAATACATTCCAGGTAAAGACGATTGGACTTTCCCGAAGTTAGAGAAATATACGATAAAGGACTTTTACCCGCTTCCCTATGACCCGAAGGAAGGACTTTGGGACAATTGGCAACCCAAGTAGCTAGAGGTTTATGTCAATGCGAATGCTGGTTTGCTTTGGTTAATTCCGAAATTTTCAAACATAATTTTGATGTCATTTAAGGTAATATCAAACTCTACCTTTTGATTGCGGAATAAGTCCTTTAGGGGGAGCTAGCTTCAGAAAGCCCAGTTTAATGAGCTTTTTTGATTTGGTAAAATAGCGGTATGAAGACATTTTTAGTACTAGAGAGGGCCTACTCAATGACAGTAGGGGTTCTCATAATCCTTCCTGCTTCTTCCATTTCCCTTTTCAGTCTTTCGCCTACTTTGTAGTTTTTTCTTATTCCTGTGCCCCCAGGCCAACTAGGTGGAGCCGGGAAGTCCAAATGGTAAGGCAAATGGCTAATTGCGTCGAGATTTTCTAGAGAGATTGGAGTAAAAACTCTTCCTGTGTGAGATTCAAAAGGTGTAGCATAAATCATTAACCATAAAGCGTCAGGGTTTAGGTATGTTTTAACTAAGCCTCGGTGTTCGAAGTCAGAAGTTCTACCGTATTCTACCTTATCCCATTCAGGAACTCTTCCAGCATTAATCTCTTCTGATAAAATTCTACCTGACATAAAAAGCAATCGGGGGTGTCGAACATCCTGAACATTGACATTTTTCATTTTATCCTTTGCCCAGGGAAACACATTTAGTAAACCATCATCTCCGATTTCGTGCCCTGTCCCAAATACTCCTGATCTACCTAGTGCGTAGTCGTTAAATTTACTATTGGCAGCATCAGTTCTATTAAAAGGAAGTGAAATTGTCAATCTTATTCTTTCTGGGTTTTGTTTTGCTACCTCGATTAGCTCATCTAGTTGTTCCTCAAAACGGTGGCGGTAGTTAGTAAAAATTTTAATTAAATGATGCTTGTCCTCATTGACCATTCGTTGCCTGTCTAGAGCTTCAGTCTTTTCCAACATCATTGTTACAACGCCTTTTGCCCTTGGATGGTCTAAAATATCCCCGGAAGAGCCAATTCTTATAGAATCTGGTTGAAGCATTTTAAGAAATCTTTCATCAGAAAAAAGTCTTTCTAGGGAATCGTATGAAAATACCCCTGAGGGTAAAGCTGAGTCAGCCAAGCAAACATCACAGTGATGGCCACATCCGTTAAGCAAATCGACAGTGCGAAGGGTTTGGTCAAGGGCATCTTTTCCTAAAAAGGGGGCTAGTAGCTCGTATGCGTCGACTTGCCCGGAAGTAGCAATTTCTTTCCTAGAGATTCTTGTAGTTGGGGGATTAATCGATGGAACCGCCAACCAGCCCTCAATTTTTCCTTCTGGGAGACCTTGTTTTTTTAGAATCTCAGTAACTTCTGGCGGTGGTTCAGCTGTATTGATAGGGATTCTTCTTTCTCTTAAGGCCTCTCTTTCAGTTGCACTTTCAACCTCCGTTTTATCTTTAGTTAGTTTCGGCTGAACTTTTTCTTTTTCCATAATTACACCCATTCTACAATACTGAGGGTAAAAAAACTATGCTAGTTCTAACTTCGCCCACGAGGGAGACAAGCTAACCAGATTTATAAGAAATTTACTAAGTAACGAGAGTGTAGTCTGTTTGGTAAAATCCGAGATTGTTAAACAGTATTTTTAGGTCTTGCAGACCAATGCCAAATTCTAGTTTCTGGTTGATGAATAAGTCCTTTAGGGGGAGCCAGGATTAAAGATAATAATTAATATAATAGTGAAATCTTCGATTACGCTATAATTATCTGTGTATGACGGTTATTTTGTCTGAAATTTCAAAGAAGGGTAAATTATATCCTGGATCTATTCTAAATCTTTATTTATCCCTATTTCCTAAAGTTTTTCCCAAAGAAGAACGAGAGGATTTTATTTTTTATAATGGAGTGGGAGGTATAGGTTTACTATTCGAAGGAAAAATCGCAGAAAAATCAACTCAAAACTTAGCTTCCTTTACAGTAAAGGTTGCAAATAAAAGTTTCTGTGTATTAAAGTATCGCCTTTCTGATAATCAAAAAGGTATAGAGAAATTAAAACAGGAAGTAGCTGTCCAAACACTTAACGATTCTTCCTTTGTTATTCTAGTACACACAGGTAAATGGTATAACAATAAAAATTGGCTTATGAAGGATATGCTGCCTCGTATAACACCTGAAGGAAATATCTATGTGTGTTACGGCTCGATTGGGCAATATTTTGGGTTTGGAGATGACATAAAACATTTTTATGAAGGAGAATCAAGGGGATTAGTTTATACTAGCCGAAACAAAGGACAAACAGACACAGAAATAATCAGCTCTTATTACGGTAAATTTCTTGATCAAGAAAAACTGAACGGACTTGTAGAAGACACGGGCTTAAGACATTTTACTACTGGAATATATAAAAAGATAAACTCTCCAAAATTATTTTTTGTTAGGAGTAAAACAGTTAAAAGCGATATTGTGAGTTTCCAATCTAAAGACTCAACCTATATTTGTACTAGCAAGTCTTTAGCCCTAGCATTAAGAGATAAGACATCTATTAAAAGTGCTCTCAAACCCTTCTTGAAGGGTAATATTATTGAGCATAACTTGTAAATTAATTTTAGAAACAAACCAAAGTTCGAAAATCGTCCACTTCGATTTCACTCAGTGTGAACCATCGGGCGAGCCAGTAGAATTGAAATTACTTCCCTCTTGAAGTTTTAGGCTTGTATAGAACAGTTTAATATCATCCAGAGTAAAATCAAACTCTAACTTGTGGTTGCGGAATAAGTCCTTTAGGGGGAGCCAGTTAGAACTTAATATACCCAAATTATGTGGTTGCTTGGGAAAGAAAATCTTAATCTTCTAAAACCTGTTTTAAATAGTAAATATTATCTAGAGTGGGTTAATTATTTAAAAAGGTTTCTCAAATATAGTAGACAAGCTAAATACTATAAGAATCCCTACAATTTGCTAGCTTTACAACTAGCCTTTACAAAAACTATTTCAAGCGTTGAATCAGTAAAGACAGAGGGAATAAAACAACTTCACCTGGCAAAAAAGAAAAAAGACGAAGAGAAAATAAAGGATATAGAAATCGGGATTACTTCAAACAGACAGATAGTAAGAATAATAAAAGTGATAGCAGATGGTTTGGCGTGGAGAGTTTTGAACTTTGATAGACCGTTTATGAGAGTTGCTGCGGAACCGTCAAGGTATCCAGGCTCAGTAGATTTAGATTCTAAGGAGTATGAGAGGCTTGAAGAAAGTGCAATCGCAATTACGGCAACAAGAAAATCAAGAGTATTGTTAAACGATTTGACCTATTTTTTAAGAATTGGTGATTTGACGGAAGTGGGTAAGAAAACAATTATTTGGGAATCAAAGAAATCTTCAAAACAATTAAAAAGTGTTTACACGATATTTAAGAAGGGGAGAAAGCAAAAATTAAGTAAACAGATGAAAAAACTTGTCCACGCTCAGGTAGCAAGAGACTTTAGGGAAATTTCAATAGGAAAAGATAAGGTTTTTATTATGGATTTACCGTTTAGTTTCGATAATTATCTAAACGAAGTTAGTGATGTTATTAAGGAGGCAAGAAAGAATATGTTTTCAACAAAACAGTTATCTGACTGTTTAATTGTTTCCTGCACAGACCAAGAACAGATGATTAATCATGCTATCAAAACTGGAGAGCATGTATGGGAAAAGTTTAACGATAAAAATACATGGAATAAGAAACATAGAATAACAGCTTACAGCAATCTTGACTTTTTTTATGACAAAGACGGCGATTTTATAAGGTCAGCCACGCCTTACTCTGTTTATCCTTTTTCTGATGATGACGTTATGGGTTTAATATCGGGCAATCTATTCCTTAAATCTCAACTTAATATATCAAAAGTTAAAAAAACATTAATAAAAGCGGGTTGGGAAGTTGAAGATGTGAACTTAGACGAGTCACTCAAGAACATGGAAAAGATAATACCTCTAATAAAAGCCGGTAAGGGTTCTGAAGTTTTTATTGACGATACAATTTTTACTCTAAAACGGGGCGCTTTTATATTAAAGATTCCTATGTATTGGGTTACAAGAATAGGTACAGAATTTATGAAGCCTGAAGTTTTAATCAAGCATATAGAAGCAATCTATCAGACATCTCAATATGGTATTCCCAGAAAAGTTCAGCCGTTTATTTTAGGAGAGCGGGATGTTTGGAAATAGAGTTTATTTTTTCCACTTCCTCTCTCAATTCCTACACAAACCTTAAATCGCCTCTAATAAAATCCCTTAGTTGTAAGGGAATTATAAAAAAGTTCAGCTTGAAATTCTTTAGGCTTTAATTTTGGAGCCGAGAAATCATGTTAAATTATAGGGCTGTATGTTAGAATCACCATGTATTTAGCTTTATTTATATTAAAGAGAAAAATTAGAATTAAATAAGAATGTTAAAAGAGGCAGGTTTTCCCTCTGGCATTTTTACTAGAGGGTTTCCCAATCCAGAACTGCCTGCCCAGCAAATAAGTGAAGATTTATCTTCGCTTACTCAGCCTGAGTCAGAGAAACAGGAAGTTGTAGTTTATTCTGCTTTATCTTCACAATCAAATAGTCCCGAACCAGTAGCTCCAGGCTCGTTTCACCAGCAGTTGTCAGACAGAGTTAGCACAGGTGAAAGTCTTATTCCACCAAAAAAAAGAGGTTACCGTCTTGGCGAAGGTGTGGAGGCTGAGGTACATGGTTTAGATGGTAATAAGTTGGGAAATGAAAGATTTGCTATAGAAGCAAGTCCTGGAAGCGGTTTTGCAGGCCAAGTTTATCGAGCCATTCCAGAAAAAGGAGTTATTTTTGACGCTTCTGGAGTTACTGAAGAAAACCCTCCGGTTGCACTTAAAGTTCTAAGACCAAAGACTAAATGGAAAGAGGCTTTTCGTGACATTCTCTTTAAGCTAAGCTACCAAACTTCTTTTGCACCACGATTAAGAGAAGAGGCTTTGAGGTCAGGTCTTATTTGGCATGAGCTATTTCGTACTGCGGCCGGTATAGAGTTTGGAACAGATTCTGTAATCACTAAACCCTTTGGCTATTACTGGGATGGCGAGGTAGCTAGTTTTGCAGAAATTCACCAATGGGTTAACGGAAGGGGTCCAAGATACGAAGCTGATGACCAGATAATCACAAGGTGGATGGGAAAAACAAAAGAACCACCCAATTCCGAAGTTATCCGTAAAAGAAAATTTATGGGTGATTTAGTAAGCCTTTGTCACGAGATAGGAGCAATCGGTTTAGCTCGTCAATATGAGTGGTACACATTTGTTTCTCAGGCAAACATTCTAACAAGAAATGAACAGCAAGACGGACTTTCAGAGTTTGTAGCGGTCGATTGTCGTCCTGGATTAGCTGTTCCTTTCTTTTTACCTCTTTCTCCGGTTCACGCCAAAATAATTCTAGGTGGGTTAAAAAGAGGGGTTTTTGCACATTTTGATGAGGTCGATTTTGGTAAATTAGACACGTATCTTGTTGCTCATGTTAATGAGTTCGAGCATGCAGATGGTTTAATTCAACAACTAAAAGAGGATGATGAGCGATATAGGTCAGGACTACCCAATTTATGGCATGTAAGAACACAGTTTTTGAGAGATAGAGACCTACGACAAAAAGTACAGGAAGGAACCATTGGAGACTGGCAAAGACTAGGTAAGGTTTCGGAAGAAGAAGCAGGGAAACTTAGAGATGGTTCAAGGAGATATGCTCCATACCTCATTTTAGATAATGTTCCTTTGGTAGGCCAACCGCTATTGCGTCTTTTAGGTAATGAGAAGTACCGGGAACACGCAGGAAGAATTTTAAGAAACCCAGCTTATTTAAAAGAAGTACTTGAGGTTCAAAAGGCCAGCGACCTCCTGAAATGGAATGATAGCCAGAGAATTACTACTGAAAGGGCAATGGCTTTAGCCGATTCAACACCCAGGTATTTACTTGAGAAATCAACTTTAGGATGGCAGCCGAAAAGTGTTCATCGACTATTTACAGACATTGAGGCTCGTAAAAAGTCAATAGATGATTTAGTCATTAATCCTGTTCGTCTTTGTGTTGATAGAGAATACAGAGAGGATTGGTTAATTGGCATAATTGAACAACAAGCTAAAAAAGGCGTTGTGGCCACTGAACAATTAGAAATACTGAGAGAACAGGTTGGTGAAGCAAGAATACAGGGGTTTATAAGAGATTTAGGATTTACGGTTGGATTGGAAGCTGCTTCAAAGACTCTTTATGTAGCTTTAGCAGCATATGGTCTTTCTACAAAAGACTTTTTACCTTTAGGTATTGCAGCCTTAGGGCCAATATCACCTTCAGGAGTAGCAAGAGAGGCCTATGTTTTGGCTCAACTGGCACATAATCTACCTCATATTGTAAAAAACAGAGACGGAAAACTGCTACTTACTCGAGCTTTAGGGGCAGCTTCTGCTCCATGGAGAGTTGTAGGAAATATTTTTGCACCTTTAGAAATGTTTGCTTATTATAATGACATGTCACTTCTTTTAGGTGACTACTATGTGTCGAAGGCAGTGGATGCTATTCCTGTTTTCGGAGGAGAAGGAAAATTGCTTGAACATTGGGCTTTCCAGGCAACTTACAACCTGCCGCTTTCTATTAGGAGGGCAACAGCAGAGATAATGTCTAAAGAGTGAAATGATTCTCTTGTTCGATAAGTAAACTAAGTAGCTAAAACCAAACAAGGTTTAACTTTAGCTATTTCCTCACGTAACTCCTGCACTAGTTTAAAATCCTGAAATACTTGAATTATCTGGTTAAATTGCTTGGTTATTTCGAGTGAAGACGAGGAACAAGCTCTGCTTATTTCGAGCGAATGTGAGAAACAAACTTCGTTTATATTAAGGTTACGCCCTTCGAGCTAAACCTAGAAGCCCTGTTCTGGGGGATTTTTATTTATTGTGATAGTATAAAAAGAGGAAGGAGGTGAGAAGATAATTAATACTGATTCTAGCGTGAACGTTGTCCAAGGAAAGCCTCAAATTTTCTCTAGGGAAGAAGCAAGAAAAATCTACGGTTTAGGTCCAGAAGAGGAATTAATTTTTGAAACTAATATTGGTGGACCAGAAGCAAAAGCACAGATATTAAAAGGGATGTTTGTTGATAGTTTGGTCGAAGCCGTTAGATCTCACGGTAAAGTTACTGTTACTCAAGCAAAAGATATTCAGAGTGGTCAAATAATTCTAGATCGTTTAGCGGTTATAGGATCCAAAAAAACTTAAGTTACAGTAAGCAATTCTTGTGCTTTGGAAACCAGCTCTTTTGGGTTTTGGGCTAAACTTACCCACCTTAAAGTTCGAAAATCGTCCACTTCGATTTCACTCAGTGTGAACCATCGGGCGAGCCAGTTGGTACTTAATATAACCTCTTGCTTTTAAGTGGAGCGGTATTCTTTTTTCACTCTTTCGGCCAAAAAAATCTTCATTAAAGATTGATAGGGAACATCTTTTTTATGGGCGATATTTTTCAAGGCGGACAGCAGTGATTCAGGTAACCTAACGGTGACTGACTTTGACGATGGTTTGAGTTCAGATAAATCAAGCTTAACCGGCTGAAAATAATCAAGATAGTCAGTTAAATCATGAGTTGCCCAGAACTCTCGTTCTTTATCCTCGTTTTTAAATTTTGGAATAGACTTGACTCTTTTATTCATAATAACCTCCTTTCTTTTTGGCTTTGGTCTCGGGCCGAAATAACCCTAATTTTTTTGTTTCTAATCGTAAAAGTGATGATCAGCTTTCTTTTTTTATCAGTTATCCCTAGGGCAATGAACCTTTCCTCTTTTTGTGAATGTTTCTTATCGTATAGAGTTTTTAATGGGCGATTAAAAAAAATCTGCTCACACTCTCGAAAATCAACTTTATGCTTTTCCCAATTTTTGTGTTTATTATGCTCATCCCAGTCAAATTTCAAAGGTTTTGGCTTACCCAGGCTGATTACTCGTCCCATTTGTACATGATGATACAATACTAAGAGGTCAATGTCAAGTAACAGTTTTTAATCAATTAAGTTCGAAAATCGTCCCATCTGGCGAGCACTTCGACTCCTTCGATTCCACTCAGGACAGGTTCGCTCAGTGTAAACTAGCTTCAGAAAGCCGATTTACTGGGCTTTTTTATTTAGTTAGCAACTTTTATAGAGGCTACGATTGAGTTGGTAATAAGACTTTCTACCACTCTATCGTCAACTAAGTGAATAAGTTTGTCATTTACTACTAATATTATTTCTCTTAGTGAAAGACACTCTTCAATTTGACAATTAAAATATGCCTCTAGGGCGTTGTTATCTCCGAATGTTTTTTCTGTAAAGCTGTAGTTACTTGGGGAACCGGTTAAGTCTGCTTCTTGTCTTCTTGAGCCACCTTGATAGGTCTTAACCCATAAAGAGAGCGAAGAGTTGTTATAGGGAGTGGTTTCATGGTTATGGATTATATAACATTCTTCATATTCAGTATGGCACACTCCTTTTGTAAGAGTAGCTTGAGGTGGAATTTTCAATTTAAGGTTATTGATAGTCTTGTCTTGCCATTCATCCATTGGGGCAAGCTTAACACTGATGAGTTGTGGGGTTTCTGCCGGTTCGTTTGTTGGTTGACTTGTCGGACTGGGGGTATTAGCCACTTCTGGTGTTGGTGTTGGGGTAACTAAAACTGGTGTGGCTTGTTTGTTTTTAAACTGAAAATTTTGATAAGCGAAAAAAACAGTTGTTCCAAAAAAAAGCACAACTAATGCCACTAATCCAATAATAAGCCAGGGTTTTTGCTTTGAAGCTCCAGGAACAATAGGGGCTACCTCTTCCGGGGTAGTCTCAACCTGAATAGTTTCTTGTTCAGGTTTTTCTTCCACAATCTGAGTATATCACAAAACTAGCTCTAACTTTGTCTATTGTAGGAAGAGAGAATCGAAGTTGCCTCCCTCTTGAAGTTTTAGGCTTACGTAAAACAGCTTAATGTCATCCAGACTATAATCAAACTCAATCTTCTGGTTGCGGAATAAGTCCTTTAGGGGGAGCCAGTTGGAACTTAATATACCTTTTCGTGTTTAATGTGTTTGTCCATAAATTTGTGAATTAAGTGTGTTAAAATTACTCAAAGACATGGATGGAGAAGGTTTAGAAAACAAACCAGCATTAATTGAAGGAAGTTCAACATACACTTCTGACAAATTTTTAAATAGATTATTGTTAATAGCTAATAAGTTCCCTGTAGAAACCATGATGACAGCAGTTGCAATTGGACAAATGGTGGGAGCGGGGATAAGTTTTGCTAGCGGTAACAAAGATGCAGCCTTTACCCGAGCCTTAGCTGCAACGATTACTCAAGTAGCAACTTCTGGCATACTAGCGACTGATATTGCAATAAGAAAACATTTTTAAAAATAATCCGTTATGGACAAATTAACAAATTTCATTGGAGGAGTATTGGATATTGTTAATTATGAAGGTGACAGACAGGAATTTATAGATAAGTTTTTAAGTGGAATTTATCTGACTGCATTTAATAATTTATTGGAAAATTTAAGCGCAGAGGACCGAAAAGTGGCGATACAGATGATTAAAGATGAGAGCAATGTAAGGGATTTGTTGGGAACTTTTATGAAAGATAAACTTGAAAGCTCCAGAGTAGACAAAGCATTAACAAATTCGACCCAGAAGATTCTTACAGAATACCTAAAAGATGTATCGTTTTCATTGTCTAGTAAAAATAGGAGTGAATTGCAAAAGTACGTAGCTTCGTTTGATTTATAAAGTACAGTTCATTCCTCGAGCCAGTTGGAACTTAATATACCTTAATTTTTCGAATTATCGGAAGGCATACTTCCATGGAAAATAAACGAAAACATCTTGAGTTTATTCAAGGGGTCATCAACCGAATGGCTGGTAATTTGTTTTTCTTAAGAGGTTGGACAATTACACTGATTACTGCCCTGCTTGCACTAGTTGTAAAAGGCACGAACCCCGATTATATTTTTGTTATTTACTATCTGGTTCTTATTTTTTGGATTTTAGACGGTTATTTTCTTTCTCAAGAACGGCTATTTAGGGATTTATATAATCACGTTAAAACGTTAGACGAAAAAGATATTGACTTTTCAATGAATACAAAAAAATATAAGAAAGATAAGAAAAATAGCTTGATGTGTGCGATGTTCTCCCCCACACTTCTAGCTTTTTACTTGTCAATAGTCGGCGTTACGTTATTCATTAAATGCTTAATAAACTAATTAAAAACTATGGCAACAAAAAGACAAGTTTTTTACAGTTTCCATTACAAGCCGGACTGTTGGCGTGCGTCACAAGTTCGCAATATTGGCACTGTTGAAGGAAACAAGCCAGCCCCTGATAACGAATGGGAAGAGATTACTAGTGCCGGCGACGATGCCATTAAAAGATGGATAAATGAGCAAATGAAATATAGGTCATGCACCGTTGTCCTTGTTGGTAGCGATACGGCAAACAGAAAATGGATAAACTATGAAATAATTGAGTCGTGGAATGAAGGTATGGGCGTTGTGGGTATATACATCCATGGCTTAAAAAATAGTCAAGGATATACTTCTGAAAAAGGGAACAATCCATTTGATTACATAACTTATGTCGATGATGGTAAAAAACTATCTGAGGTTGTGAATTGTTACAACCCAACAGGGACTGATAGCAGAGAAAGATATGCTTGGATTTCAGAACACTTATCCAATGCCATTGAGGAAGCCATAAGGATTAGAAACAACAATTAAACCTACCACTATCGCCTCTAATAAATTCCCTTATAATGAGTAATTGAGTCTTATAATGTGGTAAAATACTTCTGTATATTTCTCCTGTCCGTTCTTGCCCCATGATAAAACAACAATGTCTGAAAGAATTAGATATGATGCTCCCGTAGATGCTATCCTCCTTGGAGGTAAAGATTCTGATGCTGTTGGTTTCAATAGTCAGCATAAATTCGCTCTTGAGCTGGGAGAGCGAGATATTTTAGAAGGAGTACTGGGCGCTCTTGATGGTACGAGAAGTATTGATAGGGTTTTCTTTGTCGGCCCGCTAGAGTTAATCGATGACAGGGTAAGGGATAGGAGAAAAGGCTTTGTAACTGTACCAGATACAGGTAGTCTTTGGGGTAATCTATCTGAAACTATCGAAAGACAGCAACAACTTCGTGGTGGTAATGAAGTTTTAGTAGTTTGTTCAGACTTACCCTTTTTGACTTCAGAATCTATGGATTGGCTAGTCGCCAACTCAAGAGGAAGGGATAGCTTGCAAATTCCAGTTGTTCCTAGAGAAAAAGTTCAAAGACTTTCTCCTACTTACGAAACCTACTACTGGCCCATGAGGGAATTTCCATTTAAATGGTCGAACAATATGTTGTTAGATGTAAATAAAGTCACCGATGGCCGGTTGGAGCAGCTTTTTGCAAGATATAGAGCAACTGGCGGCGACAACTATTCATTAACAGCTTTGAAAAGAATGCGACTGTTGAACGAATATGGCGGGCCAGAGGCAGTTTACACGCTTTTGTTGAACTACGCCTCAAAGTTGCTACAGCTAAAATTTGATAAACATGTGCCATTTTCAAGATTAAGAAGCAAAAGTGACTATGAGAGAATAATGACTAGAATTGCAGGAGTTGATTCTGAGTTGCTTCGAACCCCTTTTATTGATACTGCTCTTGATGTAGATAACCACTTAAGATTGGGCATCTTTCAGAGAGGTTATCAAGAGATTAGGAGAATTGTAGAAGAACAAGCAAAAGCAGAGGTTTATCAAGAATAAACTGGTTGAATTTGCAACTTCTTTATCTCCTCTCTCAATTTCTGCACAAACTTGAAATCCTTCGGCTTTGCTCAGGATAGCAATCTTCAAAAACTTTGACCACCCTTCGCATAAATGCTTCGGAGTGGCAGGTATTATGGGAAAAACTCTTGTTTATTTCGAGTGAAGACGAGGAACAAACTTTATTTATATTAAAGTTACGCCCTTCGAGCACCGACTAGAAAAGCCTTATTTATTAGGCTTTTTTGGTTTGGTAGAATAGAGATATGAAGAAAGTAGATTTAGCAGAAAGGCAAAAAGGAATAACTGCCTTAGTATTACTGGCTGTTTCCTATGGTTTTTTAGCCTTAATCCCCCGCTATTTAAACACCTCTTTTCCTTTATTTCAACAAGTGTATCTGAGAGTGTTCGCAGGCTTTGTTTTGTCGTTCATTCTCTTCCGCAAGAGTATTGATTTTAATAAGCTCAAAAAACTTCCTCTTAAAGAATGGCTATTGCTTGCCCTTAGAGCTTTTATTTATTACTTACTTGGTGTTGTTCTTTTTACTCAGGCGTTACTTTTAACTAAAATTGGCAATGTTGCGTTTATCGGAGCAATTCCAATGACCGCCGTCTTAGGCTTCATTATTCTTAAAGAACGCTTTACTGCCAAGAAGTTTTCACTTGTTTTCCTTTCATTTTTAGGGGTTTTATCAATTTCAATTCAGAATGTTTCAAACACCTTTGTTTTAGGAAAAGGCGAAATTGTAGCCTTAGTTTCAATTTTTTTTGTTTCTCTGGGCTTCATCTCAAGAAAATGGCAATCAAAGGCATTGAACGACAAAGAGGTGGCAATCTTTATGCTTTTTTTTGCGACCATTTTTATTTTTATTGCTTCACTATTAAAAGGCGAAGGATTGCCACTACACAATTGGCACTTAGGAGTCTTTCTAGCCTTGTTATTAGGAGGTTTATTGAATGTAGGCGTTAGTTTCTTTATGAATTATGGATTTTCTCGAGTAGATGCTGTATTAGCTGGTAATATCATTGCCCTTGACCCAGTTTTTGCTTCATTTTTTGCGTTCTTAGTTTTCAAAGAGTTGCCAATACCTAAGGAAGTTGTGGGCGGTATTGTAATTATTACTAGTGCCATAATGATGGGCAGGCTTGAGGCTAAACAGCGTAGTTAGGTTTTGGCAGGTTAAGGCAGTCAAATAGAATTGCAAGGTCGTTTAAACTTAAATCAAACTCTAACTTATGGTTGCGGAATAAGTCCTTTAGGGGGAGCACTTCGACTTTGCTCAGTGTAAACTAGCCTCAGAAAGCCCGATTTATTGCTTTTCTGATTAGGCGTCGAAAAACTACCAGTCTATTGATTGAAGTATTGTTATGATTTCTGATTGTAATTCTTGTGGAGTTTGACCCCCTTTTTCGCATACGACAATAAAATTATAGGCATAACCGTTTCTTTTAATCATATTTTCAAAACCTTTAAAAACCTCGCCTGATTGAACTGTTTTATTAGAAATGTATTCTGTTAGAGAACTCCAGGCCGCAGGCCCACTGTGTGATTCTAATAGAATTGGAATAGCTTGGCAGGTTCTGCTTAAATAGAAAGTTGAGCTTCCAATAACCACTTTGTCCTTATCAGAAATAAACTCATTGTAATGTTCATCATCAATAAATATTCCCCCTACTTCTCCATCGCTCTGTTCCATAATTATTGTTATCAGATACACACCATTTTTGTTGATGGCAACCACTTTGTCGGAATTATAAAGAGAAAAAAGCCTTTCTTTGATAGGAAAATCTTCATTTGCTGACATTTCTAAGAGAATCCAGCTGTCTGGATAGCCAATAGTGAAATTATGGTAATTAAAACTGTTTTCATAAACCGTATGAGGTTTAGTTGTGGTCTCAGTTATTGGAGTGGTGACTGTAGGAGTAGGAACATTAGGAGAGATTGTAGGTTGTGACTGTATAGCTTTTTGTCTAACCATCTGGAAGCTTTGATTAGCAAAAAAAATAGTTGTTCCGAAAAAAATCACAACCAATGCCACTAATCCAATAATAAACCTGGGTTTTTTCTTCACATCTTCTTTAGGGACAATAGGAGCTTCCTCTTTCGGGGTAGCCTCAACCTGAATAGTCTGAATAGTTTCTTGTTGAGGTTTTTCTTCCACAACCTGATTGTATCATAAAACTAGTTCTAACTTCGTCTATTGCAGGAAGGGAAAATTGAAGTTCCCTACCTCTTGAAGTTTTAGGCTTGCGTAGAATAATTTAATATCCTCCAGGTTATAATCAAACTCCACCTTTCGGTTGCGGAACATGTCCTTTAGGGGGAGCCAGTTGGAACTTAATATACCCAAGTTAGCTTATCACACTTCAATAGAAATTAACCTTAAATCGTCTCTAATTTGGTAGAATAGAAATATGGAAACTAGTGTGGAAACAACCGAGATACCTGGGCCCGTAAAAAAAGATGTGATTGTTCCTGATACGGGCCCAAATATGACGAGAATTCAGTCACAACACCCAACGCTGAAAGAGCATCCTGATATAAAACATACTTTTGAAGTTTTTAATCATGGTAAAAATGAAGCAACTATCATTATTCCTGGTCTGAATCAAGAAGACGTTGAGAGGTTTCGTAGGGGTAGAATGTTTGGGCAAATTATTGAACAGCTTGATGATACTGTAATCTTGTTTAATTGGCCGCTTTATACCTATATGCCTGAGTATACAGCAGCACAACTTGAGGACCTTTGCCTTCAAGAAGGCATTTCAAAAGTAAAACTTATCGGAGCTTCTTACGGAGGCCACGTTGCCCTAGAGTTACTAGCAGATATTAAAAGAAATGGTATTTCTATTGAGCCAACTGGCTTGATAACTATTGTTTCTCCTGTAGATGCAGAAGACCTTCGGGTTGGCCCAAAATTGGCAAAAGGGGTTACTCCAATATTACAAGTAATTGAAATGAAAAGAGCCTTACTAGCAAGAGGAAATATTGAAAAAGAGCTCAAACATGCCCAAAGGAGATCAACTGTTGTTAGAGTAAGTGCGTTTAAAGATAAACCGTACACAAGAGAGGAAATGCCAAATAATATTCCAATTCTTGCAATAACAACTCAGGGAGAGCCTTTGTTGGGAGAGAGAGGTGGGCCACCCACCCCTGACCTTTTAGTGAAAAACCAACAAGCTGCTAGTAAATTAGAGAGGCTTTTTGATAAGGTAGAGATTATGCAGGTTAGGGGTGGTTCTTTGGTTTCAAAGAGACGAAAGTCTTTGTCTGGGAGTTTTAACCTGCCTGGTGCTCATACTATTGTGGCAGCAGATGTTCCGAGGGTTCACAATAGGATAATGGAATTTTTATCTTCTGTTGATAAAGAAAAATAGGTTTTTGGATTGAAATTTTTTACGGTTGGCTTAGGAAGTAAAAGCTAGATAAGACTTCACTTTAGCTATTTCCCCTCTTAACTCCTGTACAAACCTTAAATCGCCTCTAATGACATCCTCCCCACCTCTTAAGGTGGGGTTTCCTTTCGTCACCTCCAAAGGAGGATGACATATCAGGTTCAATTCATCCCCTAGCTTTGCGGGGGTTTTCTTGAAACTGTCATAGAATCCCTTAGAATCTAAGGGAAAGTTGAAGTTAAACTTATAAATTTCTTTTGTTTGAGGTAAAATATAGGAAATATTATCTATGGCAAGGCAGGTAAAGAAACTTCCAGACAAGAAAATTGAGTGGCAGACTGTTGTAAACATTAAATCTGACATTCTTTTTATGAGCCTGAACGCGTTAGGGGTGGAGCGTCGTTTTATGCGCAAGGCATTGGATATCGATTGCGAATTTCAGACTTTTTACCACTTTAGTAATACAGTTGCTTATAGTTCTAAGGAGCTAGAAACACTTTTTAACCTAATTTCCAAAAAGGTAAAAAAAGATAAAAATTACCTTTTCAACTTACCTAAAAGAACTTACTCCTTCGCAGACGACTTGCTTGGTTTTGCAAGAAAAGCGAATAGAAGAAACGACTTGAACAAACTAACAAACGAAAAATTAGACAGTCTTTTTAAAGAATATCTTGAAAAATGTTCAAATACTTTTCCGTTTTTGTTAATAAGTATTCCTGTGGAAATTATTATCACAGGCGAACTAGAGGCAGTTGTAAGAAATAAACTCAAATCTCAGCAGAAACTGGGAACATTTGAGCAAAGAATGCAAGAACTTACGCAATTCTCTGTAAAAGAGACCTTCTTTCAGGAGGATTACAGACGACTGTTAAAAATAGGAAAGGAAATTCAAGAAGACAGCGAATTGCTAGAAAAATTTAAGAGAGGGGAGGAAAAAGAAATTCTTATTTATCTAAAGAAAATAAATAGGGAGCTGTATAACAAACTGGAGATACACAATAAGAAATATGCTTGGATAAACATGTATGGCTTTAGACGCCATCCCTTCACCCTAGAGGAGGTTGTTGGAAAACTTAAAGACATTTTAGAGAAGGATTGTAAAAAAGTACTCTTAGGAATTGATAATAAAATGGCTAAATCTGAAAAAGCATTTAAAAATGCTATAAAAGACTTATCTATTAAGGGAGATTTAAGGAAAAAGGTTGAGCTTTTACCGGAACTAGTATATTTAAGAACCTATCGCTTTGACATCTTTACTCTTTCTGCCTATCTTGTACGTAATCTTTTTAAAGAGATTGCTTCTCGAATAAGAGTTTCAATTGACGAACTCATTAACTTAACACTGTGGGAAATTTCTGACGTTTTGTTAGGCGAAAAGAGCCTTAAAAGTATGCCTATAAAAAAGAGAATGGAAGACCATGCGGATATCATGATTAATGGTCAATTTGAAGTGATTATCGAAAAAGAGACGCTTGAAAAATTACGTAGAGAAAAAAAGAGAAAGGACATCAAAAAAACATCTTCAGTTAAAGGTAATGTTGCAAGTAAGGGGAGGGCTAAAGGACCTGCCAAGATAGTTATGCATCCTACGCAAATTACAAAAGTTGAGAGAGGAGATGTTTTGGTTGCTCCCATGACTAGTCCAGACTTTGTTGTAGGGATGTTGAAAGCAGTAGCAATTGTTACAGACCACGGGGGTATTACTTCTCATGCTGCCATAGTCTCAAGAGAATTAGGCCTGCCTTGTGTTGTGGGAACAAAAATAGCCACAAAAGTTTTTGTAGACGGAGATATGCTTGAAGTAGACGCTGAAGAGGGATTAGTGAAAAAAATAGTTTGAGTCAGGTCGCTAAAGCCAGAAAGGGTTTTACTTTATCGATTTGCTCTCTCAACTCCTGCACAAACCTGAAATCCTTCAGCTTCGTTCAGGATAATTATCTTCAAAAACCTTGACCACCCTTTGCATAAATGCTTCGGAGTGGCAAGTAAGGGAAAAACTCTTGGTTATTTCGAGCGAAGGCGAGAAACAAGCTCTGCTTATTTCGTGCGGAAGCAAGAAACAAGGTTCTGCTGAAGGCAGGTTCTTATTTCGAGTGAATGCGAGAAACAAGCTTTGCTTATATTAAAGTTACGCCCTTTGAGCAAGTTATAATCTATCAAAACCTGATGGGTTAATCAGCCTCACTCAATCTCTCAACTTTATTTATCGCTGATTTTGCCGCTTTTAAGATCGATGACGGAAACGCCTTTACCTGTTGTCCCTGTTCCATCCATAGCCATCGAGGAAAACTCACTGGTAATCTCACTATCATTTTTTGACCAGACGGGGACCCCGTAGGCTCTAAACAAATTTTCACTTTGGACATCGGCCGTATAATTGGTTGTTTTCTTCAGGGCTAAATCATAAACAAGGACATTGACGGGGGAAACGTCGGTGGTGTGATTGTTATAGGCAACTTTTTGACTATTGTTTGACCAAACGCAGTTTTTACCTAAGCCAATTTTTATTATGCCACTACCATCAATATTGGCATAGAAAAGCCATTGGGGGACTATCGACTGCCCAACAAAACATATTTTTAATTTGTCCGGAGAAAGCCCGACCGCTATAAAACTTTCGATCACCTCATCCTCGATATCAGTGGTGCTTACCAACAGCTCATTCTTTGTCGATTCATAGACTTTATAGATATCACCCTTGATTATTTTTACATCCCATGCTTCCCTTTCTATTTGCTCGTGTTGCCCGGGCCCGAAAGGGGCTTCCTTTCTATTTAAGAGGACAAAAACTACACTAACAATTATGAGGGCTATGATAAGGAGTATTATGGGAAATATTATCCTTTTTTTCGTCTTCATAAGATTATTATAGAGAAAGTTTTATAAAAATAAAAGAGGTCAGTTTCATTGGTTTAAAAGCAAAATGTTCGAAAATCGTCCACTTCGATTTCACTCAGTGTGAACCATCGGGCGAGCCAATTTAATATTAATATAACCAGGCTTATATCATTATTTACATCTTTTCAGGGTATTCCTTGCTATTTATGCTGATAATGCATATACTGCTTAATGTATTAATATTTAGTAGGAGTATTTATGAGAAACTTTAATTCAGGCGATAGATCAAGGGGCAGAGGAGATTCCCCCAGAAGAAGTTTTGGCGGCGGAGATTCAAGAAGGCCTATGCTGCATGATGCCGTGTGTGATGAATGTGGCAAGAACTGTCAAGTACCTTTTAGGCCAAGTGGTGATAAGCCAGTGTACTGTAGTGATTGTTTTGAGAAAAAAGGCGGAAGCGATAGTAATAGACCAAGAGACAGAAGAGATTCTTCCAGAAGGAGTTTTGGCGGCGGAGATTCAAGAAGGACTCCACAGAGCAATATAAGTGATCGTAGTACTTCCCAGCTTATTGAAAAAATTGAAATTCTGAATACCAAACTTGAAACGATTATTAATTTATTATCATCAGCCGGAGAGAAGAAATCAGAGTTAGTAGAGGATAAGACGAAAAAGAGTAAAAAATTAACTGTCGAGAAAAAAGATACTAAAGAAAAAAAGCTAAAGAAAAAGTAAATTCTTTGCCCCGTCCACGAGGGGGAACTGAACTATCCAATAGTTTGATAATGGTAATGAGATGTGTTACAATTCTCCAGTTAGCTTTAAATATTGATCAGTAGTTAATACTGATTCGAGCCGGTTTATTTGGTTTAGGTATTCGTATCTTCCCCTCTTTGAATCGTCTCCTTTAAAAGCCATCACATAATAAAAATGAGAAATTTTAAGCGTCGTCATTCCCGTAGTTTTCGCGGGCAAAACAGCAGATCATCTGGTCATTATCGACCAAACAGATCGGGTGGTCGAGGTAGATATCAAAACAGAGGTGTTCCTTTGAATCCACTGATGTTCGTTAGGAGGGCTGTTGATATTATTGAAATACCCTATGTGTCAGTGAACAGTTTTTCGGATTTTCCTTTGGATGAAACGGTAAAAAAGAATATTCTGGCGCATGGCTATGATAAACCAACCGCGATTCAAGATCAGGCAATACTTCCTATCCTGGAAGGAAAGGATTTGGTTGGTACGGCCAACACAGGCACTGGAAAAACAGCGGCTTTTTTGCTGCCTTTGATTACGAAGGTGTCAAGAGATCGAAGTCAAAAGGTTTTGATCGTGACGCCTACCCGCGAACTAGCTGTTCAGATTCAAGAAGAATTTAAATTATTTAGCTTGGGTATGGGAGTTTTCTCGACATTATGTATCGGAGGCGCCTCATTGAATACTCAGACCCGCGAGCTGTCACGTCGGCCAAATTTTGTGATCGGAACCCCTGGAAGAATTAAGGATCTAGAAGGACGACGGATTTTGAATCTGGGTTACTACGGAAACGTAGTCCTAGATGAAGTTGACCGGATGTTAGACATGGGATTTATCCACGATGTCCGACAGATTATTTCGTTTTTACCGAAAAGTCGCCAATCTTTGTTTTTCTCGGCAACGATACCAAGGGAAACTGAGGCGGTAATGCAAAGCTTTTTGACTGATCCGGTAACAGTGTCGGTAAAAGACGGCGCCACCCCCCAAAATGTTGATCAAGACATAATTCGAACGCAGGGCAAAAACAAACTTGAGATTCTTCACCAATTATTGATCAGAGAGGAATTTAGGAAGGTTTTGGTTTTTGGCCGAACCAAATGGGGAGTGAGCAAGCTTGAGACAACTCTAACCGAGAGAGGCTTTAAGGCCGTGGCAATCCATGGAAATAAGACCCAGGGGCAGAGGTCGCGGGCTTTGAAGATGCTAAAGAATAACGAGGTTCAGATTTTACTGGCGACAGACGTGGCCTCTAGGGGAATTGATATAGAGGACATAACTCATGTCATCAACTATGATGTGCCGGGAACATATGATGATTATGTACACCGGATAGGGAGAACAGGAAGAATGGGGAAAAAGGGTGTTGCCCTGACTTTCATTGACTGAATATAACCTCAATTTCTTTATCGTAGGATAATTCCTTTATAAAGAGCACTTCGACTCCTTCGATTACACTCAGGACGAACTGGGCTTTTTTAGTTTGGTAGAATAAGAGTATGGATAAGGGCGTAACAGAATATATAAAAAAGCAAAAATCACCCCAAAAGGAAATTCTTCAGAGATTAAGGAAGACTCTTCTTGAGACTTTTCCCAAGGCGAAAGAAGAAATGAAGATGGGCGTGCCTTGGTATGAAGGCAGATATTACCTGGTTGGTTTTAAAGACCATGTTAATATTGGTTTTTGTATTGGCGGTTTATCAGAAAAAGAACAAGGATTATTTGAGGGCAAGGGTAAAATGATGCGACACCTTAAGTTTTTTTCTTCAGAAGAGATAGATGAAGAGAGGATTGTTAAATTGTTAAACTTAATCAACAAGAAGAAGGGGGAGCGATTGTGGCGGTAGTCTATAAGGAGAAATAAGCTCCCCGGTTTTGGTATAATTCCACTATGCCTCGCAAAGCAAAGAAAAAACCTTTTCAGGGAAAAAAGGTCTATTTTTCTGCACCCATTAGAGGCGTCCGCGAAAACATGCCTAATTTAGCTAGAGATCTGGTTAAATTTATGAAAAAAGGGGGTGCTGATGTCCTCAGTGAATTCGTGGTGGCTAATTTAGGGAAAACCATGGACCAAGCCTTCTCTAGAAAATCAGGAGTCAGTTTATTGAAGTCAAAAGAGCCTTGGATAATTGCCAGGCAGATTGACTTCCAATGGGTCGATGAGGCGGACTATTTAGTGGCGGAGGTAACCTCGCCGAGTCTTGGTGTCGGCATGGAGATTCAAAGAGCGAAAGATAAAGAAGCTTTGGGCCTCAATCATACTAAAATTCTTTGCCTCTGCCGCCAAGAAGTAATGGATAAGGAAAAACTCTCCTGGATGATTAAAGGGGTGACTTCAGAAGAACATAAAAATTTCTATCTAGTCGGTTATAAGACTCTTCCAGGAGCGAAAAGGATAATCACGAGATTTTTGACTGATAAGTTAAAACAATGAAATCTTTTCCCCGAGTGACGATTGCTTTTGTTTTAAAGAAAAAAAAAGTTCTATTAGGAATGAAGAAAAGGGGTTTTGGCGAGGGAAAATGGAATGGATCTGGCGGTAAAGCTAAAAAAGGAGAGAAAATAGAAGCAGTCATGAAGCGAGAGGTGAAAGAGGAATTTAATATTACTCCTACTGACTTCGAAAAAGTCGCTGAGATAACTTTTGTTGAGCCAAGTATTCCCGGAGAGGGAATTTGGATGGCTCATGTTTTCCTAATTAGAGATTGGGCGGGAAAAGTGACCGAATCCGAAGAGATGAAACCTCAGTGGTTTCCTGTTGATAGAGTTCCTTATAAAGACATGTGGGCCAGTGATGCTCTCTGGTTACCCCTGGTTTTAAAAGGGGAGAAGATTAAAGCCAAGTTTACTTACGATGATAAAAAGAAGGTAAAAAAACAAGAAATCACTCCTATTTCCAGCTTTTCTTAAGCCCACTTGATTTGGAACGCCTCGATAATATAAACTGAAAACAATGGGGCCCAAGACCAAAAGACGAGTCATGATCCGTTTCTTTGAATTCTTCGTGATTGGAGTTGTTATGGGAGTCACTGAAGATCTTCTTGCCATCCATTTTGCCACTGACGCGGTCATTACTCCTCACGTATTTAAAGTGGCTCTTTTGGTGGCCTTCCCCTTTGCGGTTATTAGCGAATTAGTCGTTGATAGTAAAGTCTTTCGCCGACTTCTTTTTGGGCCGCCAAATAACGCCAACGAATCTTCGAAAAGAAAAAAGAAGAGTTAATAACTCTTAAGGAGTTGACCCGCCTTCGCTGAAGCTTCGGCGAGGTCTGCGCCCCGATGTGAAATCGGGGCTTGACAACCCCCAAGAATCTGCTATAATGGGTATATATTCATAATGTAGGTTTGAAAGGAGGTGAAACATATGCCAGGATTTGACAGAACCGGTCCTTTGGGTCAGGGCTTAGCCACTGGCCGTGGCTTTGGTCCTTGCGGCTTAGGTTTAGGTTGGCGCAGAAGATTCGGTCCAGGCCGAGGCATGGGAAGATACTTTGGCTGGAATTGGCCTGAAACCAAAGAAGACCAAACTGAAGCCTTAAAAGGATACAAAAAAGCCTTAGAAGAAGAACTAGAAGACGTGGAGAAAGAGGAGAAAGAGCTTAAAGAGAAATAATTCTACCATGCCAAGACCGAAGATAAAAAGGTGGATCAAATTTAAGCCTGGAGTGACTTATTTTAAACCTCGGGGGGTGCCGATGCGTTTTCTCGAGGAGATTAAATTGGCGGCTGATGAGTTAGAAGCCTTGCAACTAGCTGATGCTAAGGGTTTAGACCAGATTAAGGCGGCTAAAGAAATGAAGGTTTCCCAGTCAACTTTCCAGAGAATTTTGAGTTCCGCCCGAAAGAAAGTTAGCCAGGGTTTAATTGAAGGCAAGGCGATTAGGATTGAAAATAGTAAGAAGGGTTGAGATTTCGAGCAAAATTCTATATCCTTAAGAGCGAGCGATGAGAAAAATAGTTTTTAGTTTGGTTCTTTTCTTTTTTTTGTTGGGAGCTTTTGTTTCTCCTAGCCTGGCGACAGGCGATCAAAAAACCTGCTTGATTTATTTTTCTGGAATTGGTTGTCCTCACTGTGCTGAAACTGACCCCGTGGTCCTTGAACAGTTACCGGATAAATATCCTGACTTAGTTGTTATTAAATATGAGATTTATCAAGAAAGAGAGAATGCCCCCCTGCTTTCTAAATATAATGATGTCTATGGCTCAGGCTTGGGTATTCCCCTGGTCATTTTTGGGAAGGATGAAGTTCTTATAGGCGCCTCTCCGATTCTAAATAATATTGAAAATTTGCTTACCGAACAAAAAGGTAATCCTTGTCCTTTAATCGATGGCTCTTCGGTGGATTTTAACGAACTTGATCTTTCTAGCTTGCCGGGTAAACCTCAGATTTATCCAGAGTCCCTATCAGGAGAACCTGGAACTTCAGGCGAAGTAGTTGTCAGCGAGCTTACTCTGGCTAAAGTCTTGTCCTTAGCGGTCGTCGATGCGGTTAACCCCTGCGCTTTGGCGGTTCTTATCCTAATGCTCTTTGCCATTTTGGCTTTTGCTCCTAAAAAACGACATAATATTCTCCTGGCAGGCCTCGCCTTTACAACTTCGGTTTTTGTGATGTATTTTTTCTACGGTTTAATTATTATCAGGTTTTTCCAATTAATTCAGGCTTTAGCCAGCTTTCGTCTTTGGCTTTATAAAGGATTAGGTTTAGCGGCTCTCATCTTAGGAGTTTTGAACATTAGGGACTTCCTTCGTTACCAGCCGGGAGGGTTTTTGACGGAAATGCCGATGTTTCTCCGCCCTAAGATGAAGAATCTCTTTTTTAAAGTCACCAGCCCGAGAGGCGCTTTTGTGGTTGGCGCTTTAGTGACCCTCTTTTTACTGCCCTGTACGATTGGTCCCTATATTATTTGCGGAGGCATTCTATGCTCTCTTTCTTTCTTGGAAACCATCCCCTGGCTCTTGCTTTACAATTTAATTTTTGTCTTACCAATGCTAGTCATTACCATTGCCTGCTATATTGGTTTTACGACTGTTGAAAATGTATCGGGCTGGAAAGATAAGAATATTCGTTATCTTCACTTAGTTGCCGGACTGATTATTCTTGGCCTGGGTTTGGCGATGCTCCTTGGTTGGGTGTAAAAAACCCTTGATTTTTTCTTTCTTCTTATTGTTATATAATGAGAGGAGGACCCTGCCCCACTTCAGTTAACTTTTATGGGGCTACGGAAGGGCAAAGAGGGGGTGAGGAGATTGAAAATTAAAAAGAAAGAGGTGAGACAGATTTCTCAACTCTGTATGGTTGGTTCATTAATTACCGTGATTTTTGCCGCTTTTGGGGCGACTGGAAGTGATTTTTGGCTGGCCTCAACCCAGTGGCTTTTAGTGGCTGGAGTTTTAGCTATTTTTGGGATTTACTTCAGAATGGAATCTTAGACGCGAAAGACGCGAAGTTTGGCGCAAAAACTTAAAGTTATAGATTGGCCATTGACAAAACTTTATAAATAGGATTATCTATTGCCAGACTATTTTTTGTTCCGCCAAAGCGGAGCAAAAACATGAACAAAAAAACTGAATATTCTGCTCTTTTTGATTTTAGCTCTCCAAGCTGGTTTTGGAGAGTTTTTTAGTGGTTGAAAGGAGGTGGTGGTTGTGGCCAAAAAGAAAAAAAAGAAGAAGTAAGGAATCTCCTTACTGACAAAAGCGGTGCCCCCAAAAAGGACCGCTTTTTGTCGCCTGCCCCAATTCTCTTTTTACTTCTTCCGAATTAATTCTCTCGTAAATCTGAGCGGGTTTTGATAGAATCTGGATATGAACTGGTTTTATTTAGTTGTGATTAACATTTCACTTGTCTCGCTTTCTACGCTTCTACAAAGGATTTTGATGAAAGAGGAAGGAAGTGACCCCTTTGTTTACGCCTTAGTCTTTCAATTAGTGGTTACTTTTGTAGTTTCGATTTATGCCTTCAGACAGGGATTTCACTTGCCTAATTTGACACCACTTCTGCCTTTTATAGGTCTAATGGTTGTTTTTTATGGTTTCGCCAATGTGACTTTATTTAAAGCTCTTCAATTAGGCGAGGCTTCAGAGGTGAGTGTGATTTCCTCCTCTCGCTCTCTTTGGACAGTTTTGGTAGCCGTTACTTTATTGGGGGAGCCTTTAACTAGTAGGAAGCTTTTGGGAACTTTACTAGTGGTTTCGGGGATTGCCTTTGTTTCCTGGAAATCTAAACGGTTTAAGTTGCAAAGAGGCCATCTTTTTGCCCTTCTAGCCGCTGTTCTGTTCGGTATAGCTTTTGCTAATGATACCTATTTATTGCGGAGTTTTGACGCGTCCTCATATACAGCCCTTGCTTTCTTTCTCCCTTCAATATTTCTAATGATTATTAGGCCAAAAGCCGTTAGGGAAATGAGAGTATTTTTAAATTTAAACAAATTAGGGAAAATGTTGTTGTTGGCAATTTTCTATGGCGGTGCGGCGATAGCAATATACTCTTCCTATCGAGCAGGAGGTGAGGCTTCTCAAATAGCGCCGATTAGTCAGTCTAGTGTAATACTCACAGTTTTGCTTGCTGCCATTTTTCTCAAGGAAAGAGGGAATCTCCTGAGGAAGCTAGCTGGGGCAATAGTCGTTTTTTTAGGGGTTGTTTTACTTCGATAAAAACTAATTTTCTCCTTGACAAACTTCAATATATAGATTATCATCTATGTTTAATTGAGTGAGCAATTAAACACAAGCTCACCCTGAAAGGGTTGATTATGGATTAAGGCTCCATAATCAGCTTATATTATGAAATTAACTTCTGCTTGTGCCAGTTGTTTTGCCGGCTTGTCATGCCAAACCCGAATTGGGATTATTAATCTTTTACAAGAGCAAAAGGAAATGTCAGTGATGGAAATTGCCAAGCATTTTAAGCTCAAGCAGCCGACCATTACTCACCACCTCAAATATCTTAAAAAAGCTAAAGTTTTAGATTCTAAGAAAAAAGGCAGAAAGGTTTATTACTTTATTTCTGAAAAGTGCAAGAAAGGAAAATGCGGGATTTTTTAATGAAAAGGATCTACCTTGATTATGCCGCCACCACACCCCTAGATCCAAGGGTCTTGAAGGCGATGATGCCTTATTTTAAGGAGAAGTTTGGCAATCCTTCTTCAGTTCATTCTTGGGGCAGAGAAGCGAGAGAGGCAGTTGAGCAAGCACGAGAACAGGTGGCTAAGGTTTTAGGCTGCCAACCCTCTGAGATTTACTTTACGGGCACAACGACTATCAGTGACAATCTAGCCATTCAAGGCGCGGCTAAAGTGGCTAAAAAGAAAAGCCGAGGTAATCATCTAATCACTTCTTCAGTTGAGCACCACGGCGTCTTGGACGTTTTTCAGGCTTTAGAAAAAAGGGGTTTTGAGGCGACCTATTTATCTGTTGATAAAAACGGTTTAATTGATGTTAGAAACCTTAAAAAAGCGATTCAAAAGAATACTGTTCTTATTAGTATTATGTATGCCAATAATGAAGTTGGCACAATTCAACCGATAGGCGAAATCGGCAAAACGATTTCGCAAATAAATAAATTGAGAATGGACAATGGAGAATTAAAGATTTACTTCCACTCTGATGCGGCAGCAGTGGTAGATTATTTAGATTTAAGCGCTGAGAAATCAGGGGTGGATCTAATGACCATTGGCGCTCACAAATTTGGCGGACCCAAAGGAATAGGTATCCTTTATGTTAAAAAAGGAATTGAGATTGAACCTTTAACTTTTGGCGGCCATCATGAGAGAGGTTTTTATCCGGGCACAGAGGCCGTGCCTTTAATTGTCGGTATGGCTAAGGCTTTGGAGCTAGCTGATAAAGAAAGGAAGAAGGCGGTTGAGAAGGTGACTAAACTGAGGGACAGATTAATTAAGGGAGTCTTAAAAAGCGTTCCTGATTCTCAATTAACCGGCCATCCGACTAAGAGACTGCCGGATATTGCCTCTTTTATCATTAAGGGCGTTGAGGGGGAATCGATGCTTCTCCATTTAGATTCGGTTGGTATTGCTGCTTCTTCAGGCTCAGCTTGCACGAGCGGATTGCTCGAGCCTTCCCATGTCTTAACCGCCATGGGAATTCCGGCTAGGCAAGCTCATGGCTCACTCCGTTTTTCTTTAGGAAAAGATACAAGAGAAGAAGAAATTGATTATGTTATCAAGGTTTTTCCTGGTATAGTGGAGAAATTAAGAAAAATGGCTCCGAAGGGAGTTTTAAATGAGTGATATCAGCGATCTTTATCCCAGTTTTTATTCGAAAAAGGTAATGGGTCATATCCAGAACCCTCGCAATATGGGCGAAATTAAAAATCCTGATGGAGTAGGAACAGAGGGCAATCCCGTTTGTGGAGACGTGATGAGATTGTTTATAAAAATAGAACAGAAAACAAAGAATAAAGGACAAGAGGAAGAATATATTAAAGATATTAAGTTTCAGACTTTGGGTTGTGGAGCGGCGATTGCTTCTTCGAGTATGTTGACGACCATGGTTAAAGGAAAACCGCTTGAAAAAGCAGAGAAGATTACTAGGGAGGCGATTGCTGAAGCTCTTGGCGGCCTTTCTCCAACTAAAATTCATTGTTCAGTGCTCGCGGCTGACGCCTTAAAAAAAGCGATTGCTGATTATCGGAAGAAGAAAAAATAATTAGTCACTGAACTCAGGCTGGGAATAGCCTTGAATGTAAACTTCGCGAAATTCACTTTTAATCAGTTTTTTGTCTTGAAAGGTAAAGATCCCGACGAGCCCTTTTTTTGTGGCTTCAGACCATGGTTGGTCAAAGACAAAATTGCCTAGGGAATAGACAATTGTGCCGCTATGGTATTTTTCGATTTTCTGAATGACATGAGGGTGATGACCAAGAATTAAATCCGCGCCCGCATCAATCACTTGATGAGCAAATTCAATTTGTCTGAGTGTCGGTTCTCGACCGTATTCAGCTCCCCAATGGAAAGAAACAATTAAGATATCAGCCTGGAGCCTTATCTCTTTAACCACTTCAATAATTTTTTCCTCTTGATAACCCGAGATTAAATCAAAACCCAAAAATCCAAATTCTGTTCCCCTTACTTCTTTTATAAGGAGATTTTCTTGATGATTAAGAAAAGAGATATTGCTTTCTTGTAACAAACCTTGGGTTAAATTGATTCCCCTTTGGCCATAGTTCCTGATGTGATTATTGGCCAAATTGGCAATATCTATTCCTGCAAAGACTAAGCCTTCGGCTGCTCTCGGATCAGCGCAGAAAATCATGCCTGTGTTGGTCGTTGGACAATCAGTGTAGAAGGGCGATTCGAGATTAATAAAAGTTAAATCAGCTGACCTAAGGAAATCAGCGGTTTTAAGAAAAGGATAGTCAAAATCATTTAAAGAGCGTATTTTCGCGTTGACGCTTCTTCCCAGCATGACATCACCGACGGCAATCAAAATAATTGGTTTATCTGGTTCTAGCTTTTCTAGTAATTGGCCGAAAAATTGAGAGGGAGAAGAATCGGGAGTTAAAATTGATTCCCCTGTTTGAGGTAAGAACAAAACAACCAGGATAAAAAGGATTGTAGAAGAGGCGAGAATGAGGATGAATTTTCCTTTCACTAAAGTTATAAGCATAGCTTGATGCTACGCAATAAGCATAGCTTGATGCTACGCAATAAGCATAGCTTGAAAACTTGTTTGAAAGCTGATGCTTTCAAAAGCCTTGCTGTGAAAGCAAGGAAGTTTATTATATAATTATACGCGAAAGACGCGAAAAAGATGATTTTCGTTAATTTTAAGACTTACAAAGAAGGAACAGGCGAAAAGGCAGTCGAACTGGCTGAAATTTGCCGGGCAGTTCAGGAAGAGTCAAAAATCAAGATTGTGCCTGTAGTCCAAATAGTGGATCTTTATCAGGTTAAACATCGCTTTCCAGAATTAGAAGTTTGGGTTCAACACCTCGACCCTTTTCCCCAAGGTCAATACACGGGCTGGATTAATTTGGAAGCAGTCAAGGAAGCTGGTGCTTCAGGAACGCTTCTCAATCACTCAGAACATCAAATTCCGCCAGGAACAGTAAGACAAATAATTAAACGAACCAGGGTTTCGAGTCACCAGTCACCAGTCACCAGTCACCAGAGATTCCAAGTTATGGTTTGTTGTAAGAGTCTTGGTCAGGCGGAAAGGTTAGCCAAGTTCAAGCCTGACCTTCTTGCTTATGAGCCACCAGAATTAATCGGTAGTCGAGAGAAGTCAGTGACTTCGGAGAAACCAGAAGCGATTGGTAATCTAGTTAAAATGATTCCTGAGATTCCGGTCATCGTTGGCGCGGGAATTCACTCTCAAGAAGACATCAAAATTAGCCTTAAAATGGGGGCAAAAGGGATTCTGGTGGCTACAGATGTGGTTCTCGCCAAGAATCCCCAAAAAGAACTCGAAGATTTAGTTAAAGGATTTAAATGATGGATTTACCTGATGTTCGCGATTTTGATTTAAGAGGAAAAACCGTTCTTCTTCGGACGGATTATGATGTGCCGATGAAAACGAAAAATCTCTCTGCCGGCAGACAGGAGACAGGAGGCAAAAAACAAACCTGGTTGGTGGCGGATGAAACAAGGATTGAGGACTCATTAAAGACAATTAAACTTTTACTTTTGAGGGAAGCCAAGATTATCATTTTAGCTCATTTGGGTCGGCCCGGAGGAGAATTTGTTCCAGAGCTGTCTCTAGGGCCGGCCTCGAGGACTCTCTCTCGACTGATGGGAAAAAACGTTCCTTTGGTTCAACATAAAGACTTAACCAAACTCCCCCAAAAAGCGGTTGTTATTCTAGAAAATTTACGTTTTGATCCCAGGGAAGAAGACAAAGATGAAAGGAAAAAACGAGCTTTTGCCAAAGAGTTAGCAAAAATCGGCGATTTTTTCATCAATGACGCCTTCGGTACTTGTCATCGCGTCAATGCGTCGATCGTTGATTTACCCTCTTTTTTACCTTCCGCGGCCGGACTTGATCTCTTGGAAGAAGTAAGGATTCTAACTTCCATTCGAAAAAAGCCGAAAAGGCCAGTAGTCGTTATTTTGGGCGGAGTTAAAAAAACTAAATTAGAATCAATCAACGATCTCCTTTCCTGGGTAGACTTGATTTTGATTGGGGGTAAGTTGGCAGAATATCCTGAGGCGAAAAAATTAAAAGATCACCGTCGAGAGATGGCGATTTTGAATAGGTCGGGTGAGGACATTACCATTGAATCGGCGGAGAAATTTGTTGATCGAGTCAAAAACGCGGGCACAATCATTTGGACAGGGCCTTTAGGCGAGGTAGAAAATCCAAAATTTGAGAAGGGGACGAGAATTTTTGCTGAGGCGATGGCCGAAAGTAAAGCCTTTACGGTCATAGGTGGGGGTGATATTGAAGCCGTTTTGACCAGATTTAAAGTTGTTGATAGAATTGACTATGTTTCTTCAGGTGGAGGAGCAATGCTCGCTTTTTTCGCGAAAGGCACTTTACCTGGGATCGAAGCGATATTAAGATAAAATTATAATTACTACATATGCGATATAATTAATCTCATGAGCGAATTTTCTGAAACCAGCGAGGGAGTTGAAAGAACTTTACCGATAGAATCAATAAGAGTGGGTGAAAAGCTGACCATTACGGCGATTCCTCTTAGGCGTCGGCCAAATCCTTTCTCAGAAAGTGGAGGGGGCTCTGCAGAAGCTTTTAAAAAAGAAATTGCAGAAATTATTGAAGGGTCAGACGGAGTAATTTTTGAATATTTTCCAGAGGAAACTAGACGCCTTGGTTCAAGTCCGTTTTTAAATTTATGGGCTTCGCGTGAACTATATAAGAGTGTTATTGATTATTTTGAGCCGATAGAAGAGTTGAATAAAAAATACGAGAAGCCAGCCTATGTTTTTGATCCGGCTTATGACGAAAAATTTGCTGTATTATTTCATGAACTGCCTGAAATTATTGGTATGTTAGGAGGGGGCACATTAGGGATTACAGCCCTTCTCGGCTTTTTGAAGGGAGCCGTTGAAATTACAGAAAGGGCCTCTGGGAAAGATCGTAAGCCAGAAAAGAAAGAGGAATTCCGGAGAGAAGATAATGAGGAGGTTGGGAAGAAGGAAATTACAAGGAGGCAGTTTTTAAAAGGAGCAGCTGGCGTTGGTGTTCTGGCGACAGCAGGCGCTGCTCTAGCCTCAGCAGCCAAGTATACTGAAGATGCTTCAGTAGAAGTTTTAACTGGTACTCCATCAACGAGTCGATTTCCAAGCGAATCAAAAGTTAGGAGAGTGATAATTGCTAAAGGTATTTCTCAGCTTGGCGAGAACTTAGACGGGAACCCTTCAGAAGGAGCCAGAAATCTAGTGCTTTTTTATCCTCCAATCCACTGGAAGGGTATCAAGAGTTTACTTGAAGACAGAAAGAGGCTTGATGAAGAGTTTAATTTATATTGCTCACTTAAAAAGGGCGGATTGGACGATGCTTTCTTTACCGCCAGAAAATATGAATGGACAGGGAACGAATGGGGTTTAGAAAAAGCAGAAATAGGGGGTAGTCCAGGACCGACTGTTTAATAATTCTTCATTTGAAACTTGCAAAAGAGTCAGGGTTGAATGATAATTGGGCTATGGTGAAGGTTGCTATCAATGGTTTTGGCCGAATTGGTAGAGTAAGCTTAAGAACAATTCTCAAGTATTATTCAGATCAAGTTGAGGTAGTGGCGATTAACACCTCTGGCTCGATGGATGTAGAAGGCTGGGCCCATTTATTTGAATACGATACTGTCTATCGGAAATATGAAGGAGCGGTCAAGACTCAAGTTTCTGATGTTGATGGAGAAATTGGGCACTTAGTGGTTGAAGGCTATGTGATTCCTCTTCTAGCCCAGCGAGAGCCGACTAAAATTCCTTGGCAAAAATATCAACCCGAAATAGTTTTGGAAGCAACCGGCATTTTTCGGGATAAAAATTCAGCCAGCCAACACTTAAAAGTGGGGGCAGGAAAAGTCATCATTACCGCGCCACCCAAGAGTAAAGAAATTCCCATCTATATTATCGGTGTCAACGATAAAAATTATCGAGGCGAGAAATTGGTCAGCATTGGCTCCTGTACGACTAATTGTGTGGTTCCGGTTTGTAAGGTGATTTTGGATAATTTTAAGATCGAGGAAGCGATGATGACTACTATTCATGCTTATACCGCCGACCAAGATCTGGTTGATGGTTCCCATAAAGATTTGCGTCGAGCCCGAGCCGCCGCTCAAAACATTGTGCCGACGACAACAGGCGCCGATGAAGCCGCCATTGCGGTTCTGCCCGGTCTCAGGGGTCGGTTTGCCGCCACCGCCGTGCGGGTGCCAATTATTTGCGGTTCTTATTCGGATTTTACTTTCAAAATGGTTGAGAAAACCACTGCGGAAAAGGTCAATGCCGTTCTTCGCCAGGCAGCTGAAGGCGAACTGCAAAAAATTCTTTCTTACAGCGAGGAACCCCTGGTTTCGGCAGATATTTTAGGAACGACTCATTCGGCCATTATTGACTCCCAGCTAACAGAGGTGGTGAGCGATGATTTAGTCCAGGTAATTGCCTGGTACGATAATGAGTGGGCTTATTGTTGTCGCCTGATTGAAATGGCGATATTGGCTGGAACACATAAATGATTAAGAAAGTCACTTTCTTCGGCTTTTCCGAAGCTAAACCAGGGGAGCGGGTTTTCAAAGATGCTTTTGAGACGGCTAAGCTTCTAGCGGAAGAGGATTATGTGATTCTTAATGGTGGTGGTCCCGGAATCATGAAAGCTTCTAGTCTTGGGGCAAAGGAGGCGGGAGGGAGGACGATTGGCGTTAGTTTTTACCCTGCTGGAGCGACCCATTTTGAAGGCCGAGATCTTTCCAATCCTCTTGACGAAGAAATTAAGTGTCCTAATTACGTGGAGCGAACTTTGAAACTGATTGAGTTGGGTGATGTTTATGTTATTTTTTCTGGTGGCACCGGCACGATTTCTGAATTCGGTATGGCTTGGGGGTTAGCGAGAATTTATTTTGGCAGTCATAAACCCCTGATTCTTTTTGGTAGTTTTTGGCACGAAATCACGGAAGCGATGGGAAAAAACATGCCTCTTCGGCCCGAAGCCTTAAGGGTCTATAAAATTGTTACCAAACCCCAAGAGGTCCTTGAAGCCATTCAAGACTTTGACCAAGAGAGGATGCCTCCTCGTGGCCAGGATAAATAATAAGATCTTTGGGTAACTGAGCTAATTTTTTAAGCGATTCAATCATCTTTTTTTTATCTCCTAAAGGAAAGTCGGTCCGACCGTAACCTCGAGCGAAGAGGACATCGCCAGTAAAAAGATGATCTTTTCCTAAAAGGCAGACACTACCAGGTGAGTGACCGGGAGTGAGGATGACTTTGTAAGTTTGACTACCAATTTTTAAGGACTTAGATTCTTCAATAAACTTATCGGGCACGGGTGGTTCGGGAATTTTCCAACTGAGGACATCTCTGGCACCCCGAACTGCCTCTTTAAGAATGGGTAAATCGGCTTGGTGAAGCATAAATTTTGCTTGAGGAAATTCGTGTTTCATCGCCCAAAGCGCGCCAACATGGTCCGGGTGAGCGTGAGTACAGATAATCTTTTTGACCGGCGAGGCGATCATTGAAAAAATTTTTTCTGGTTCAGCTCCAGGGTCGATAATAATCGTCTGGGATTTATCCCAAAGAAGATAACAATTAGTTTGGAGAGGCCCAACCACCACCTTTTCAATCTTCATTAGTCTATGATATCATGAAGCTATGGATCCTCAAAAGCTAGCTAGGCATCTTGATTTAGCTAATCATCATCAGGACGCCACTCCAGAAGCAATCGGTAAACTCTGTGAACAGGTCAAAAAATATGGGTTTAATAGTGCTTTTGTTAATCCGTGCTATCTTTCTTTAGCCCGAGAGCTTTTAAGTGAAGAAGGAAAAGTAGGGACAGTGATTGGCTTTCCTTTAGGTCAGGATACGAAAAATACCAAAATCTTAGCGGCGATTGACGCTATTAAAAAAGGCGCCGATGAGCTGGATGTTTGTATGAATGTTGGTCTATTTAAGGGCGGAGAAAGCGAAAAAGTTCTAGAAGAAATGAAGGCCGTTGTCCAAACGGCTAAAAATATGAAGAAGACCACCCTCGTCAAATTTATTATTGAGACTGGTTTATTGACCGATGAGGAAATTAAAAAAACGTCTCAGTTAGTCCTCGAGTCAGAGGCGGATTTTGTCAAGACTAATTCCGGTTTTGGACCAAGAGGAGCGGAATTAAAAGACGTTGAACTTATCAGAGAAGCAGTAGGTGGTAGAATTAAGATTAAAGTGGCGGGCGGCATTCACACCTATCAGCAAGCAGTGGAATTTATTGAAAAAGGCGCGGATCGGATTGGCACTTCTAAAGCAGTAGAGATAATTCAAGGAGCAAAAAAATGAAAAACAATCTCGATAAAATTACGAAAAACGGTCGGGCCTTGTTTTTAGCCTATCTGTAAGAGAGAAAAAATGGATTTATCTAAAATCACAAGAAATGGAAAAGCACTATTTTTGGCTTATGATCACGGCCTGGAACACGGACCAACTGATTTTGATGACCAGTCAATTGACCCAGCCGAGATTATTAAGATTGCCGACTCTGGTTTTTTTACTGGCTTTATTTGTCAAAAGGGAATTGCCGAGAAATATTACGATAAAAACAAACATCAAGTACCATTAATCATCAAACTTAATGGTAAAACCAACCTTCATCCTGATGAGGAGCCTTATTCGCCTCAGATCTGTTCAATTGAGGAAGCTTTAGATTTAGGAGCGGTGGCGGTTGGTTACACTCTTTATGTTGGTAGCGAACATGAAGCGAAGATGATGAAAGAATTAGCCGAAATTGAAGAAGCAGCAGAGGAGGAGGGGATTCCGGTGATTGGCTGGATGTATCCTCGAGGTAAGGCGGTTGCTGGTCGGGAAAAGACGAAAGAGATTCTTTCTTATTCGGCCCGCTTGGGCTTGGAATTAGGCTTAGAGATGATTAAGATTCCTTATACCACTAATCAAGAAACCCTGGCTTGGGTAGCTAAGGCAGCCGGTAAAGTTAAGGTTGTTCTTGCGGGAGGAAGTAAGATAAAAGAGAAAGAGTTTTTAGAAACAACCAGGAGGGCGCTTGAGGTTGGTGTGAGTGGCCTAGCGGTTGGGAGAAATGTTTGGCGGGCGAAAGAACCGTTGAAAATAGCGGAGAAAATTAATAAAATAGTTTTTAATTAAATGTTTGATATTATCTCTATCGGTTCAGCGGTGATGGATGTGATTTTAAAATCACCGAATTTATCTCCAAATGAGCTTTTACCAGTAGGTGGCAAGGTTGAGGTTGAGGATTTGTTTTTGGCCACTGGTGGTGGAGGATCGAATACAGCCGCTGGTTTTGCGAGATTAGGGTTAAAAACCGCCTGTATTGCTCGTTTTGGCGATGATCTCTTCGGTCAGTTTTTATCCCAGGAGTTGGCGAAGGAAAAGTTTGATCAGAAATATCTGATGCCGAGAAAAGGGGATAGAACTGATTATTCTACCATTTTTCTTTATCAAGATGGTTCACGGGTGATCCTCGTCCATCGGGGTAAGACTCGGGTTGATGAAACGATTTTTCCTTGGACGGCCCTCGACGAAACAAAATGGTTTTATATTGCCTCTTTGGAGGGGAATGTAGATTTATTGACTAAAGTGGTTGAGAAATCAACAGAGAAGGGGATTAAAATCGCCCTTAATCCAGGCAGTAGGGAACTAAAGGAAAAAGATAAACTTCTTTCCGTTTTTCCTAAGATCGAGGCCTTGATTCTTAACTCAGAAGAAGCCAGTCTTTTTACTGGCGAAGAGGATGAAAATCAGGCCTTACAAAAAATTTCTCAGATTGGTCCTAAAATAATTGTTGTCACCCAAGGGAGAAATGGTGCTCATCTTTTCAGTCAAGGAAAGCATTTGCTTTCTCCAACCCTTAAACATGAAACAGTGGATGAATTAGGGGCGGGTGATGGCTTTTCGGCTGGTTTTATCAGCGGCCTGGTTAAGGAATTTCCTTTAGAAAAATCCTTAAAGATGGGAATGTCTAATGGTGCGTCAGTGGTCACTAAAATTGGCTCGAAGCCTGGACTTTTAGGTGAAAAAGAAATGGAGGAATGGTTGGGTCAAGAGTTAATGATTGAACAATTAAGTTGAACGCTGGAACCCTCGAGATTACTTTCAGAATAAAACCCGAAAAACTATTTTTTAAGAAATGTGGTATAAAGAATTCAGGAGTTTACCATCATGGTTAAACTAGGAGAAACAGTCAATAAATTAGCGAGGAGAGGGAAAGAACCAGAAGAGTTTTTACCTCGAAAGCCTTCTCCTAAAAGACTCTCTGCGAGAGAGCTTGAAGGTTTAAGGAGAAATAAAAAAGAGGGTAGGAAATGGATTTTGGGCCTGGTAGTGGCGACTGCCGTCTTTAGTTTAGGTTTTTGGGTTTGGGGGCAAAGAGAGGGAGGTTGGGAGGGAATGATTAGCCCGATTGGTGAAAGCATTCAAGAGCTCTCCGAAGGAGGCTTGTCTACTAAGAAAGTTGAAACTAAGGAAATTGAAGAAAAAATTAAGGCTCAAGTTGGCGGCTTACAAGGAACTTATGGTATTTATATTTATAATTTAACCTCTCGTCATAGTTATGGAATTAATCAAGACGGAGTCTTTCCGGCTGGTTCTTTGATTAAGTTGCCAGTGATTTTAACCCTCTATCAGGAAGCTGAAGCCGGAGAAATCGATTTAGAAAGCGAGTATGTTTTGAAGGCTGAAGATAAAAAAACAGGCGCCGGGGTGATTCAATATAAACCAATAGGGACAAAATACACTTATCGGGAATTAGCTCAGTTAATGGGCCGTAATTCTGACAACACCGCCTTTAATATTGTCCATCAGCTTTTAGGTGATGAGAGGATTCAGGTGACAATTGATGATTTAGGAATGACAAAGACTTCTTTAGGGGAGAATGAGACCTCTCCTTCGGACATTGGTCTGTTTTTCAGAAGGTTTTATGCCCAGAGTCTTTTAAGTCGGAATCATCGTGATGAAATCATTGATTATTTGACGAAAACAGCTGATGAAGATCGAATTCCAGCGGGCGTGCCTGAAGGGATTAAAGTGGCTCATAAAATTGGCAATGAAACTAATTCTTTTTCAGATGCGGGGATTGTTTTTGGTAAAGAGCTATTTATCTTAGTAATTCTTTCTAAAGACGCTTTAGAAAAAGAAGCCCTCGAAGTTCTGCCTGAAATAACCAAGATTGTTTGGGAGTTTGAGAATTAAGGAGTTGAGGTGGGCTGGAGTTGTTCGGGCGAACAATGATTTCTCGGTTCGGTTCCTGGTAAAAAATATTCCCATTTACCGCCACAGCCTTCACAAGGAAGAGTGTTTGTTATTGGACAAATTTCGACCTTGATTAAGTCTTCTGGTAATAGAAATTCCTGATCAGGTTTCTCTTTGAGAAGTTCGGTCATGATTTTATTCCAAATAGGTGAGGCGCCGGTGATACCCGAGGCGACGTAACTCATGGGCGTATTGTCATTGTTGCCCACCCAAACAACAGCAAGAAAGTCTTGGGTGTAGCCAATTGTCCAATTGTCTCTCATATTTTGGGTGGTGCCAGTTTTAACGGCGGCATGGGGACGGCCAGGAATATTTAAAAGTGAGTTGGTTCCAAAAGCTGGCGTCCGGGCCGCATTATCAGAAAGAATATCGGTTAAAAGGTAGGCAATTTGCGGCGAAAGAGTTCTTTCGCCTTCAGTTTCTCCCGCGGAGCGGGACCCCGCTTCGCGGGGCAATTTCTCAAGGAGTTTTCCTTCATAATCTCTGACTTCTAAAATAGGCTGAAGATCTACTCGGAGACCAAGATTAGCCAGAGTGCCATAAACGACAGCCATATCCGTCATTTTGACTTCACCCCCGCCTAGAGTTAGAGAAAGCCCAAAGCGGGAAGAGTCATTCCAGGTGGTAATCCCCATTTTTTCTCCTTGCTCAATCATTCGGGAAACACCAATGGCGGAAAGAACTTTGACGGCCGGGACATTATAAGAAGAAGCTAGAGCTACTCTCAAGGGGATATTGCCATGGAAGCGGTTATCATAGTTTTTAGGAGAATAGGGGGGTTGGTTAGGAACTTTAAAAGTAATCGGTGTGTCGGGAATGATGGTCGCCGGGGTAAAACCCATGGAGAGGGCGACGGCATAATTAACGGGTTTAATGGCAGACCCTGGTTGGCGGAGAGCTGTAGTGACGTTATAATTACCATCGTTTTCTTTATCAAAATAATCGCGTGAGCCAACCATGGCTAAAATTTCACCCGTTTGGGGGTTGGTGACCAAAGCGGCACCATTAGAAATCTTAAGATTTTTTAATTGATTGACTTCCTGGGCAACGATCGACTGGGTGAAGTTTTGAATATCTAAATCAAGGCTGGTTTTGACTTCTAAACCGCCCCCTTCGACCATCTCCTGACCATATCTTTCAACAAGGATATCTTTAACATACATCACAAAATGAGGGGCTTGGATGTCAGTTCTTTGGGGAGCGAAAACGAGCTCTTGGTTAAGGGCTTCCTGTGCGGTTTCAATTGTCAGATAAGAATTCTCTACCATTTCTCGGAGGACTTGTTGCTGGCGGAACTTAGCCAGTTCTGGATGAGCGCCAAAGGGAGAGTAACGAGTCGGTGAAGCGGACAAGCCAGCTAAGAGAGCCGCCTCAGCTAGAGTGACGTCTCTGACCGATTTACCAAAATAGAGTTGACTGACTTCTTCGATGCCATAAGCAGCGCCGCCATAACCAACTTCGTTAAGATACATTTGAAGAATCTCATCTTTGGGGAATTGAGTTTCTACCCAAATGGCGAGGATGGCCTCTTTAATTTTTCTCTGCCAGGTTCTTTCTGGAGTGAGGAGGGCATTTTTGACTAGTTGTTGGGTGATGGTTGAACCGCCACTGAGCCGGCCTAAAAAAAGGTTTCGGTAGAGAGCTCGGACAATGCCCTGGGGAGAGATGCCTTGATGTTGGTAAAATTCTTTGTCTTCAATGGCGATAGTGGCTTGACGGAGATAAAGGGGGACATCATCAAGCTTGATTAAGGTTCGGTTTTGATTTCGATAAATTTTATAAAGCAATTCTCCATTCCGGTCGTAGATTTTAGTAGTCAGAACCTGCTCTCTGGTAATTAATTCATGAGGGCTGGGAAGATCCTTGAGGATTGTTTGATAAAACAAGAGAGCAAAAAACAAAGAACAGAAAATAAAGATTAAAAGAGGGAGAACTTTCCTAGGAACTCTAATTCTAGGCAAAACTAGCTTGGGAAGAGCGATTTTAAATGGAGTAATTCGGGGAAGGCGAAATCTTTGAATAAAAGAAATTGAGAAATGGAGAAATTGAGAAATGAAAGATTTTAGAAATTTAATTACTAAAACAGGAAGGCGGAAAAGGAGGAAAAGAGTGATTTTACCAATAAGAGAGATGAGAAAGAGAAACCCGTAGATTATAAAAAGAATAAGGTAGAAAAGAGGGCGGCCAAGAAGCGCAAGAAAACTTCCTATCCAACCGGATAGATCTTTTTCTTGGTTTTTACCACTCGACCCCTGTCCAAAAGGCTTAAGGAAACGAAAAAGAGCAGGTCCAGTCCTTTTGGCGGGGTTTGCCGATTTTCCCGCCATCGTGCCTGTATTATATCACGTCAAACGTGACTTTGCTCTAAATTATAAGCTTCTCCTTTGTCGAAGCTTGAAACCTATTTTTGCCTTCAGCAAAGCGGTTATGGGCTTTTTAAAGGGGAAACTACTCTTCGGTTGAAGCAGGCGGACTGGGTTGGAGGGTAGTGAGGGTTAGGGGATTAATGACAACTCTTTCTGATGGGAAAATGCCCCACACAGTCTTCCCATTCGCCTTTTCAGTATTATTCATACACGGCTCATGGTGCGCCTTGGCGGGGCTGCTCCGCCGCTTTCAAAGGAAAACTAATTATTGTTCGTTCGGTCGGCGGAGCGCAATTTAGACAGTATTTTGTTCCCCAAAGATCAGCCAGGATTTGCTTTTCTTGTAATTCCCGATTTTCTGGCGGCGTTTTGTCAGTCGCTAGTTGACCAGTAGTCTTATCAATTTCGACAAATTGTTTTTCGGGTTGGGTTTGAGCCGGCTCCGTGTCTTTAAGGAAATATTCAAATCGAGTTTGGCAGGTGCCCTCGGCTGAAGCCTCGGGGGGCGGGGCCCCTTCAGCTCCTCCTTCTTGAGTTGGAGAAAAACCAGAGATGGCGCAGACCTGAGTGCCGTAGATGCCATCAGGCTTTAGTTGCCAGACCTGTTTTTCGTCTTTGAGGACAAAGGTGATGATTTCGTTCCAAATGGGTGAGGCACCGGTGACGCCTGAAGCCACCGCTGACATAGGCGAATTATCATTATTGCCTACCCAAGTTGCCACCAAAAACTCAGGATTATAACCGATGGTCCAGTTATCCCGCTTATCATTGGTAGTTCCTGTTTTCACCGAGACTTCAGGGTGACCCCGGACAACAAGATAAGAAGAACTACCGAAAGCGGCTGAGCGGGCATTATTATCTAATAGAATATGGGAAACCAAATAAGCTACCTCCATGGGAATAATTCTTTCACCTTCAACTGGTCGCCATTCTTTATAAACCTTACCCTGATAATCTTCCACTTTACTAATTGAGACAAGGGGTTGTTTAACCCCAAGATTGGCGAGAGTGCCAAAGGCCACGGTCATGTCAACCATGCGGACTTCGCCACCGCCGAGGGTAAGAGAGAGACCATAGCGAGAAGGATCTTCGAGAGTGGCCAGCCCCATCTTATTAGCAAAAGAGACAAACTCTTTGACGCCGTTCAAAGCAAGAACTTTAACCGCAGGCAAATTATAGGAACTACCGAGGGCAAAACGAGCCTGAACCGGACCATGAAACTGGCCGTCATAGTTAACCGGACAATAAAGTTTTTGACCAGGAACAGCGAAACAAGTGGGAACATCATTGATGACTGTCGCTGGTGTAATTTTGTGAGTCATTATTCCCAAGGCGTAATTAAGGGGTTTAATGGCTGAACCAGGCTGGCGAAGAGCGGTGGTGACATTGAAGTTACCCTGACCTTCAGTGTCGAAATAATCCTTGGAGCCAACCATGGCGAGAATTTCACCAGTATTGGGTTTAGTCACGAGGCCAGCGCCATTAGAGACCCGGTAGTTTTTTAATTTTGCTACTTCACTGGCAATGGCTGTTTCCGCAAAGTTTTGAATTTCGAGATCGAGGGTGGTGGTGACTCTCAAACCGCCTTGTTCCACCATTCTCTCACCATATTCTTCGACCAACTGGTCCTTAATGAACATGACGAAATGGGGCGCTTGAATGTTGCTTTTTTGAGGCGAAAAGTTAAGCTCTTCTTTTTCCGCCTGATCAGCTTCTTCCTGACTGATGTGACCATCTTCAACCATTCTTCCTAAAACAAATTTCTGCCTTTCTTTGGCGGTTTCAGGGCGAGCGCCAAAAGGGGAATAACGGGTTGGTGAAGCCGGCAAACCCGCTAAGAGAGCCGCTTCCGCTAAAGTTAAATCTTTGGCACTTTTATCAAAATAAAGTTTACTGGCAGATTCAATTCCCCAAGCCGTTCCCCCGTAGGGAGCGTGATTAAAATACATTTCCAGAATTTTATCTTTGGAATAAATAATCTCGACCGCAAAGGTGAGGACAAATTCCCTGATTTTTCTTCGGAGAGTTCTCTCTTGGGTCAAGAGAGCATTCTTGACTAGCTGTTGAGTAATGGTTGAACCGCCTTGAAGTTTCTGTCTAAAAACAATATTAAAACCTGCTCGGGCGATCCCCCGATAAGAAAAACCATGGTGTTGGTAAAAATCTTTGTCCTCAGAAGAAATAGAAGCCCATTTAACGTAGTCGGGCAAGTCTTCAAATTTGATCGGTGTTCGGTTTTGATCAGTATAGATTTCATAAAGAAGTTGGCCATTTCGGTCAAGGATTTTGGTCGAAACAGGATATTGCCAACTGGTTAATTTCGTTGGTAAAGGCAACTCCCAGAATAAATAAACAGCAAATAGAAGACAAAAGACAGAAGACAGAAGAATAAGGATCTTCTTTTTACGGCTGAGTCGAATGAGGCGGTTTTTAAGTTTGTTAAACCGCTTCAGTCTTTGGCGCTTCTTAGTTTTAGCCATGTTGTTATTATATCGCGTCTGACGCGATTATACATTAGATGGATAGTTAATTAGTTAACTAGAGGAATAGATGATTGGGTGATTGATTTACCGAATTATTGAATAATCGTTTTATGATATAATTTTCTTAATGGCAGGAAACCAAAAAGGCGCTAATCAAATTCTTTTAATGGTTTTGCTTGGTGTCGCAAGTTTCGCCGGCAGTTTGGTAGTGATATATATCTTATTCATTCTCCTAGGCTCTTTGGGGTTTTTAGGGATTTAGTTTTATGATATATTTTATCTGATGAGCAGTAAAATCGAACTCAAACGGGTTACCCTCCTTTATGTTTTTATTCTTTTAATTTGGGGTTTTTATCGCTATCTGTTTCGTTTTCCCGAAGAAATTGAAGAGCTTGTTTTGAAACCCATTATTTGGTTAGGTCCGGTAATGTTTCTTCTCTGGCGCGAGAAGAAGAGCCTAGATTCAATCGGTTGGTCAACCAAGAATTTATTTAAAAGTCTATATCTGGGAGTCGGTTTGGGTATGGTTTTTGCCCTAGAGGGTCTTTTAATCCACTGGTTGAAATATCAGAGCTTTTCTTTTATTAATCTCCAGTACCAAAGCTTGTCGGTTCTTTTGGTCGCGATGGGCGTTTCTTTAGTAACGGCCATTACTGAGGAAAGCGCTTTTCGGGGTTATATTTTTAATCGACTCTGGCAGATTTTCAAAAGCGAGTGGGCCGCCAATTTAATTTCTAGTTTTGGTTGGGCTCTAGTTCACCTTCCGATTACCTATTTTGTTCTTCATTATAGTTTTGAGCAAATGATTACTTATCTGGTTTTGATCTTTATTTTTGGCGTGGCCTCAGCTTTGGTTTTTGCGAGAACGAAAACGATTACTGCCTCTATTCTCCTTCATGTTCTTTGGGCCTGGCCGATTATCCTATTTAGATAAACACGAAAAGATGCGAAATTTGATACAGAAGAACGCGAAAAATGGACTGTAAGATCAAAGAAAATCTAAAAGACTGCCCCTGTACTTACCCCGGTTGTCCTCGGAAAGGAAAGTGTTGTGATTGTTTAAAGCATCATTTAGAAAATAATGAATTGCCGGCTTGTTGTTTTCCGCCGGAAGTGGAAAAGACTTTTGATCGGAGTTTTGCCGAGTTTTTCAAAAATAATCAGTAGATTCTCTTGACATCTTGATTGAGGATTGTTTAAGATTGCTAATACATAGAGAAGGGGGGTGGGAAAGAAAACTTAAAATTTAAAATGCAAAACACAAAATTGGAACTAAAGAAATTTGGAATAAAACATTTATTTTTTGTTCTTGCCGCCCTGATTTTTGCCCTAGGTGTTCTCGTGACCTCAGTGGCGGGGACGACAGCGCAATCTTCTCCTTCCTATCAAGTTTTGCCGGCAGAAACAGAGGTTGAGCTTTCACCAGAAGCCACGGTCAGTCCGGAGCCGAAAGTCGATTATTATTTGGTTTACCCAGGTATTTTACCCGACAATTTTCTGTATCCTTTGAAGATGTTTCGGGATAAAATCTGGTTGTGGTTGACCACCGAACCGGTGAGGAAAAGCGAAGTTCTTCTTCTTTTTGCTGATAAGAGATTAAAAGCAGGCGAGGTCTTAATTGAGGGAGGCAAAGAGGAGCTGGGAATGGCGACCCTCTCTAAAGGAGAAAAATACTTAGAGCAAGCGATTACTCAGGCAGAGAAAGCTAAAGAGGCAGGCAAGGAAACAGCCGCTCTCTACGAGAAACTTGCCAGAGCGACCCTGAAACACCAAGAGGTTTTGGGCGATCTTGCTCTTAAGGCTCCAGAGCAGACCCAATCAGTTATTCAAGAACTGATGAAATATCCCCAAGAAGGTTATGAGAAGGTGATTGGAGCTTTAGGGAAAGAGTAATCGGTTTTCAGTCATTATTTGTCTTCTGGAGAGAAAGATTGTTCAGTTTTGCGAATTGTGGGGAAAGTTAATTTTTTTCTCCTTTCTGCCCCTTAGAGAATAAAACCCTAATAACTGATATATTCTGATATTAAAATTGATGGTTGACAGCCTCAGTGAAAATTGTGTTATAGTGAAAATTGCTTCTTAAATTGAGAAGCTTCTGTCCGGGCAGGATTTTTGCTTTTAAGGGAACTGAGCGATGAAGTGAGTCAAGAGGATTACCTATGGCAAAAAAAGGATTAAAATCAGCACCAAAAGGTTACCCAAGAGGTAAATGGAGTCCCCAAGCAATTAGGGTTTTGGAAGAAAGGTATCTCTGGCGAGACAAAAGCGGTCGAATTGTCGAGACACCTGAAGGGATGTGTTATCGGGTGGCTCAAGAGATTGCCGGAGCGGAGATTAATTTTGGTCAAGACGAAAAAAAAGTTGAAAGTTTAACCGAAGCTTTTTATCAACTCCTGGTCAGTCGGGAATTCTTACCTAATTCGCCTACTTTAATGAATGCAGGTAAGGAAACCAAACTTCAGTATTCAGCCTGTTATGTTCTCCCTGTTGGTGATTCGATTATCGAGATTTTTAATGCCATCAAACATGCTGCTTTGGTACATCAATCTGGGGGAGGAACGGGCTTTGCCTTTTCTCGCCTAAGACCGAGAGGAAGTGTTGTCAAAAGGAGTGGCGGCGTGGCTTCAGGCCCGGTCTCTTTTATGAGAATTTTTGACCAAGCCACCCAAGAAATTAAACAAGGAGGGACGAGAAGGGGGGCGAACATGGGTGTCTTAAGGGTGGACCACCCAGACATTTTACAGTTTATCGATTGCAAGAGAGACGGCGGGGTTACCAATTTTAATATTTCTGTGGGAGTGACTGACGATTTTATGAAAACTCTCAAAGCCGGGAAAGAATATAAATTAATTGCTCCTCATAATGGGAAAGTGATGGGCAAGCTCCCGGCAAAAGAAGTTTTTGAGAAGATTGTTCAATCCGCCTGGCTCACCGGTGATCCGGGCATGATTTGGTTAGACCGGATTAATCAGGGATCGGCTAATCCCGTGCCCTCGATGGGGCCAGTTGAAGCGACCAACCCCTGTGGAGAGCAACCTCTTTATCCTTTTGAGGTTTGTAATTTGGGGAGTATCAATCTTACCTTAATGACTAAAGGTAAGAGAAAAAAAGAATTTGATTGGCAGAAACTTGAGAAAACTGTTTCCCTGGCAGTGAGATTCTTAGACAATGTTATTGAGGTCAATCCTTATCCCATTCCCGAAACAGATGAGGCGGCAAAATTGAATCGGAGGATTGGTTTGGGGATCATGGGTTGGGCTGACCTTCTTTTCCAATTGGAGATGCCTTATTCCAGCTCAAAAGCGATTAATTTAGGAGAAAAAATCTCTCTCTTTATTCAAAAAGCGGGTCATCAAGAGAGTCAGCGGTTGGCTGAGGAAAGAGGTCCCTTTCCGAATTTTGAAAAATCAATTTATAAAAAACAAAAACCACTCAGGAACGCGACGGTAACAACGATTGCGCCTACGGGGAGCATCTCTGTCTTAGCTGACTGTTCTTCAGGAATTGAGCCGGCTTTTGCCCTTGCTTTTCAGCATAAAACTGAAGAACGGGAAATGAAATTTATCAATCAATACTTTTTAGAAGCAATGGAGAGAGAGGGGGTCGTTAAGTCAGCCGCCGAAGAGGTGAAAAATAAAGGCCAAGCTGGAGCGGTTAAAGAAATTCCGACTAAAATCAAAAGAATTTTCCAGACGGCCCACGAAATTCCTTGGGAAGACCATATTAAAATGCAGGCGGCTTGGCAGGCAGGAACTGATAACGCGGTATCTAAAACCATTAATTTCCCCCATGATACTCAGGCTAAAGACATAGAGAAAGCCTTTCTCGTAGCTTATGAAGCCGGTTGCTTGGGGGTTACTATTTTTCGTGATCGTTGTAAAGAAGACCAGGTCCTTTATCTAGGATTGGGGGATAAAGAGGAGCAAAAGAAATTAGAAATTAAACCCAGGCCAGAAAGACTCCAGGGGATGACTCATCAGATTCGGACACCGGTGGGCAATGCTTATATAACCGTTAATACTGATGAAAAAGGAAATCCTTTTGAGGTTTTTATCAGCGTTGGTAAAGCCGGCTCAGATTTGACGGCTGATGCCGAAGCAATTGGTCGTTTAATTTCCTTAAACTTAAGAAGTGCCAATGCCAATACCAAGGAAATGTTGGCTCAGGTAGTTGATCAGTTAGCCGAGATCGGGGGAGCGGCCAGCGTTGGTTTGGGAAAGAGTCGGGTTAAGTCTCTGCCTGATGGGATCGCTAAAATTCTCCGGGATTTTTTAGTTAACGGTCATGGTTTGGAAAAAGAAGCAGTCACCCAACCCTCATTCAGATTTAAAAATGGTCGGGATCTTTGTCCGGCCTGCGGTCAAGGAACTTTAATTTTTGAGGAAGGCTGTTCAAATTGTTTGAGTTGTGGTTTTACTAAGTGTTAGTCTTCGATGAAAGTTTATACTCGGCGGGGTGATAGGGGAACTTCTCGTTTAGCCGATGGCTCTTGTTTTAATAAAGACGATTGTCGGTTTCGGGTGCTGGGAGCGATCGACGAGCTTAATTCTTGGTTGGGTCTTATTAGGGCTTTGACCGAAGATAAAAAACTGGGAAAAATCATACAAGCTCGACAAACAGACCTTTTTGAGGTGGGGATGGAATTAGCAGACGCGAAAGGACACGAAAATTTTTCTATAAAAAAGACGCGAAAATTGGAAAAAGAGATTAACTTTTGGCAGAAGGAACTACCTCGGTTAAAAAGGTTTATTTATCCTGGTGGTGATCAGGGAGCGGCTTTTTTCCATCTTTGCCGGACGGTTTGTCGACGAGTAGAGCAGGAACTGATAAGCTTAAAACAAGAAGAAGAAATTAACGGGAAAATATTAATTTATTTTAATCGACTCTCTGATTGGTTGTTTATTCTGGCGAGAAAAGTTAATCAAGAGAAAGGTATTAAAGAAGAGGAGTGGAGAAGAAAGTAACCTTTCGAATCATCAAATTATCCAATCATCTAATCATCTAATCAACTAATCAACTAATCATCTAATCATCTAATAACGATGTTACTATGTAACTAAGAGACTAGCATGTTGAAAACAATCAAAAAAAGAAGAAGTATCAGGCAATTTTTAGACAAAGATATTAAAGAAGAGAAGGTTGAGGAGATTTTGAAGGCGGCGATGACGGCGCCTTCGGCGCATAACCGCCGGCCCTGGCGATTCTGGTTAGTGCGGGATAAAGAAAAAAAAGAAAAACTCGCACAAATTCAACCCTGGGCTTCATTTGTGGCCGGGGCCCCAGTGGTTCTTGTCATCGGCTCGGAGGAGGACAAACACTGGGTGGAAAATTGTGCGGTGGCCGCCGCCTTGGTTTATTTAGAAGCGACCAATCAGGGCTTGGGTACTTGCTGGGTGCAGGTAAGAGGGATGAAGACTGGGAGGGGAGAGGGCAGTGAGGAGGGTGTTAAAAAACTTCTCGGTATTGAAGAGAACATTAGAATTCTGTGTTTAATGCCTTTAGGTTATCCTTCGAAAGTTCTTCCAGAACATTCTGGAAAGACTGAAAAAGAAAAACTGATTGAGAAGTAGTCAGTTGATAACCCTTCGAACAAAGCGATATAATGATTCCATATGACTGACCTGCCATCAGCTCCAGTAACAGATAAGGAGAGAGAAAGGATTCCAATAGGAGAGAAACTACTAGAGCGAGTGCCAATCGTTCGGGTTGATGAAATTCCTGTCAGCCCAGAAGAAAAAAAAGCGATGGAAGAGAGCCATCTTGAGCGAGTTGAGAAAGAAGCTGAGTTAAAAAAGCCGATTGTTCATAAAGGCCAGGTTTTGGTCACCGCCCCTTCAGCTCAAAAACCGAAAATAGTTTTACCGGTGAGTAAGCAAATTTATTTGAATCCTAAAAATTGGCATTTACCAGTGACCGCGGCTTTACGCTGGCTTTTAACCTGGATTAAAAGAGTAATCAAGATATATCCCGAAGGGACAGTTTTTCAAGATGAATCAATTACCTGACATTAATCATCTTCTTCAAGTGGTGGTGGTTTTGTTGCTGCTGATAGTTATTGGTGGCTTGTTATTAGCGGGGTTGAGCTATCTGGCTTTTATTTTTTTTAAGTACTATCGCGGTCGGGAGGAAAAATCACTTGATTTTGTTTTGTTACAAGTAGGTCTTCCCCGAGATAATGAGATCAAAATTGATGTTGCTGAACAGATGTTTGCCAGCCTTTTTGCCATCAAAAAAGGCGGCAGGCTCTCTTTTCTTAAGCCCCAAGGCCACTTCGCTTTTGAGATTGTGGCTCTTCCCGGAGATATCCGTTTTTACATTTCCTGTCCCCAAAGCCTTCGCGATTTAATCGAAAAACAGATTCATGGAGCCTATCCTGAAGCGGAGATTAAGGAAACAAAGGAATATAATATCTTCTCTGAAGAGGGTAAGGTCGCCTTCGCTAGTTTGGGTTTACGAAGTGCCCCTTTTTATCCAATCAAAGTTTACCGAGAATTGCCGACTGACCCTTTATCTTCTTTGACGGCTGCCCTAGCGAAAATGGGGGAGGGAGAAGGAGCGGCGATCCAAATTTTAATTAGTCCCGCTAGCAAGAAGTGGAGCCTAGCAGGAAAAAAATTTATTTCCCAGACTAAAAAAGAAGAAGCCGACCCAGAGAAAGCCAAATATAAAACTGATGCCAAAACCCTTGAAGCGATTGAAAACAAATGTTCTAAGCCTGGTTTTGAAACGAACGTCAGAATTGTTGTCTGCTCGGATACCCTTGAATCAGCTAAAGCCCACCTGAGTAATATTAAGTCTGTTTTTGAGCAATTCTCTTCTGGCCTTAATGGCTTTAAAAGTAGGAAAATTAGGTTGAAGTTGGCTTTTATGAATGATTATATTTATCGCTACCAGCCGATGATTAGGCTTTTTAATAATCAATCGATTCTCAACTCGGAAGAACTGGCGACTATTTTCCATTTACCTAACAAAACGGTAGAGACTCCCCATATTTTTTGGCTCGCTGCTAAGTCGGCACCAGCGCCAGCGGAAATTGCCACTTCTGGTTTATATCTAGGCAAGAGTGTTTACCGAGGGGTGGAGAGGAGAATTCATCTGACTGATAAAGACCGCCTTCGTCATGTCTACATTATTGGTAAAACAGGGACAGGGAAGACTGAATTAATGAAAACGATGATTTTGCAGGATTTGAGAGCGGGCAGAGGGATTTGTTTGATTGATCCTCATGATTTGGCGGAGGAAATTTTGGCTTATATTCCTCCTGAAAGGGTCGAAGATGTTATCTATTTTGACCCCTCGGATACAGAACGACCGATGGGATTGAATCTACTTGAAGCAAGGAATGAAGACGAAATGCATTTTGTTTCCACCTCGATTATTAACTTAATGTATAAACTCTACGACCCTTATAAAACCGGGATTGTTGGACCGCGGTTTGAGCACGCCATCCGCAACGCCATGCTGACAGTCATGTCTGAACCAGGTAATACTTTTGTGGAAGTGGTGCGGGCGATGACTGATTCTTCTTTTGTCAAAGCTTTGTTGCCGAAAGTGACTGATCAGATGGTCAAGCGCTATTGGACGGACCAAATTGCTCAAACAGCTGATTTTCATAAATCTGAGGTTCTGGATTATACTGTTTCCAAATTTGGCCGGTTTGTCACCAATAGGACGATTCGCAATATTATCGGTCAGTCGAAATCAGCTTTTGATTTTCGTCAGGTGATGGATGAGGGTAAGATTTTGATTATCAACTTAGCGAAGGGGAAGCTGGGTGAAGAAAATTCAAATTTCTTAGGTTTGGTTCTAGTCCCCAAGATTTTAATGGCGGCGATGAGCCGGACTGATGCTCCTGAGAGCGCCCGGAAAGACTTTTATTTTTATGCTGATGAGTTTCAAAATTTTGCCACCCCTGATTTTGCCACGATTCTCTCTGAGGCAAGAAAATATCATTTGAATTTAACGGTGGCCAATCAATTTATTGGTCAGGTTGAAGAGGAAGTAAAGAACGCGGTTTTCGGCAATGTGGGCACAGTGGTCTCTTTCCAGGTCGGAGTGGCGGACGCTTCTTTTCTCCAACATGAATTTACACCCACTTTCTCGGAGCCCGATCTTATTAATATTGAGCGCTACCATGCTTATATTAAAACCGTGGTTAATGGTCAACCTGTAACGCCCTTTTCCATGGATACGACTAAAGATCTTAAGGCCGAACAGGCTCAGGCAAGCGAGAAAGTGGCAGAGATTGTTAAAGAAATGTCAAGGTTAAAATTTGGTGTCGCCCGGGAAGAAGTTGAAGCGGAAATCTCCCGGAGAGCCCGGTTATAAAATCCTCAAATTTCTTCATTAGTTCAGGCCTAATTTGTTATAATATTGATTGGGCCGATAGCTCAGTGGTTAGAGCGCTACTCTTATAACGAAAACTGGAGCTGTAGCTCAGCGGTTAGAGCACTATCCTTATAAGATAGGGGTCGATGGTTCAAATCCATCCAGCTCCACCAGTTTTCGATATATCAGACTTTGTCTGCTATAAAGTAGAGGTCGATGGTTCAAATCCATCTCGGCCCACTAGGAAGTTCAAAGTTCCTCGAGTTTGATTTTCTTGCCTTCTGGTTTCTCCTTGATAAAATGAAGGTATTTCTCCGTGGTTGAGAGCCGCTTATGACCCGCCAGCCTAGAGAGAATAACGACTGAAGCCCCCGCGATTAAGTGGTGAGTAATCCAGGTGTTTCTTAAATCGTTGACTTTGGTATTTTCGATTCCTGCCAGTCGGAAGTAGCGGTCAATCGAAGTTCTGATATTCCGAACCAGCAATGGCCGGCCAGTCTTAGTGACAAAAACCGCTTTTGTTCGGGTATTTGGTCTTTCTTCTAAATAGTGGTCAAGAGCCGCCCTGGCGGCTTTATTAAGAGGCAAAGTTCGATTAGGCTGGGACTCATAAGCCTTAATTTGGATTTCGTTATCTTCAAGATCTTCTAAATCTAATCGAGCCACTTCACCGATTCTGATACCGGCTTGGAGCATTAGCTCAACAATGGCGGCGATTCTGATGTCATCCCGGCAGGCATCCCGGAGAGCTCGGTATTCCATTTTGGAAAGAATCCGGGGAGCTTTAATCTCATATTTCGGATGACTAACCGAAGTCGCAGGGTCGTCTTTAACGATGCCTTCTTTTTTTAAAAAACGATAAAAACTTTTGATAGAATTAAGTTTTCTGGAAACTGATTTGGCGGTGTAGCCCTTTTGGGTAAGTTCTTTTTTAAAAGTTTCAAGATGTTCTGGTAAAACTGAGGTCACCTGGGTAATTTTTTTCTTATCGAGAAACTCAGCCAGCTGCTCAACATCTTTACCATATGCTAAAATGGTGGAGATTGATCGCTTTTGGTTTTTAAGATAATTAATAAATTTTTCTTGGGCTAAGGAGAAAGAGGTTAACTCGCCTGCCATAATGAGGACTATAATATCATCGGAAAGGATAGTTGTCAACCAATGTTTGAGGCTCAATTGATGAAGAAAAAATTAATTCCTAGTTTGATTATGATCTTTAGTCTCTATCTTATAGTTTCTCTTTCGCGCGAGATTTTTGACTTAATTCAGAAGGAAAAAATCATTGGTAAAGAGCAACTTAAACTTGAGGAATTAGAAGTTGAGACTCATGTTTTGAGAGAGCAATTGGATTATGTTCAGTCAGAAGAATTTGTCGAAAAAGAAGCGCGAGAAAAACTGGGGATGAACAAGGAAGGAGAAATAGTAGTTATTTTACCAGAGGATTTCGAGGAAATGGTCGAGCAGAGTCAGGGAGCGGTTGAGCCGGAAGAAATTCCTAATTGGAAGCAGTGGTTAGGGTTGTTTAGATTTTAAGTGGCAGGGGTGGGAATCGAACCCACGACCTTCGGTTTATGAATCCGATGCTCTAACCAACTGAGCTACCCTGCCGCGTTTAGTTTTAAACCCTCAATCCAGCCGTGGATTTTCCTAAATAGGCGTCGTTGCTTGTTAGCTCTTATCCGTAAAACCCCGAAATATTCTTCGGGATTTTTAAATTCTTTTTTCCAGGTGAATTTTTGAAAAAATGGCTTCTGAAATTGGTTTAAGGGAATCTCGGTTAATTCTGACCAATATTTTTTAACTTTTTCTATACGATCTTTGTGACTTATGTTTAAGCCAACCCTGAGCCTAATTTCTTCTTTAGAAACTCCACAGCTTTTAATGAGCCACTTTAGGAAGAATTTTATCATATCAGGATCGGAATTAGCAAACCCAAGACGACTGTCTTTTTTAAATCCCTCTGCCCAATAAAGGGCAGCGCCCGCAATAAAAAACTCTTTCTTACTAAGGTTACCAATTTCTTTTATGCCCCTAGCTTTTAACTCTTTAATTTCTTTTAACCGTCTTTGTCTTTGATTTTGGGCAACTTTCTTTCTTCCTTTTTGAAGTGCATCAAAAACTTTTCGGTTGAGTTCTTTTCTTTGTAGGGGAGTAAGAGTTATATCTTGACACCATTTATGAATCGACGCAGGGGAGACATTAATTCTTTTAGCAATTCCCTTAATACTTTCTCCCTTCTTTCGAAGCTTCCTAGCTGTTTTTTTCTTCTCCGGTTTAGCCATAAAAAGAACCCCTGCTTTCTAGAACTATTATTAGTATAACAGAGGTTCAATAAGTCTGTCAAGGCTAGGTTCTTGTTGCGGGGCTGGGAGTTGAACCCAGTCTGTGAGATTATGCAAACTGTTATCTCCGATTACTTGGAGTGTCGGACTATATCTTCTCCGCCCCGCCCCTTTTTAAAAGAGCGGGGTACGGAGCTCGGCGTGTAGTCTCTACGGAGTCCCCACAACACAGAATGTGTTGGGGGTTCCCTCGGTATTGCCCCTCTGATGAAAATTAGAGTAGGGTTTCACCGATATAGCCGAGTGCACTCACGGCAGTTACCTACCGGAGGGCCCAATTTTTAACGAGCCTCACGTGCTACCGTACACTACCCCGCACGTCTGAAGCTAATTCTAACATACTTGACATAGGTTTACAACTAAGCTAAAATAAGGTTAATGATAGAAAAAATCAAGGAAACTTTACTTTCTTGGTGGAGCAAACTAACCGGCAAATAACCACCGGGGAGTTTGGAATGGATTGAGAAGACTCGCCGAGCGGTGGCGAGTTTTTTAGTGGCGCGCAAAGGTCCGTGGTGAAATGGCATCACATCGGTCTCCAAAACCGAGGTTCCGGGTTCGAGTCCTGGCGGACCTGCAGAAAGGAAACAATGGTTTTTAAGAAAGGAAAAACGAAGATGTCGATAGAAAACTTGAGAGGGGGTGAGTTAGTTTGGACCACTCTTTAAGAGGGTGGCATCTTCGCGTGGAAACGTTGCTTTTGGTCTTCCTTTTGAGCATAAGATAGAATCTTCTCCCAGGGCTGAGTTTCCCCCAGAAGTGAGGGTAGTTTTAAATACAAAGTGTTTCTGTTTTCGGGGGACAATTATCGAGGAGATTGAGAGGCGTGCTGTCTCCCAAGCGGAGAAGAAGATTCAAGAACCCACTTTTGACCCTTCTGTATACGATGATAAAGTCTTAACAAAACTGATGTCAGAATTAAAAGAAAACACCAATAAAGAAGGGATAAGTGAGTATGATTGTATCGTCCATAGGATAATGTGCCATTTGGACCCTTTTAATATGAGGCGTTTCTTTCCTACTCCGAAAACACTAGTTCATCCTAAAGAGATTGACACTTCTTTACTTCCTCGTGGTGTTCCCCAGGGGTTGCGTCGCCAAGCCGAGGCGATTACTGTTGGAAAGCTTAAAGACGCTATCGGAGAAGAAGAATATTTAAGATTTTTAGCTTTGCAAATTATTCAAAGGGAGATCAGGAAAATAAAAGCTGATTTGAAATTTGCTGGTGAAAAAGTTGGGCCCAATTTTGCAGGCTTGATGTTTGAGTTAAGGGGGCTTTCTGTTGCACCGACTGTAAATGAGTCCCTTTTGAGGCAAGAGATTAAGAAAGTAATTGAGGAGGGAAATAGACTCTTTTTATTCCATATTAAAAGCCTTCGCTATACTTATCCAAGAGGGAAAAGCCTTAAGGTGCTAGATCACTTAAACGAGGTTATCTCTCCTGGCATTGGAAAAGAGCTAAGGGTTTACCCAGGCGAAGAGGCAATATTCGAGAGGTTAACAAGGATAGTCGATCTTTTTGGGTGTTACGGAGTGGAAACGAAACCGGTTGTTTTAATTTCTGATAACGATCTAGAGATTTTGTTTCCCGAGGGTAATTCCCTAGTCTCCCAGGCTGAGATCAGAAAGGCAAGGGGAGCAGTCAAGAGATACATTCAAAATTTGAAAGCGATTAACTTTGGGTTAACCGAAGAGATTTTTTTACTTACAGATTTTCTTGATAGATTTGGTTTAGAAGGAAAGTATAATTCTCTGACCCAAAAGATTGTCAGGGAACTTCGGATAGAGAAAGGAGGGTTAATAAAGAATAGTTTGATAGAGACGAGAGTTAATCATCAATTTGAGCATTATCGCGAGATGTTTGGATCCAGGTACACCCGGGCTGAGGCTCGCTTTACCGCTTATAATCAAATTGCCAATTTAATGGCTTTATCAGTGGTTTTTGAGGGATTTCCTGGAGTTCCGGTAGTGGTTGTCGATGATCGAGGACAAGAAAATAATCTGATTAGTGGTTATCAGTCTGATTCAGCGGCAATTTTTTTCGCCCAACTCAAGGATAAAACGGTAATCAAAAAATGTTAAAATGAAAGGAGGTGAGAGAAAAAATGCAGAAAACAAGACGAGTTTATTCAGGTATTAGATCAAGCGGAAGATTGCATATAGGTAATTACTTGGGTGCAATTAAGGGAATGCTTAAGCTCCAAGAAACCCATGACTGCATTTTTGGGGTGGTTGATTTGCATGGAATAATGTCCCCCTTCGATCCGAGAACACTCCAGCAGGATATAAGAGAGGTAGTTTTGGATTACTTGGCTGCAGGGCTAGACCCAAAAAAATGCCACTTGATGATTCAGTCTCAAGTACCAGAGCATGTGGAGCTAGCTTTTTTATTTTCAACGATTTATCCAGTTTCTCGGTTAGAACAACTCCCGACCTATAAAGAGAAAAAGTTGGGCCAACCCGATTACGTTAATATGGGCCTTTTATATTACCCAATCTTAATGGCGGCGGACATCCTTATTTATAAAGTCGAGCTGGTACCAGTAGGTAAAGACAATGTTCCCCATATTGAAGTGACTCGGGAAATTGCCCGAAAGTTTAATCGGATATTCAAGCCCATTTTCCCAGAGACTAAGAGGTTTGCTACTAAAGGAGAACTTATTCCTTCCTTATCGGGTAGTGGCAAAATGAGCAAGTCGATTAAGGGGAGTTTTATAGAGATGGGCGATGATTTAAAAACCATAAAACAAAAATTAGCTAAAACCCCCACTGACGTTGGTCACGGAAAAGAAGTTTCCAAGGAAGGGGGCGTGGCAAACTTGCTTCTTCTCGTCGAGCTTTTTATGGGGAAGAAGACGCGGGATGATTACGAAAAGAAATATTTGGGCAAAGGAATAAAATATCAAGAATTAAAAGAAAAACTTGCCCAAGCGATTTATAAAGAACTCAAGCCAATTCAAAAGAAAAGAAGATATTATGAAGACCATCCTCAGGAAGTCGATGAAATCTTAGAGGAGGGGAGAAAGTATTGCTCCAAGATTGCTAAGGAAACTCTTCGCGAAGCAAAAGAAGCGATGGGGTTGATTTAAAATTTTCCTTCCAAAACCCATCCTCTTCTGGTATAATCGAATCTGTTTCAATGCCTAAAATTAATCTTAAAAAAACCTCTCCTAAGCGCAAGCTTCCTCGCAAGTTTGAGTTTAGGCTTAACTTGAACCCTAAAAATCTTATTATTTGGCTCCTTGTTTCCCTGATTGGTCTTTCTTTTTTCTTCTCTCTTCTCGGAGAAATTCCTCCAGAAACAGAAGAAATTGCCTTATCTCAAGCATTAATTGACGTTAAAGAAGACAAAGTTAATCAGATTGCCGTTGAAGGCGATAAACTGACCTTAGAATATAAAGAGGAAGAAAAGATTTTTACGTCTCGAAAAGAACCTGGTCAATCAATGACCGAGATTTTTGAGAATGCAGGGATTGATCCAACCAGGGTTGAAGTTTTAATAAAAGATCAATCTTTCTCTCGGATTTGGGTCGATATTTTAGGCACAATTTTGCCTTTAGTCCTAATGGCAGTTTTCTTCTTCTTTATTATCCGTCAGGCAAGAGGGGCTCAGGATTCAATTTTCTCTTTTGGTCGTTCAAAGGCTAAACTTTTTGCCAAAGGTCGACAACAGATTACCTTTAAAGACGTGGCTGGCATCGTCGAGGCGAAAAAAGAATTAGAAGAAGTAGTTGATTTCTTGAAACATCCGGCTAAGTATCAGGCTTTAGGAGCCCGCACGCCAAAAGGCGTGATCTTAGTTGGTCCTTCCGGTTGTGGTAAGACCTTATTAGCTAAGGCGGTGGCCGGAGAAGCAGGGGTGCCTTTCTTTTCAATGGCTGGTTCAGAATTCATGGAGATGTTAGTTGGTGTCGGCGCCGCCAGGGTAAGAGATTTATTCAATAACGCTAAAAAGGCCGCTCCTTCGATTATCTTTATTGATGAGATTGATGCCATTGGTCGGGTGAGAGGGATGGGGGTGGCTGGTGGTCATGATGAAAGAGAACAGACTTTAAATCAGATTTTAGTCGAGATGGATGGTTTTACTCCTAATGATAATGTTATTGTTGTCGCCGCTACTAATCGGGGAGATTTGTTAGACACAGCTTTGCTAAGACCGGGCAGATTTGACCGGAGAGTTGTTTTAGATATGCCCGATATTCAAGACAGAGAGGCGATTTTGAAAATTCATGCTCGAGGCAAGCCATTTACATCAGG
>Ga0307378_10000247_pt1 | contig 100990 bp, 92 predicted proteins | sample UN1MG_FD_202238 | JGI IMG/M metagenome (GOLD analysis project Ga0307378, IMG submission 202238) | Soil microbial communities from Risofladan, Vaasa, Finland - UN-1 | ecosystem: Environmental > Terrestrial > Soil > Coastal area > Acid sulfate soil | place: Finland: Risofladan, Vaasa | collected...
TTAAATTTCATCACATCTTAAAAGAATTATTAATGAGGTAAATCAATCATTAAAAAATAAAAAACAGGATTTTAAAAAACAATTCAGATAATAAATCAAAAAAAAAACTGAAACTTTTAATTTTCCTTTAATCTTTTTTCTAGAACGTCTCTTTGTATCTCAAAAACGGGAATTTTAAATTTTGGTTCATATTTCAATATTTGATTTATACGTAACATATGCTCATTACTACCTGCATTTCCTGTTCTCCAAATTTTTGCATTAGTTTCTGTTAATAGCTTTTGAAGCATTTGATATTTAAGAGCTAAACCTAAACCTTTACCTCTATGTTGCTTTAAAATACCAGTATCCTCTTGTTTTGCTACTTCAGGTTGATGTTCATTGATTAAAGTACTAGTTAAGCCAACAAGAGTATTGGTTTCTTTTTGGATAACAATGAAAGTCATGATACGTTCTCCTATTAGGAGTTGAGTCTTTTGCATTTCTTGGAATCTTTCTACAGTAAGAACATCTTTCTCAAAACTTAAATCCTCTAGTGGCATATCATTCCAAATTTCTTCAACCATTTTAACATAAATTTGCTTATCTAAATATAGCAACTGATTCATATTTTCAAAATAATGAAAATCATAGCCTTTTTTAGCTGCTTCATTTCTTTGTTTTTCTGCTTCTTCTTTGATTTCTTTTATATTAAATTTCGTCAAATCAGATATACTCATTACTTCTTCATAATGTTTAGGAATTTTAAGAGATTCTACAAAGGATATACCATCAGTGTTTGAGAAAGCTTCAGTTACAACACAAGTTATTTGTTCTGGATAAATCTTAACAATCTCCTTCAGTACATTCTTTCCTATACCTTTTCTTCTTTGATCTTTTGCAACGTATATCCAAAAATAACCTTTATCTAGATTATCGTACTTTATATTCCAGGAACAATAACCATATCCCAATAAATTATCTTTATTATCTATTGTTAAAACATAATATTTTTCTTCAGATGATTCAATTCCAAATAACCAAGATTTTTTGTAGTAATCAATTGTTGGAGGAGGATAATTAAAAATTTCTTCTGTATTTTTCTGCATAAGTATAAATAATTGCTCAAGATATTTAGCAGGAATCTCAGATTTTTTGCTAGAAATGAATTTTAAATCTTTCATCTTTCACACGGAGAAATCGTAAATTCATTGTATTTATTTGCTAATCGGTAAATTTGAAATTTCAAATCTATTATTAAACTAGTGTTCTATTATTACATATACTATCAGATATTCAAACCCACTTTTTGAAACATTTTTTGCTTTCTTTCTTGTGTTAATTCCTTTTCGTATTTTTTGTAGATCCAGATTTCATTTTTACTTTTATTATCCTCTTTAACAATATATGGTTGAAGTAATTGTTTTAAGAAATCAATTCTCCCTAAGAAAAACCATTCTTTGAACTCCTCTTTAGTTAGTTCTAAAACTTCTAGATATTTCTTGTAATTTTCTAATACTTGCTCAATAATATATTGTGGTTTTAAAATGTTTAAAAATTCTTTTTGATAGAATTCTCTCATATCTTTTTTTAATGTTTCATCTGAAAGTCTATTTTCAAACTTTAAAATTTGTTGACTTGTTTTAAAGACTATTTCTTTATAATTTAATTCTATTTTTTTCAATTCAATTCTAAGTAAATTTAATTCATGATTCATATATTTGAGAAAATAATGTTCATAATCATCTTGTTCTTGTTCTAGAATTTTTTCGGCTAATTGTTGAAAGTTTTCAAGGTTTAAGAAAAATGGCGTTGTTTTTTCTGATGTTGCACTAGATATAATTTCCTTTATGAATTTTTGAAATTTAGTTCTATGTTTAATTCTTTTCAATTTTAATTACTCCAGCAACACTATTGTATTGTTGATTGTTAACTTATCAAAGATCTGTAACAGTCTATCTATTTTGATTTATTATAAACTTCTTTCGTGTATTAATACAAAATTTACCTATTAAAAGTATTATATTTTTCAAAGTTAAAATTCATAAATATGTACGTAATGTATTATAACTAATGATTATTATAAAATTAACAACAGATAGAAGTAAAAATAATAATTGCAACTATCTCATTTAACACTTAATAAGAATAATTAGCATTCTTCCCAAAAGGAGATTTCTATTTGAAAATACAAGATATTGGAGAAATTATTGAAGAATTTAGAAAAAAAATTCAAGAAAAAATAATCAAAAACAATATTCCTGGGTTAGCTATAGCAGTTCTTAATAAAAATGAAAATTTGTGGTTGGAAGGATTTGGATATACAGATAGAACAAAAAAGCAAGTAGTCAATGAAGATACACTCTTTGGACTGCAATCTACAACAAAAACTTACACCGCAATAGCTTTTCTTATTGCTATGCAAAAAAGACTAGTAAAATTAGATGATCCAATTATCAAATATTATCCTAAATTTTATGTAAAAAGTAGACATGATCAAGAAGAATACAAGAAAATAACTTTCCGTCACCTATTAAATCATACATCAGGATTGGTACGTGAAGCAGCTATAGGAGGTTGTTTTTCAAGGAGATTGGGAACTTGGAAAGAACATATTAAAAGTCTTAATGAAACATGGTTGAGTTTTCCTGTAGGCACAAAATTTAGTTACAGTAATATTGGTATGGATTTAGTTACTTTTATACTCGAGAAAATTGTTGGTAAACCATATCATATTTTTATCCAAGAAGTCTTAGGAAATCCCCTAGGAATTACCATCCACTGGTTTCTTGATGATATCTACGGGCAACCAAATGCTGTTATTGGTCATTTGGGTGAAGATATTGCTCATAAATTGGATGAAATGGCTTTTGGTTGTGGAGGGATTTTTATCTCAATAAAAGACCAAGCTACTTTTGTAAGATTTCTGCTAAATAGAGGAAAAATAGATGGAAAGGTAATTTTGAGAGAAGAAATTTTTGAACTTCTTTACGATATTGAAGGAGAAACAGGTTATGGTTTGGGTACAGAAATTTCTAGCAAATATGGTATAAAATTCTATAGTCATGCTGGAGGGGGATTTGGTTTAGCATCTGAAATGTATTGGTTACCAAAACAAGACCTTGGTGTTGCTCTTTTACATAATGAAGAATATAACTTTGACCAAATCAGAGAATTTTTCTGGGAAATAATGAATAAACTTCTGGAAGCGAAAGGAATAGCTACTCAACTAGAAAAATTTCCTTATACAGATGAATCTATAATATCTCTCAAAGAAGAAAAATTGAAACGATTAGAAGGAACATATCAAAATATAGAAGCTGTATACAAAATAAAAATTATTGATGGAAAACTCAATATGATTACTAGTAGAGAAAATTCTGAGCTAATACCACATTCTGAAATCGCTTTTTCGATTAAACCTAAAACTGGAATTATTTTTCATCTAAATAAACAAAGTGAACCTATAGGGAATACACAATATCATTCAAAATTTGGCATTCTAACAAACAAATATCTTGGAAAATTAATAATAGAATTACCTCAAGTTAATGAAGAATGGAAGAAATTTGTTGGATTATATTTCTTAAAATTCTATTATACCGAATACAATTTTGTTGCTATTACTATAGATAAAGATGGTTATTTACACTACGAAAACAATATTCTTTATCCACATAATGAATTACCAAACGTTTTCTTTACTGAGTTTGGAACTGCTGTAGTGTTTGAAGAAGAAGCATTTAGAACAAATAATATTCTTCATACTCGAGTAAATAATCCGGTAGAATTTTGCGAAAAATTACTTGAAAGTGAACCAAATCATAAAGCACTTCTTAATTGGGGGATAGAAACAGTGATTAATTTACTAAAAAAATTAAATAAAAAATCAGAAACAGCAAAAATAAATGAGTTGTTACAATTTAAGAAAAAACAAAAGAAATAATTTATTTTTCCTATTGTTTTACTCATAAAAAAAGATTAAAAAACTAGAAGAGTAATTATTCTTTTGATTAAAATGAAAAAAAGATTCACTAATTTATTCTCTTTCTTAATTATAAGCTGTCTATTAAGCTGTGTTAATGTTAATCAAATTAATATTTCGAACAATACTTCTCCTAATTTTGAAAATGAGAATAATCCTACAAATATTTATCTTACACAGCAATATTCTAATGGTGAATCTTTAGTTATTATCGTTGAAAATACTCTTTGGAGTAGTAGCTCGATAAAAACAGCAATAAATCAATATCGACTTGATTTGAATAATACAGGATATCAAACTTTTCTTTATACTAATCTTATTAGTAATGTAACCTTTCTTCGTTCATTGTTACAATCATATTGGTCTACTTATCAAATATCAGGAGCAATATTAATTGGTGATTTACCTTTTGCGAAATTTTATCATCCTGCCTCAGCAAATTTTTTTGCTGAGACTTTTATCTGTGATCTATTTCTTATGGATTTGGATGGAAGTTGGTTAGATGGTCCAACTCCTGATGGTATTTTAGATTCACATTTTGGTGCTCCTGGTGACATTTATCCAGAGATTTATGTAGGGAGAATTGATGCTTCTAATCGTACACTAGGAGGATTAACAAATGAACAAAATATATTAAGCGTATTAAATCGAATTCATAATTATCGAACGGGTAGTGTAGCACGCACTCATCAAGCACTTACATATATTGATGATGATTGGCAAGCATGGGCTAATGGTACCTATGATAATTGGCCTTCTTGGTTACAAAACCCATACCCAGTGAAAACAGATATTCACACTCCAACTACTTATACAAATTCAACTGATTGGTTGAATAGAATAACCCAAGATTATGAATGGGCTCATCTCTGTGTCCATAGTGGTTCATCACCCCCAAAACATGATTTTGGTCCTGGAGGTTCAGGTGAAGGAACGGTAACCTCTTCTAATATTCATAGTACTCGTCCAACATTCAATTTTTATAATCTATTTTGCTGTAAAGGAGCTGATTGGTCACAAACAGATTGTTTAGCAACAACCTACCTTTATTCTAGTGATTATTCATTAAGTGTTATTGGTACGTCTAAATCTGGAGGAATGATTGGAGGAAATAGCTTCTATAATTATATAGCTCAAAATGAATCGATTGGTAAAAGCTTTTGTAATTGGTTTCAAGGTATAACTAGCTATTCATCTGCTGAATATCTTGAGTGGTTTTATGGTATGACAATCTTAGGTGACCCTACATTAACTATTCATTATGATTGCACAGTTTTTGAACCAATAATTACTTCATCAACACATCCAAATCAATATCAATGGTATACAGATGCATTACCTCAATTAAATTGGTCTATCCCAATTGATGTAAATGGAATTACAGGTTATTATTATATTTTAGATCAAAATCCATTAACAATTCCCACTAAGAGTACTGGCATTTTTACAACAATAAATGGTACAAAAATAACAACTGCTTTAACAGATGGAACTTGGTATTTACATGTTGTAGCAAAAGATGGTGCAGGGAATATTGGTACATCTGCATCACATTATACAATTTTAATTGATAATACTCCACCAAGTATAACAATAACTTCTCCTGTTGATGGAGCAGAATTTGAACCAGGAGAAATAGTAATCCAATGGAGCGTAACTGAGACTGGTTCAGGATATCAATATGCAGCTATTAGAGTAAATGGTACAGTTGAAAATTCAGTTTACCTATCTAATACCTACAACTTGACTCTGGAAGAAGAAAATAATTATGTAATAAACATCACAGCGTTTGATTATTTTGGATTATCAAGTTCAGATGATATTCTAATTACAATTAAGAAAACTACTACTACTACTACCAATACTCTATTCGGTATACCTATTAAATATATTATAATCGGTGCTTCAGTTCTTGGTGGTATAATTATAATTACAGTTACAATAGTTATTGTTGTGAAAGTAAGGAAAAGAAAAGTTAGGATTGAAAATTAGATCTTAGTCAAAAATAATAGTTGAGTTTGTTGTTTAATATATCCTTTTAACTCAATTATATTGGTAGTCCAAAAAATTACTGTAAATTTTTCAGATTTTTCTCCAAAGATTTATTATTCTCTTTTTTGCAGTAACATAATTATGAAATCAGTTGATAATCTATGTGAAAAATATACAGTGCAAAACGCAATAGAATATGGTGAAGCACAAGTAGGACCAGTAATGAGAATATTAATAGGAGCACATCCTGAATTAAGAAAAGATGCTCAGAAAATTAAAGAATTACTTGAGAAAAAAGTGGAATTCATTAATTCTATGAAAAATGATGAGCTGAAGCAATATGCTCAAGATAATTATCCTGAACTTTTCCAAAAAGAAGAAACAAGTGAAATACAACAAGAAACTGATTTCATTAGAGAAATAATCAATGAAGATATGAAAACAAGAAGATTTGGTGGAAGAGTTCATACAAGATTTCCCCCTGAACCAAATGGAAATCTTCACATCGGACATGCAAAATCAATCAATTTAAATTACGGTATTGCAGAGGAATACGGAGGTAAATTCAATCTCCGTTTTGATGATACAAATCCTGTTACAGAAGAGATTGAGTATGTAAAAGGAATTATTGAGGATGTCAAGTGGTTAGGAGCAGATTTTGATGAGAGATTACTTTTTGCTTCTGATTATTTTGACCAATTTTTCGATTATGCAGTGCAGTTAATAAAGAAAGGTTTAGCTTATATTGATGATTCAACTGTAGAACAAATACGTGATGAAAGAGGTAATTTAGGAACACCTGGTAAAGAAAACAAATACCGCAACAGAACTATAGAAGAAAATCTAGACTTATTCATGAGAATGAAAGACGGAGAATTTCCAGATGGAGCGAAAGTTCTTCGAGCAAAAATTGATATGACTCACCCGAATCTTTTAATGAGAGATCCAATAATATACCGCATAATTCACCAATCACATCACAATACGGGAGATAAATGGTGTATTTATCCAACATACGATTGGGCACATGGATTAGAAGATTCTATAGAAAAAATAACTCATTCGATATGTACTATGGAATTTGAGGTTCATAGACAATTATATGATTGGTATATAGATCAATTAGAAGATGAGAAAGGTAAACCAATTTATCATCCACAACAAATTGAGTTTGCCCGGTTAAACGTTTCTTATCTTGTTCTAAGTAAAAGAAGACAATTACAATTGGTAAATGAAGGATATGTTAGAGGATGGGATGATCCTCGCTTACTGACTGTTTCAGGAATGAGAAGAGGTGGAATTACTCCTGATGCGATTCGAAATTTCTGTAAATTAATTGGTGTCACTAAAAGAGAGAGCATAATTGATAGATCAGTCTTTGACAAATGTGTTAGAGATGATTTAGATCAAAGATGTCCAAGAATAATGGGTATTATTAGACCATTGAAGGTTATAATAACAAATTATCCAGAAAATAAAGTAGAGGAAATAACAGTACAAAACCATCCAAGAAATAAGGAAATGGGTAGTAGGAAAATTAAGTTTTCAAAAAATCTCTACATTGAGCAAGAAGATTTTCTAGAAAATCCACCAGAGGATTTTCGAAGATTAACTACAAATGGTGAAGTAAGACTAAGATATGCTTATACAATAAAATGTGAAAAAGTAGTTAAGGATAAGAAAAATAACGAAATCAAGGAAATTCATTGTTCTTATATAATAAATGACGATTCATCTGATGATAAAAAATCACTCGGAACAATTCATTGGATCTCAGCTGATAATGCTGTTGAAGCAGAATTAAGATTATTTGACAGATTGTTTACAAAAGAAAATCCAATGGAAGTTGAAGAAGGCAAGGATTTCAAAGATTACATAAATACTGAATCTCTTGAAATTGTAAATGGATTAGTAGAAACACATTTACAAAAAGCTGAGAAAGGTTCTAGATATCAATTTGAAAGGATGGGATATTTCAATATTGATCCTATTGATTCAAAGAAAGATAAATTGGTTATGAATCGAATTATCACTTTACGAGATTCTTGGACAAGAAAATAATTTAGAATTCCCATTGGAGTTATAAATTTTTATTCATTTTTTTTTATCACTATTTGACAGTTTCAAACAATACCTTTATTTTAATTGCATAATTCGTTTTAAAGAAGTGAAAAATTTGGAAAATATTTCATTAGACTTTTTGGATGAAACACGAAAAATACTTGAAGAAGGAATTGAGCTTTATGAGAACGATCAAATTGACAAAGCAGTAGAATGCTTCCAAAAAGCTACCGAACTTGAACCAAATAATGAAGCTGTTTTTCGAGCAATAGCAAATTTCTATTTGGAAGAAAGAGAATTAGATAAAGCACAAGAATATTGTCAACAAGCAATTGATATTAATCCTAAAGATCTCATCGCATTACAGATTTTGGGGAATATTCATTCAAGTAAAAATGATTATCAGAAAGGTGAAGAATATTATTTAAAAGCTTTAGAGCTTGATTCCGTAAATATTGATGTTTTTTATAACCTTGGCAATTTATATCTAATGCAAACACAATACGAAAAATCTCTTGAATATTTTCTGAAAGCTGAGAAGTTAGATGCTAAGGATGCAGATATACTTTTCAATTTAGCCAATATCTATGAATTTTTACAAGACATAAACATGGCAATTGAATATTATTATAGAGTTTTAGCTATTTACACCGATGCTTTCATGATTTGGGTACACTTAGGAGAACTACATTATAATAGGAAAGAATACAAAGAAGCAGAAAAATGCCTAAAGGAAGCTATGAAGACAACACCTGAAGACTCAGCAATTTGGAACAATCTTGGTATTCTTTACTTAAAAATGGGTAAATACAATGAATCAATTGAAAGTATTGAAAAAAGTTTGGAAATAGATCCAAAAAATGCTAATACTTGGACCAGTTTGGCAGAAGTCTACGAAGAAAAAGAAGAGTATGAAAAAGCACTTGAATACTTCAAAAAAGCATTTGAATTAGTACCTAAAAACAAATCTTACAAAGAAAACATTGAAAGGATAGAGAAGAAAATAAAAAAAGATAAATAGTGTTTGGTGCAAAAAGAGAAGCGAATCTCCATGGCAAATGGAAATAATATTTATGAATCAAAAAATGATGAATGATTTATCGAAGAGAACATAAAATTCTAGGATTATCCAAACAACTTGAAAAGGTATCGATTGATTGTATTCCTTTTCACTTACCTGAAATTCAATTATTATTTAAAGCTATATATTATATATTAACATAGAATGAAGGTGATTATCAAGTTATTTTATCATTTCTTTCTGAAATTCAAAAGAATTGGTTTAAGATTCACTAAAAATTGAATTCCCAATTGGATATAAAAGACTAGATTTCTTAGAAAGTAGTTTCTAAATCGCAATATAGGATTTTTTTTTTGCCTATATGGTGTACTTAATTAGAACGAACATAATTTATCTACTAAATGCTTTTCCGTGAGGACAACATATGAAACCGATTAGTCTTTGCCTTATACAAATGGGTGATAAAGGTCTCGAATGTGTGCGAGCATTTCCAGATGTCATACCAAATGAAATTTTGAATGAAATTGTGATAAAGAGTATGCCAATGGGTGCGAAAGAAGGTGATTTTACTTCTAGTATAATAGCGGGAAATAATGCTTTCTCTGGTTATGTCTTCTGTATTCCTAGATCTAATGATCGGAACAATATTGCTTCACTTGTAGCCATATATGAAAACATAAAGTATGACGTAAATAATGTCCGAAATCTCTTCAGTTTAATTATTACTGAAATGAAAAAATATGAAGTAATTAGTACTGATATTCTAACACAAATTTTACCTACACTCTATAAGAGCTTTGAAAGTGAGACAATCAAAATTAAAATCAGTTCAGTTGTAACGATTGAGATTAACAATAAAGCTGATGATGAGCTGCCAGCGAAACCGCTTGAAAAATCCGTTAATAGTTTCGAAAAGGATATGTGGAAATAAATAGGTGACTAGTACAGATGGAGGTTTCAATATTTCCTTTCTAAGAAATCTTTTCAAAAGTAGAGCTAAGCAAGTTACTATGTCAATTTGTGGACTTGATGGCGCGGGTAAAACAACAATAATCAATTACCTAGTAAAAGGAGAATTCGAAGAAACAATTCCTACATTAGGGATTAATCGTGAAGTAATTGATTTTCCAAATTTACGTTTAAATATCTTCGATCTTGGAGGTCAAATAGATTTTCGTGGAATGTGGAATCAAGTAAATGAGAAAGCTGATGCATTAGTTTTTGTGATTGATAGTAATGACATTGTAAGAATGGTTGAAACAAAAGAAATCTTTTACAATATAGTAAATTCTCAAGTAAACGAGGATATACCAGTTTTGATTTTGCTTAATAAAATCGACTTACCTCACAGAATTTCTCGAAGTGATTTCATTAATGAATTTGATCTTATGAGTTTTACAAGTAGAATGACTTGGACTTGTTATGAAACTTCTGCTAAAACTGGTGAAGGTGTTTATGATGCCTTCCGTTGGTTTGTTCAGAAATTACAAGAGGTGTAAAATAAATGGCTTGGAATGGTTATGCTGGATTTTTTCTTATAAACAAGATAGTGATTACAGTTATAGCTTTTGCGTTTGTTATGTTGATGTTTATTTAACTTTCTAAGAAAACGAACATTGGGTACACTTCTTTTATCATTATCCTTTTCTGTTTTATTTACATCAGAGTTATCCTATCTCCTATCCTCATGGTTTTCTTACTATGAAACATTTGCCGTCACGACTGTAGCTATGTTTCAAGTTAGTATACCTGCTCTCTACATTGTTGCGTACATATATCTCTATTTCTTTTCAAATAGACATATACTACAAGATTCTGATATAGTTAAAAGCTCCATAGCAATTTCAACAAGTATTTTTGTAGGAGTTGCCTTGGGTTTGATGATTGGAAATTTAATCCTTGGAGGGGAATTAATTTTTGTTAGAAGCGTAACTCTAGCAGGTGTGGGGATTACTCTTTATTCTCCTCAAATGTTTCTATCAGCTATATTCTTTGCACCTACATTGGTTCTTATTATTTTTAGGATATTATATAGAACAGCTCAAATATCACGAAGAGTTTCAAAGAGAATTTCAAGAGTTGGATTTACACTCATATTTTGGTCAATAATAAACTTTATGTTTTCGCTAATTACTTTTGCGTTAACATCTTCAGAATTATTTAATGATATACCTTTTGCAATAGTTGCTGTTGAAACAATGAGATCTTTGTTCCTCATTCTAGCTATGATCTTAGGTTATCTTGGATGGATTATGCCTGAATTCTTTAAGAAAAGTATTCGTGGTAAAGCATGGATTGTTAATCAAATGCAAAAGGAATTCACATCTGTATCTAGTCCTATTGCTTCTTCAGATAAGACTACTAATGTTGCGGTTGAGATAGCTGAAAAATAGAAAGTTGGTTTTTAAACCAACAAATTTCTTCTTTATTTTGATATTGAATAATTGGTTGATACTTGAAGTTATTGATGTTAATCGATCTAAAAATCGCACCATTTCTTGGTGATATTTCTTATACCATAATAAACAATTATAACCTAGACCTTGAGTAGTTATCAAACATGTTACCTTCCATATTTTAGCTAGGTACTAACTACACATAAGGAACTAATTCATTATTTGTATGATGGATCAGTAATCGATTTTTAAACCGGCTAATTCTAAATGATGTTTATCATGCATCCAAAGTGTAGCAACGTTTTCTTTTCTAAAGAAATTCTTTTCATCCTCAATCGTTTCAGGTTCTGATATTACTTTTTCAAAAATGTTAATAGTCTTTTCTCGAGTTTCTTTGAACAATTTTTTAGAATCTGCTAAAGATAAATTCTTCTTCTGTTCAAGAATCATATCATTCCATTCATCGAATTTTATACCCTTTTCTTGATGGTCAAATTTAAAATCATCACATTTACCTTCAAGTTTTGCATTACAACCCTTAATCATTTGATCATCCCAGGACCAAAGATGAAGTAACAATTCCCTTAATTTCCAACCATTTGGCAATTCTATATTCTCATCTAGTGTGAGTATTAATTTGGTTATTTTACGAGTATTTTCTATGTGCTGTTCTGGAGTTAATTTTTGTTCCATATTAAAACATCCTTTATTTAGTTTTTATTAATATAGTAGCTAAAGATAAATTATTGAATTTTTTGTATCTAATCAAATAAATTTCCATTTTTGTGAAATTTCATTCGATAACTCAAAGAATGAGAATTTAAAAAGAAACTTGAAAATTTCTTTTGATTAAAAATTTCCTTAAAAAAAATAAAAAAAGTATAAATAAAAAAAGAAGGAAAATAAAGAATATTTTCCATTTCATAAGATTTTAGTTGTTAAGCTTTTGGTTGCTTAAATATTCTATAATCCAGAATTCCTTCCATTAATCGTTTAAGACCAAGAACTGTAATGCCAGATGCTAACATATATGTCAATGCTTCAGCGTCTAATATTGTATCAGTTATTAAAATTGCAGATGATAAACCAACTAGCATAAATCCTACGATTATAATAGTTAGACGATACATGAAAACCTTCTTTTTATCCTCAAATCCTTTGACAATGCCAATAATGCCTAATAATAGAATAGCAAGTGCTAGAATATCTATCAAGATTAATTCGTCGGTAATAAGACCAATTACGGAAACAATACCAATTGGTAATACAAGAATTCCGATTATAATATTGAAAATTCTAAACCATTTAGTTTGTCGTTTCTCAAAAATTCCGATGATAATTCTAGTTACACCCACAAGTAAAATAGCAATCCCTAAAATCAGTGCTGATTCGATGAATCCCAGTGATATATTAATAAAGGCAACAATGGCAAATGCTATTATTATTGTTCCTGAAATAATAGAAAGTATTCTTAACCATAGAGGTAATTCTACTTTAAATTCGGACATATATTAACATCACTTCTGGGATTTATAATCTTTATTCTTAATAAACACAAGAGATAATCCAATAATCCGACAAAAATTAATTTTTTTAATAAAGAAAAGTGATACATAAATCATTTATAATTCAATATAATTGCTACATGTGATTATCCTAATCAAATTGATGCAGTTATAAAAATCAGCAAGGTAATTTAGAATCATCAAAATATATATTTAATACGATATATACAAAAATATTAGGTTTGATTGTTATGATGAGGAGGAGAAGATTTAGTAAATTTTATTTGATTTTGCTATTTATTTTTTTGATTGCTATAGTGGAAAGTAATTCTCAGGTTCAAGCTCGATTAACATTTAATTATTATAATAAATCAATATCTTCTGAAAATATTTTTAAAAATAATATTATTGAATATAATGAAAGTGAACCTTTACTAATTGATTCAAATACTGATTTTGATACAAATAATTTTACAGGAGAAGGAACCAAAAACAATCCATATATAATTAGTAATTTAAATATAACTGCTACTGGAACAACTAATGCTATAGAAATAAGATATACTACTGTTTACTTTATTATCAAAGATTGTCTTATATTATCAGATTTAGGAGGGATTTCTGTTCTAAGTATCGCCTATGGAAATTGTGAAATTACAAATAATATAATTATTTCTAATTCTGGTGATGGTGTAGGAATTTTTTTCTTTACTGTAGCAGGATGTAATATAACTAACAATGAATGTGCTAATTTCATGGAAGGTATTCATCTATATGTTGTTAACGATTGTTTGATAAAGGGAAATAATATCAACGGGAATAATTATCAAGGAATAAATATTCGTTATTCGAATAGAAATGTAATCTCATTCAATTCAATAAAATATTCTACTCAACATGGTGTAGCGATTGTTTGTACATCTTATGATAATGAAGTATATCAAAATGAATTTTGCAATAATTCGTTGGAAGAAGATTATCTTATAGATGATGAAAGAACTGGCACAATTAATAGTCAAGGGTATGATGAAGGAACAAATAACAAATGGTATGATGAAGAAAGTAAAATAGGAAACAAATGGACAGATTATGATGGCGTGGGAACGTACAAAATAGATGGACCTGCAAATTCAGAAGACATATATCCTATGATTTATTCAGCAGATGAAAGTGAAGCTGTAGGTTATAGTATGCCAATTATTTTAGCTCTAATAAGTATTTGTTTTGTCATAGTAAAGAAGAAAAAAGAGAGAAGTAAAAAGGAATAATTTACTTCTTTCTTACAAATTAGTCTTGAAAGAAAAATTTAAAACCAAGATATAATGATTAAATTTACTAGTTAGACCCGTAGTCTAGCGGCCAAGGATTGGGGACTTTGAAAAAAGTCTCGATGCTTTTGGGATTTTCAAGAATCCCTCGACGAGAGTTCAAATCTCTCCGGGTCTACCATTTATTCTATTTTTATTCTGAAGCTAAGCTGATTATTTACTAATTACTGAAATAATCGAGTATTTGGATAAAAAATAAGGACAGAACTTTAATTAAGTCCAATTGGAATTACTTTTTGGGGTTTTAGGTTCTTGTCAAACAAACAATTATTGGATAAAGCTTTACAATTATTTGACAATGGAAAATATGATGAAGCACTTGAAATTGTTGAACAGGTATTGAGTAGTGAATCAAAAAATGCTTTAGCATTATCGGTTCTTTGCTCTATAAAAATAATTAAAGAAGATTTTGTTACAGCTCAAAATATAATTTCATCTATGGATGAGAAAGTAAAAAATTCCAAAGTTTATTGGAAATGGATGGGGCAAATAGAAGCGGGTTTTGGAAATACCGATAAAGCGATATCAGCGTATAAGAAAGCATTAACAATTGATTCAAAATATTCACAAGTGTATAATCTTTTTTTGATGTTATTAGAAAAAATAGAAGATTATACTACTGCCTGTGAGTATCTTTTCAAAGCAATTAGTAATTTTGGTTTAACAGACAATTATCAGAAAAAATTAGAGAATTATCAAAAAATCTTTGCTAGAGTAGGAGGAATTCAAGCACCAAATATTATTAAAATTAGTGGAAAGGAAGGAACGATAAAGATAGAGAGATCGAATATAGAATCAATTGGAGAAATCCAAAATCTGGATATAACTAAGCATCTATTGACAGAATTACGGTTGCTTAACAATAAGATAAAGAAAATATCAAATCTTGAAAAACTGACCAAATTACGTTATTTAGCACTATCAAATAATGACATTAGTAAAATTGAAGGATTAGAAAATCTTGAAAATTTAACTCATCTCTTTCTTGGGAAAAATACTATCAAACAAATTGAGGGATTAGATAATCTAAAGAAATTAAAGTTATTAAATATCGATAATAACAATCTATCAAAAATAACTGGATTAGAAAATTTGAAGGAATTATCGTCTTTATATTTGAATAAAAATCAAATAGAATCGATGGTTGGAATAGAACCGTTAACAAATTTACTAATTTTAGAATTAAGAGAGAATAATATTAGAGAAATCAGTTGTTTAGAAAAAATAACTAAATTAATGCAGCTCCAATTAAGCCACAATAAACTAACTTCTATGAAAGGATTAGAAAACAATTCTGTAATTGATTTCCTCTATTTAGACCACAACAATCTAGAAACCATTGCGAATATTGAAAAAATGCCTAAATTACAATTTTTGGATCTTCAAGCAAATGAAAACCTTCATCCGCACTTAGCTAGAACAATTAAAAATTTCCCTGTACACAAACAGGATATTATACCTTATTTGGGTTTAAGAAAAGATGAAGTAGAAGAAAAGAAAACCTTGATTGATGAAGAGCTAAAACTTAAAGTGAGACAGCAATTGGCGAAAGAAAGTTGGGAGAGACAAATGAATGCAATTCCTGGAAAAGTGCGTTTCAAGTTTTTAAGATTATATAAAACAAATACCAAAGACAAGTGCCTTTATTGTGGTCAGAAAATGTCTTCTAATGAGAATTGGATTGATTTTTGCCAAGAAAAAATCAAGTTGTTATTACAGGAAGCAAATAATAAGTTACCGGAAAAATTGCGATCTAAAATTACTTTTGATTTAGAGAAAGGAGATTTAAGAGATAAATATGAAATGAAAGGAGCAATGGGACAAAAAACATGGCAAAAAACAGGATTAACAGAAGGCATAATTATCAAGGATATCAGAATGGAAGAGCAAAAGAAAACAATCTTTTCTGGTAGTGATTATATAACTCCGAAAGGAACAATTTGTAAGAAATGTACAGAAGAATTTGTAAATAATGTAGCAGTGGTTTTCGATTCTGTTACTTCAACAAAATCAGCAAAACGACATGAGAAAATGCATCAGCTCTTGCAAGAGCAATACTACAAAGTCTTTGAAGCTCTAGTTGATAAAGCATTAAATTAGTAAATAAAATCAATTTACAAGTAATTGATTATTGATTAATTTGTGAAATTAAATATTTTTTTTGTACTAAAGAGTATCTTAAATGAATAATTAATTATTTCTTTTTCTTACTTCTTTCTTTATCAAATTGAATAATATCATCAACGGTTATTTTCTGTAAACACACGGGGCATTTACCTTGTGTCTTTACACATTCTAACATATGTGTAAGGTGTCCTGTTGTTTCACACAAACGACATTTGCCTATAGAATCACCAAAAGATATAGGTAGCTTACAGACATCACATTTATCAATAATATTTTTACATTCAGGGCATATTTCAGTTGTTCTTTCTATTGGAAAGCCACATTCAAAACATGAGTAGTATTTCACTGTTTCTGCAATTTGCTCTCTGATCGATTGCGAGAAATCGTCAGCATCTTCTACTTCGATCATATCACCATCGATTTTGAATGGCAATCTATCTTGCCATTGAATAAGCATTTCAAATAGCTGAGCTTCTGTAATTGCTAGACTTTTTGCCACTTGTTGTAAACTGACTCTATCAGACATCTCGAGAATTGATTCGAATTTCTCAAGCATTCTCTTTTCATTTTCATTAATTCTTCCAATCCTATCTCTTTCTTCTTGTTGTCTTTTTGCTTCCTTTTCCTTTTGTTTTTGTTTACGAATTTTGTTTCGTTCTTTCTTTTTCTCTTCTTGTCTTTTCTTAAAATCACCAATAATTGTTGCACCACTCTTCCTTCTTTTGTAGATATTCGGAACAATACAAATAACAATGAATGCTAATGAACCACCATATATAGCTACTTTTCCTATTGGTATATGATAAAATGTATTTGGTCCGCTTACAACTGTGATTGATGTTGTAAACGTCCAGTTTCTTTGTGAGGCATCTCTAATGACTATTGTAAAATCAATTTCATGACCAGCTTTTACCCATTCAGATATCGTGAACTCCCATTCATAATAACCATAAGCAACATAAACTTCACCAATTCCTAAGGTTTCCAAATCATAAGAAGTACCATTGTCATAGTAAAAACTTATTTTTGTTTCTCTAGAATAAAGAAAAATCTCAATATCATTACCAATTGCTTCACCAATGTTCTCTATAGAAATGTTAGCAATAAAAGTATCACCAGCATCAATTAAACCATTACATTCATCATCATAATAACAATACTCTACAACCATGAATTCTGATAGGCTATAATCTGCTACACCAATAATTTGTAAACTCGTATCAAGATTTGTTATTTGACCATTATCATCTTCAACTATTACATTGAGGTTTAGGATTTGATCAATCTTAACCTTATCAGAAATTGTAAATCGCCAATCATAAACATCTTTTGTATTAGCAAATCCTGCATCTAAATCACCAAAAGATTCACCTCTATACTCAAATTCATAATAAAACTCAATATTCGAATCAGTTGAATCCATTGTAACATAAACACTAGGTCCTATTGCTGTTCCATTATTTCTAATAATTATTTCAGCACACCAAGTTTCTCCAGCATCAACTATACCATCTTCATCGCCAGAATATTCATAGTATGAAATACCCTCCAGAAGATATTTTGGAGATCCACTTACAACAAGTTCAAAACTTATATTCCAGAAATTTCCAAATTTATCTTCAAGTGAAAGATTAAATGGGATAACATGTCCTTCTGGACAATTGCCTTGTATATCCATAACATAATAACCTTCTTGATAATCCCCTCCAGACTCAATAGTACCAAAAACACCAGTATTATCTGTAATAGTAATATAGGAGTCTGTTGTTTCCAAATAACCATCTAGACCATAGAAAGCACTTCCTCCTTGATTTTCAACATAAAGATCAAAATAAACAATTTCTCCCGGGTCTAGTACTTCATCATTATTAGCATTGAGATCACCATCATATTCATAAGCTACAGAATGACCATAAAAAACTGGTTCAGGTACTCCAATAATTATTAATATAAAAGTATCACTCCAAGAACCTTCAGCAGCAATAATTTGTAATGAAAAATCTATTTCGTTACTGACATTTAGTTTACTATTAAATTCAATCAAATAATAAGAAACCGATAAAGCAGTATTTCCTGCATTTATTTGAGAATAGCTCTGGTTATGTGAACTTATGGTTACAAAGGGATTTATTGATGTTAAATTACCATAAACTTCTGTTGCTGTTTCATCGCCATTATTATTTAACTCAAGACGCAATTCTATTGTTTCACCAGCATCAACATTTCCATCCCCATCACCTATACTACTTCCAAGATTATCATCATTAATCTCATAAACACTAGAAATAATTATAGAAGCAGCGTCTATACCGAGAATACGGTCATGAGTAGGTTGTAAGCTACTCACTTGGTGTGAATATTTATTTAAAAAATGATTTTCTGTTGATAATATCCCAATTAAAATACTCATAATTGATAAAGAAATTAAAGCACATATGAAAGTGCGTTTAATGAAAATAATATAATTATTTCCCAATTTAAGTTCACCAATAACTGTCTATAATCTTTATACGGATAGTTCTAAGAGATTTAAATGATTTTCGAGAAAAGTATAAGTATTATTTTTAGAATAAATTTAGGATTCATTTTCTTCATTTTTCTATTATATGTTACAATACCATTGTACTCAATTTCAACATCAGTTGTTTGAGTATAGATTACTCCTGATAAGCCTTTAGAAATAGCTGGTAACAAAATATTCTCTACTAGATTTTGATAAGCTTTTTCTACTTCCTCTTGTGATTGAAATTTTTAAGAATATTTCACAATTATATCCAGATATAAGCAGTTTATAAAAAATTATTTTGAAAAATTTTTTTAATTATTTAATTACTAGGAATAATTAATATCTTAATATCCCTTAATATATTGTAAATAATTAGATTTGTCTTTATTCGGAGGAGGGCAAAACATGGAATATAAACATATTAAAAGAATTGAAGAGAGTGAATACTTTGGTTCATATTTGTTAGTTGATTTGTTTAATACTAAAACATGTACTTTTAATTGTATTTATTGTAGAGCAGGTCTAACAATCAACCAAATCCCACAGAGAGTGTATATTTATCCAATTGAAAAGATTCTAAAAGAAATAGAACATAGTATAGAAAACAATGGAAAAATCGATTATGTAAAATATTCACATAGAGGGGATCCGACTCTCTATGTTCTATTTGGTTCATTAAACAAAAAAATTAAAGAAATTTATCCAGAAATAAAAATCGTCTCTTGTACAAATTGCTCTATGTTATATCGTGAAGATATTTTTAATGAATTAAAAGAACTTAATCATGTTATTGCCAGTTTAGATAGTGTTCTTGATAACGATTTTCAGAAAATCAATCAACCTATAAAAACAATACATCTTGATATTTTACTTAAAAATTTGTTAAAATTCCGAGAAGAATTCTTTGGAGAGTTTTGGATCAATACAACTCTAGTTAAGGGATTTAATGATTCACAAAAATCACTTATTGCATTGAAAAAATATTTAGTGGATTTAAATCCTGAGAAATTATTAATAACTTTTGAAAGTATAAATGCAGAAAATTATTTTTCTGATGAATCTAAGACGTACATTGAGGAATTATTTTCTGATGTTTCATTCCAAACCCAGATTGGTGCTGATAGACCATAATTCACATTGAAAACTTTATTTTTTTTTGAGAAATTTAATTCTTTAGAATTTTATGCTAGAGAAAGTAGCTATCATATACTTTACCTAAAATTTAGCAATTATACTTGAGATCAATGTTTTTATTATTTCTAAACCTGTTTCATGAGTTCCAATATCAGGAAGTATGAGAAACGAAAATACTATAATTAGTCCAGCACAAGAAAGGTCAGCTAAACAAGCAGCTAAGGGTATGGCAAAATTATCAGGATCAAGTTCCTTTTTGAAAGCAAAAATTGATAGCAGATAAATTAGTGTCCCTACAAATAAAAATCCAAGTACGTTTGCTAATACAGTAACTATTATTACTAATGGTACATGCCACCATGCACCCAAAGAATTCCAGGAAATGAATGTTCCAATTAAACACATAATTATGGTAATAAGAGCTCCAGCAGAACCTACTCCAAGAAAACTAGTCCACACTTTTGTTTCTTTTATTGATTTTATTTCAGGTTTAATATAACCAGCAGAAAAATCAGTTATTAAAACATTAGCGGTTATTGCAACCTGATCAGCTAGTGTACCGATTAATGCAGGAAATACAATTAAAAGTTGAGGATAAGCAAGCAATGCTTCTTCTCCTTGAGAGAGTATAATACCTGTTATAGATCCAAGAATAACACTAAATAATATAGCAAGAGAAGCTTCTTTCATCATTTTACTATAATCGCGTTCTTTTGCAAATTTAATAACAACATAGATGATTCCACCAATTATCAATACTACAGGGATAAGACCAAGATATGTTCCTAAAAGTTCTCTATTATTTGCCACTGCGTAAATAATATTTCCTTCGACAACAACTTCTCCACCCCATGGTTTCAAAATCAATAAAACTACTGCATAAATAATAGTAATCAAGATATTGTTTATAGCTGACATTACTGGAACTACATAAACATCTGGATTCATTCCTTTTTTAAAAATGAAAAAAGAAACTGCACTAGTAATTATTGATGAAATAAGTGCAGCAATAGCCAAAACTATAATTGGAATAACAAAAAATAATAGAGGATTAAAAACTTTGATGCCTAATGGATAAATAATCAAATTCATTATATAAGTTACAATACCAATGAATACACCATCAACTATTGCTATTGTGAGTGTAGAAGCTATTAAGCTTTTATAAGTAAGAGTATTTTTTCTAAAAGATGGTTTAATTGAACCTAAATGTAAACCAGTACCCAATTTACCTGCAAGCACAGCAATATCTCCCCTTGCTGCAAGCAAAGGACCATAGACTAAGAATATCCATTTTACATGCTCAGTATCAAGTAAAAATTTAGCAATGGTTCCTGAAACAATGCCACCAGATTCGAAAGCAAGAGCTATTAATGCTTGAAGGAATATTCCAACAGTTAAACTAATAGCTATTTTCTTACCAACTACTGCCTTCGACAAGTATTTCACCGATATCGATTGATTATTTTTTTAACCATAGATTTTCAATCCAATTTGCTTTTTTGATTCACAATTTTGATAATATTAGAAATTAGTTATTTATTAAATCAATTACTAAAAATATTTTCGTTTGTGTTGCAATAATTGTATAGTTATAAGATTAAATAAATAGTAAATAAAACATAAATTTGAATAATTACTTGATTAAGTAAGTAAAAAGAGATCTTTCTTTCTGAATATAATATTCACAAATTACTAAAAGTATTAAATGGATTGAACTTTTTAGATTTTTGAAGTGGTTTATATAGACGATTACTCATTTTACTTTTTGGGATTCCAGTTGAAAAAGCACTCAATTTTCTATTTTGGTATTATTATCTTACTTGTATTATTCACTAGTTCATTTTATGTAAAAATAAACAATATAAAACAAGATTTTACATCTATAAATGAGTCTGAAAATTTTAATTATTTAGGAAAAATAAATTCATCAGGAATATCTAATTTTACTGAATTTGAAACTTTTCTAGATAGCTATATACCTGATCATTTTATTGGTTATAATATAACTGGGATGACTATTTCTATTGTCGAAAATGATGAAATGGTTTTTGCTAAAGGATATGGAAGCAGAAGTCTATATCCAACTGTTAAACCAGTAATTGCTAATCAAACCCTTTTTCGGGTAGGGTCTATTTCGAAAACATTTGTAGCAGTAGCTGTATTACAACTTGTAGAAGATGGAATATTAGATTTAGATACTGATATCAATAATTACTTGACTATGTTCCAGATTCCAAACACTTATCAAGAACCTATTACGTTAAAACACCTTCTTACCCATAGTGCTGGTTTTGAGGAATTTGCTTATAATAGTTTAATTCCATCATTAGTTTATATGCCAACTTTACAGGAAGTAGTATCGATAGCAATTCCAGAGAGAGTACATCCTCCAGGAATAATAACTTCTTATTCAAATTATGGTCTTACTTTAGCGGGATATATCGTACAAGAAATATCAGGTGAACTTTTTGAAGATTATATTGAAAATGAAATTTTAATTCCACTAGGAATGAATCAAAGTTCTTTCAAACAACCCCTCCCCACTTCTAGTATGCGTCTTAATATGTCAGATGGTTTTGATGATGGACGTTCAGGATCATTTGAATATGTTACAGTACCTCCTGCAGGAGCATTTAGTGCTACTTCAACAGATATGGCTAAATTTATGATTGCTTTATTAAATAATGGTACTTTTAATGGAAATAAAATTTTACAAAATGAAACTATTCAAATGATGCAAGAAGTTCATTTTATTACACACCCAAATCTTCCAGGAGTAAATCTAGGTTTATATGAAATGCTAGCCAATGATGAACATGTCATCGGTCATGGAGGAGATACATACTATTTCCATAGTCGAATGGCACTTTTTCCTGAAAGAAAATTAGGAATTTTTATGTCTTATAATAGCCGTGGTGGTGTTTATGCAAAATCAGCCCTCTATTCAGATATATTGAATAGATACTTTCCAAGACAAAATAAAATTGTAATACCAATGCAAGATTATGATAAAGGACTTATCAAATATGGTGGCTATTATTGTACAACAAGGAGATTCTATTCAGATAAAGTAATTAATACACCTTATTCATATGAAGCACAAAATGTTACAATAAAAGAACGAGATTTTCTAGATGATGGTTTTGAGATTAAAAGTAAGAAAGGATACCTTGAAATGAATATTTTGGGTGGTTTTCAATTTGTTCAAGTAGAACCAGATTATTTTGTTGAATCAACCGGTCATTATGACTTAAGCTTTGCTTTCATAAGAAATGAGAATAATGAAATCACAAATCTCTATATTAATTTTGGCAATCCAGCTGTTTCATATGAAAAAGTACATCCAATCTATGAAAATTATGAAGGACTCAGTTATGTTGTTTTTACTATAGGAGTGATTTTTTTTGTTTCAATTATTGCTTGGGGTATTATTTACCTAATTAGAACAAAGAAAGGTCAAGAGATCAATCCAATCCCACTTATTGTAGCAAAATGGTTGAGTGTAGGGGTTTTAATATTTTCATCGATCTCAATAATTATCGTTGTAGTGAAATCTTATTCAACAATTTTACTAGATTTTGAAATCTTGAGTGATTTAGGTGGTTTGATTGTTTTTCCAATAATAGATTTATTACTAATAGCAGGAATGTTCATTTTTAGCGTATTATCTTGGTTTGGTATTGGAAACAATGATAAAATACCTTATTGGAAATTATGGGAAAGAATACTCTATTCAATACTCACGTTATTTAGTAGTATCTTTATCATCACTTTTGCTTTATGGGGAATGTTAGGATAAAGAAAAATACACAATGGAAATCAACACCACCAGTATCACCAAGAACTAAATCAAATATAAAAAAAATAAAAAAGTGGAAAAAATCAGTTCTAAGAAACTGATATTTCTTCTTTCTTTGGGATCATCCTATAAATAGTGAGTCCCATCATAACTAATATTAGACCTATTCCAACTCCAGCAGCGATTATAATTCCAAGTGTGAATGGTACAGATGTTACTCTTTTTATTATTATACCTGCAAGTGACCATATGACTACAAGTGAATAGGCAATATCTTTGCGGAGCCAGAGAGTAAGAAGTGTAATTATTGTTGCAACTGCGATTATAATAATGGTCCAAACGACTTCCCAGAAAATAGAGGGTGCAATTACATAATCCCAACCAAGATCAACGAATAAGGCAGTAACATTAGCAACAGTGGCAATTGTGATCCAACCAAAATAAATACTAATTGGTATATGTACAAGCCACTTTTCAGTTCTAGTAGCTTCTTCATTTTTACCGATTCCTAATCTAATATAAAGACTCATCAATGAACCTAAGAGAACTAACATAGCAATTAATGACAAGTATACGATTTGATAGTGCCAAAAGAAAATCCAAGCGATATTAGCAATAGAGGCTAAAATAAATTCAATCCCCATTTTATCTAAAAACTCGGGTGGCTCTTCTCCTTTAATAAACCAGGATTTTACACTATAAATTGTCAATCCCAATAATGCTACGTAAATTACATTCCAGATCATAAAAGTTAAACCAGCAGGAACGAAAAAGTTTCCAAGAGCATCTGATAATTCGCCTGGTGTAACTCCATTTATTGGTAGGAATACCGATAATAGATTAACAATCAACGTACCTAGAAATCCCAAAAGGATTCCAATTTGTATGAATATTCTTGATAATTTGTTCAGTTTTATACACCCATTTTATTAATTTTAACTTCTTATTTAACACGCTCTCTTGCAATTCTAATTTTTCCAAAAGATAATACATAAGATTATAAGAAAAATTACTACTATTTTTAAAAAATTCATTTATTAAATAAAGAATTTGAAAATCTTTTTCATTATATTTTTAGAATTTTTCTTTTCATTGGGTTTAAATAGGAGATAAAACATATATCATTTACCACCAAAGTAGTAACTATATTGATCGGGTGATAAAAAAAATGAGTTCAATATTTTGTGTAAATTGTGGAAATAAACAATCAGTTGATGATCGTTTCTGTGCAAAATGTGGTGCTGCTTTTACTAGAAAAAATATCAATGAATCAGTGCAAGTTCAACCACGAGTATTTAGCCAAGAAAAACATCCATTATTAAAAGTTAGTTTTCTTGGTGTTTATTTAGAAGGGAGGACTTATCTCAATTTATTATATTTAATATTACTACTTCCGTTAGGAATTTTCTTTTTCACATATGCAGTTACTTGTTTTTCAACTTTTGCAGGATTGATTCCAATATTTGTAGGTTTAATACTTCTTTACTTCTTTCTGCTTAGTCTTCCATATTTAATGTATGCTCAAACATGGTTATCAGATATTTTCGTTGGTGTTAAAAGTACTCCCAGAAAAATCAGTTTTCCAAAGGATGGTACAACATTAGAGAAAGCTTCTTCGTCTTTAAAAAACAAATCAATCTATTCTTCGTTCTTCTATATGTTAATTATAGCAATGCCATTAGGAATAATTACTTTCACAATAACTGTTACTCTTATTTCTACTACTCTCGGACTTATGTTCTCATGGGTTAATCTAATAGTTGAATATGCTATTCAAGGACAAGTCTTTTCTGAAGCGTGGTATCATGTTTTACCAGGCGGATTTTGGATTTTCTTATACGTAGTTACACCAATATTCGGTTTTCTTCTACTAACTTTATCACTTCATATAACAAATAGAATGGCAGTATATCACAGTAAAATAATTCAAAAAATTGTTTCATAAAAAAATTGAAACAATCTTTCTTTTTCTTATTATTTTTTCAAGAGATAACTTCTTCATACTTTAATCAATTTTTTGAAAGCTTCTTCCTCAACTATATTATTAAAATCAGTATCTTCAATTATTTCTTCAATTATTTTGGGATCTAATTTAATTGCTTCTTCTAACACTTCAATTGCTTCTTTCTTTTTGTTTAAAATGCTTAATGAACAAGCCAAATTATATAAGCTATCAATATCTTTTCGATCCGTTAATTCTAATGCTTTATTATAACAGTCTATTGCTTTTTCATGTTCATTTAAAGCATAGTGAGTGTAACCAATATCGTACCATATTTCATAATTAAATTCATCTAATTCCAAGGCTTTTTTTAGACAATCTAATGCTTCAAGAAAATTTTCCATTCGAATATAAACAAATGAAATATCAATCCAAGCATCGATATAGTCATTATTTAACTCCAAAGCTTTTTTCATATTAATTAGAGCTTCTTCATATTCTCCCATTTCATCGTACACTGTTCCTAAATAGTGCCACGCTTCAAATAGATCAGGTTTCATTTCAATTACTTTTTTGAAGCTGTCAATTGCTTTTTGATATTCACCTTCATCAGCTGACATTATAGCTTTTTCAAATAAAGACTCATAATCACTTTTTTTTGTATTCAAGAAAATTCCTCTTTTATTTCTTTTATATTATTAATTTCCCAAATACTAATCATCTTTTCAACTTTTCTGTAAATATTTAACAATAAAGTTTTTTTCCATTAGAAATATATAATTAATATTGAGGGAATTTTTTTGGCAAAAAATGATATTGATTCTGAAGAAGTAATTATCAAAATGAGAGAAGAATTAGATTTTAATGAATTCAAAACGCAAATAATTAATACATTTAATGAAAATCGACATATAGTATTGGCTACTTCCGCAAACAATCGTGTATCAAATAGAACAGTAAGCTTTGCTAATGATGATTTAGTGATCTATATTATTTCATGGAATCATAATTTAAAAATTAATCAAATAAAAGAAAATCCAAAGGTAGCTTTATGTTTGAATAATATTCAAATTGAAGGAATAGCAGAATTGATTAATAGGCCTACTGATGATAAAAATAATGAAATTCAAAATATCTATCTGAAAAAATTCTCAGAAAAATTTGTGAATACTTTCTTTAAAATTCCTGAATTAATTACTATTAAAATTGTACCTACCCGTATAGTAAAATTTGAAAATTTACATAACCGATTCTTTCTACAACACATGAATTTTAAAAATGAATCTGTTCATCAAATGAGAAATGAAGATAGAAATAATCCAGAATTCCCTTATTGATTTTGTTATAAAATTTCTTCTAACAGATATTCAATTCACTCAGAATTATAATAATCTATTTAGTTCAATACAATTAGTAAATTTACAAGTGGAGGTTACTTTATGAAAAGAAATAATTCTTTCAATCTTTTCATTATTTTTACTTCATTATTATTTATTTTAATAACAACTATGGGGTCTTTGATCACTATTATACAATATACATCATATCAAGGAGAAGATATTGTAGAAAAATATTCAATTAATTTTATTGGTTTATGGAAAAAAACTATAAAACCAACTAGTGCTGAATATCCAGGTCAATATGATAGTGAGAGAGGAATTTACCAAGATTTTGGTTTAGATTATATTCCCTTTCCATATTACGGATCTATTTTAATTCTTGTAGGGTTTCTAATCATTATAATTAGTTCAATTTTCTCGATTTTTCTTAAATACAAACATAAGGTATGGATTCAAATAACTCTACTTATAGGAGGAACGATTTTAACGACAATAGGTCTATTAACTATATTGCTCTTTGGTTTTGAAATGTTTGAACCATTCATTAGTCAAATATATATTAGAACAGAAGAAGTGTCAATTGATTTTGGGTTTTCACTTCGTTTTGGTTGGGGGTATCTTATTCTTTGCCTAAGTCCATTATTGAATATCCTATATATTATTGGATTATTTCTATTTGGAACTCAAAGAGATACTATTGAAACTAATGAATTAACTAAAGTATCGAGAAATCCTAATTTATAAAAGTAATTTCTTTTAAATCTCCTATTAGGAGAAAACTTTTTCTTTTTTAGTATGAATAAATATTAGGTGTTTTCATGTCCTATGTTAATTTAGATGATCTGACTGAAAAAGAAGTAGTTAAAGGTTTTAAAGGAAAATTTGTTCATTCAAAGAATATTACTATTGCTCATTGGTCAATCGATTCAGGAAGCTTGTTGCCATTACACAAACATATTCATGAGCAAGTTGTAAATTTAATAAAAGGTAAATTAGAATTTACTATGAATGGTGAAACCAAAATAATAGAACCTGGAACAAATGTTATCATTCCTTCCAATATTGAGCATTCAGGTAAAGCATTAACCGATTGTTATATAATAGATGTCTTTTATCCTGTACGTGAAGATTACAAATAAGTTATTTTCTTTTTTTATAATTCCTTCACCCAGAGTATAATGTCATCTATTTTTTCAAATCCTAAAGAATCGTACAGTGCATCTGCTGCCTTAGTAGATGCAGCACCTAATATACAAATTAATGTGGGACGATAATGTATCACTCGCTTTAACGCTTCATAAATTAATGCTTTACCAAGTCCTTTTCTTCTATGATTGGGATGAGTCCCCATTGGTTCAAGTTCTGCAATTTTGCTTTTGGGATCAAATCTCATTGTGCAAAAGGCAGCAAAATCATCTTTTGGTGCAACTACAACTAAATCGAGGTCCGCTTTATAGAATGATGCTTTACTATATTTTTCTGCTAAACTTTTAGTCATTTTATAACAATGAGGAAAAACTGCTCCCATTACTTCTCTATATTTCTCAAAATCTTCTTCTATATTCACAAGCTTAATTGAATAACCTTCAGGTAAATGGTATACAGGAATTTCCATTTTTAATGGTCTAATTCTTGTACATTCATCTGATCCTTTTCTTTGAAATCCTTTTTCTGTTAATAGACTTATTCTAAATTCATCGGAATCGTGAACATAGAAATGTAATTCCAATCTTTGTTTATCGGTTTTTTTCAGATCAATTATTTGAGCTTCAATCCAATCTAGAATTTTAGTCTCTAAATAGCGGTAATCAGGATGTATTTGCATCCAATAGGTAGACGCTGGATCATAAATAGTAACAGCTACTATCTTTTTTATATTGGTATCCTCATCAACTAATTCCCAGATTTTTACTAATTCATCCTCTTCATCTTGATATTCGGTACCACACGGACCGAATTTTCTATTTTCAAATCTTTGTGGAATCCAATTATAGAGATTTTTAGAAATATTATATGATTCGATCAAGAAATCTCTCACCAATTCAAAATCAGAATTCCAATGAAATTCCCTAATTTTTAGTGTCATTGTTTGCCAGATGATAGATTAAAATTCAATTTATAAAAATAGCTTATTTGTCTTATTAAAAATAGAATTAGGTTGGAAAGTAGCAAATGCTGCCTTTCTCGACCATAATTTTACCATCTTTTATTACATGTGTGAAATTCTTCGGGTTCGTAATGATAGAGATGTCTTCTAAAGGATTCTTTGAGCACACAACTATATCAGCAAATTTCCCGACCTCAATTGAACCTATTTTATCATCCATCCAAATTGCTTTTGCACCTTCAATTGTTGCAGCTTGCATTGCTTGGATTGGAGTCATACCAACATAATCAACCATGAATTTCACTTCTTCACCAGTTCTTCCATGAAAGTTTCCTGGGGTACCAGCATCTGTTCCAATAGCAATTTTTACCCCATTCTTAAAAGCCATTTTATGAGCTTCACGTTGAACCTTAGCGGTTTCTTTTGTTTTTAATTGGACTTCTGGAGGCATTTGATTAAGGATATCAGATTTCATTAAATTAATCAAAGCTGCATGTGTGGGAATCAAATAAGTTCCTTTTTTGATCATCAAATCAGCTGCTTCTTCATCAATAAAACTTCCATGTTCAATAGTGTCAATTCCGAACTTCACAGCACGATAAATACCTTCTCGACCATGAGCATGACAAGCAACATGCATATCCAAACGATGGGCTTCTTCGACCATAGTAATTAATTCCTCATCTAGCCAGAAACTCTTCTCTAGTTTAGATTCAATACCATGTAAAACACCGCCAGTTGTAGCGGTTTTAATGAAATCTGCACCGTACATTTTTCTCTCACGAATAGCATGTCTTAAACCATCTATACCAGGAGGAATTTCGTAATACTTTCTATAATATTCAACATAGAAATCAGGGCTTACTAACTCAGAATTACCAAACGAACCTAAAAAACGATCAGAAACTGATAATCTTGGACCTGCTAAAATACCTTGGTCGAAAATTCTTCGTAATGCAGGAGACCAATCTGGATTTGCACCACAATCTCTTACACAAGTAAAACCACTCATCAAATGTTTTTGAGCATTTGCTAGTGCGATATAGTGCCACATAAAAGTCTTAGTTCTGAATAATTCTCTCTCTGTTTGAGCAACACCAGTAGCATCAAGATGAACATGAGTTTCAATCATACCAGGGAGAATCACTTTCCCAGAGACATCTATGATTTTATCTCCTTTTTCTTTCTCAAAAGAACCGTCGTCTCCAACCCAAGTGATTTTTTTACCTGAAATCACAATTGTTTTATTATTCTTTATTTTTCCCTCTAAAGAATCAAATACATTCCCAGATTTTAGAATTAATCTCTCACTCTTCGGTACCATTTCATTGCACATCAGTTTTTATCCAAACTATTTACTGTTGAAATTAATAAAAAGATTGTTGCAATTAATTTGAAATATATTGAGAGAAATTGAAAAAGAATAATCTACTATTGATTGTAATTATGAATTAGTAGAAATTCCTATTTCTTTCTTGGTAATTTGTTTAGCGAAAATATAGCCAATAATCATAATTATAATTACAATTGTTGGTGGAAGAATGCGTCCAATTGTCCAATAACTATTTCCTTGGATGATTGCAACTACATTAAATGAAATTATAAGAAAAACTACTGGTATTGCTGTTAGCAAGAGCACATCTCTTCTTTCAATTGGTTTTCTAACACCCCATATTAATAGTACAGTCCATCCCCACATTAATGAGCATTCAGTTATTAATAACATAAAAGACATATCATTTATTGGTTCCCAACCAAATATATTGTCAATAAATGTTGGATTTGGTGATAACATATAGATAGTCGACGCAATAGCAGATAAGAGATCTAAAATTGCTCCTGACCAATATCCTACTCTGATAATAATCATTTTCCAATCAATCTTTTTTTCCATTTGTATCACGTTTACTTGATTTTTTAAATATTTGATTTTTGCAAGTAATTTGTAATAAATAGATAGAAAAAGATATAAAAATATTTCCAATATTCAATATTTGAAAAAATGAATGAGGAAGATAAATGGCAAACAATGAAGATGATTTGATTCAATTATTTACCATGGTTGCTATGGGATTAACTAAGCAAGTAGTAGATTTTAACTATCAAGGAATGAAAATTGGTAGATTAATCTTTATTATTAACTATATTGGGTATAAAAAAGAATGTTCTATGAAGGATGTTATTGATTATCTTAACATAAAACCAAGTACTGCCACAAGGCAAGTAGATAAATTAGTTGACAAATTAAAATTAGTGGAACGAAAAGAATCAATATCAGATAGAAGATTAGTAATATTACAATTAACAAAACTTGGTAATGATATTTATTTATACCATAAGAAAATTAGTGAGATCCCAGCTTCAGCAATTAACGAGCGATTTTCTAATGAGGAAAAACAAATACTAAAGAAAGGTCTAGAAGAGCTTTTGAAAGCTTTTTCTTAAAAATTAGATTAAGGTACCTTCTGTAAACCATTGGAAGAAATAATTAATAATTCTAATTGCTTATTATATGCTAGATTAAATCTTCTTCGGGGGATTATTTAAATTGAGAAAAAAAATTTCTACAACAAATATAATTTTTCTATTTATATCAATGAATCTTCTCTTATTATTTAGCTTTAATTATGTACCAAATGTTAAAGCAGAGATGGTTATAACAGAAAAATGGAGCTATGCTGCAGGAGCAGGGATTTATTGTGATCCTCAAATTTCGGATTTAAACAATGATGGAGCATTAGAAATAATCTTCACATCAATCGATAGTAAATGTTATTGTTTAAATGATAACGGTACACTTCTTTGGAACTATTCCGCATCAGCCAATGCAGAATTCACTCCTTGTATAGCTGATTTAGATGATGATAATTACCAAGAGGTTATTTTTACTTCATTAGATCATAATGCTTATTGTATTTCACATGATGGAAATTATCTTTGGAATTATGACACTGGTACAGCAATAACTAGTGGACCTTCTGCTGCAGATCTAGATGATGATGGCACTTTGGAAGTCCTATTTGGTTGTTTGGATTATAATGTCTATTGCATATCAGATACTGGTACAAAGGAATGGAATTATTCTACTGATAATAACGTCTATCCAACCCCCTTAGCAGTTGATATCACAAATGATGATGTTGAAGAGATTCTTTTTGGTTCATCAGATCAGTATTTCTATTGTTTAGATAACACAGGTTCATACAAATGGCGTTATCCGATCTATTGCGGCATTGGTGCTAATGCAGCTGCAGCTGATATTGACAATGATAATGTAATAGAAGTAGTCGTGCCTGGTACTCAAGGAAGAATATCTGCTTATAGAAATCCTGGCATTCAAGAATGGTTGTTCTTACCTGGTGGATCATTAAGAGATCCAATAATTACTGATCTTAATTCTGACACTAAACTTGAAATTATTGTTTCTTCAAATAATGGTTTTCTCTTTTGCTTTAATGGTACAGGAAGTTTACTTTGGAGTTCTTACTTTGGCGAAAGCATTGGAAAAACTACTGCAATTGATTTAGATGGTGACACGAATAAAGAAATTCTCTTTGGAAGTGATGATAACAATCTCTATTGTGTGGATTATCAAGGAAATCATTTATGGAATTACACATTTGAGGGTCAGATATATGGCAAACCCAATGTTGTAAATCTTGACAGTGATAGTGACTATGAGATAATTGTACCTGTTGGTCACCCAGAAAATACACTCTATTGTTTAGATCTTAATATTACAATTGTATCCACGCCTCCAACCAGTAATGGTGGCGGTATAGGAGAGATACCTTTCCTCGCTCACTGGGGTCTTTGGATAATTATTGGTATGGGAGCTTTATACCTTCTAACTCTAATTGTTCTGTTAGTAACTAGGAACAAAGGTAAGAAGGACACGAAAAAGAAAAGTAAAAAATAATCAAAAAAACGTATAGTAATTACTGAAAAATCATAAGAATCATCAAATAGATTTGAATATTGCACTTATGGATGGAACAGTTTATTATTCAAAGAATTAATGATAGAACAACTGTCTAAAAGAATAGATCTACAAACAACGATGTAAAAAATCGATAGGATTAATTTAAAGGAATTAAATGATTTCTTATAAAAAATTCCTTTGTCTATCATATATTCCTTTTTTCTTTTTGCTACACTTCTTCATACTAGAAATATTAATATTAATTCTATTATAGAAATAAAGCAGAGTGTTAATAATGAAACCAGAAGAGAAATTTGATGTAATAGTAATTGGTGCTGGAATGGGAGGGTTAAGTGCGGCAAATTTCTTAGCTAAATATGATAAAAGAGTGCTTGTAATTGAAAAACATGACAAACCAGGAGGATATTTAACTTCTTTTATAAGAAAAGGATTCCAATTTGATAGTGGTGTTTTTCATTTAACAGAAATGGGAGAAAATGAGACGATCCCTAGTTTTATTAGATTTTGGGGGGGAAAAATAGATACAATAAAAGTTCAATATAAATTCAAAATTTTTGTTGGAGAGAATGAATACATAATTGATGGAGGTCATTCAGAGGAGGATCTAATTAAGTACTTTCCTAAAGAAAGAAAATCTATTATAAAGTTCTTTCAAATTTCTAATAAAATGCTAGATGAAACAATGAAATCGGGTCCACCAAAAGCTCCTTATGATATGTCATTATTTGAAAAAATCTCATTTGGTCTAAAAAGCTTCATAAAATCACCTACTTTTATGAAATACTCACGAAAAAATGGAAACGAATTTCTAGCAAAATTATTTTCAAATAAAATTCTAGCAAATATTATCTATAGCTATTATCCTATTAAGAATTTGATATTTTTCTCTTTTTCTTATGGATGGCTAAATATGAAAAGGAATGAAAATTATTACCCAATTGGTGGAATGCAAGCAATACCTGATGAATGTGTAACCACACTGAAAAGAAATAAAGGAACAATTAAATTAAACACTGAAGTTTCAAAAATTCTTGTAATAGATGATAAAGCAATTGGAGTAAAATGCAAAAATGGAGAGGAATATTATTCTGAAATAATAATTTCTAATTCTCCTATACATTATACATTAAATCATCTTTTAGAAGAGCATGATAAGATAACTGATTTTAGAAATCATATAAATAAAAGAGGAGTTTTCTTTTCACCAATGTTATTATTTTTAGGGATAGATGAAAAATTTGATTCTAAAGGAATTAATTTTCATATTTTTATTGATGAAGAAGCGATGAATGTTAATATAGATGAATTGAATCCATCTAATTGTCCAATTTTAATGATTGAATTACCAAAACAAGAAAAACAAATAGGAAGATCTTTCTTAATAGGAGTGTTTTTACCTTACAGTTTTTCAAATGAATGGAATAAAGAAAAAAATAACACTCGTGGTGAAAAATATAGGGAATTAAAACAAGACGTAATGGAAAAAATCCTAAAAAGAATAGAAAACAAATTAGGTAAGAATTTCCATAATTCGATAAAATATAAACTAGCTTCAACTCCTTTGACAATGGAAAGATATACTTACAATTATAGAGGTTCAATTTTAGGGTGGAAAATGGATAAAGAGAACTATGGGAAATTTATATCTCATACAACACCAATTGAAAATCTCTATCTTGTTGGTCAATGGATATTTCCCAATGGTGGTGTTCCAGGTGTTTTAGCTAGTGGTTACTATCTAGCAAAGAAAATACTTGAAAGAGATAATATTGATTTAGAACAGGAAATAAAAAAATAATACTAATTTAAGTAAAATTAAACTGAAAACGAAAATGGATATAGTTTTCAATAATAACAATATTTTTCTTCTTAGTAATTTCATTTTCATTTTGAACTATTTTTTGTTAAAAATGAAATGATACCAGAAAAATATGATAATTTATTCTTCTGGTTTTAAATTATCCCAAAATTCTGTTGGTGGATGACGTAAATCCCAATCTAAGCGAGTATCATGAACTACTCGAGAGCAATACTTATTTCCTTGTGCAATTGTGTGCTCCATTGTTAGAATGAAATTTGAATTTAAGCCAGCTTTAGCTCCTTCATAATCACCATAACAACACACTAAATATTTCAATTCTGAATCAGGATAATCAGTGAGAGCATCTATCCAAATACAATTGTCATTCCTGTAAAAGTACTTACCATTCTTTAACATTCCACAAACTATGACCCAAGGGGAATCACTATTGATATCTTCTTTTCTTTTTTCAAAGATCTCTTCAGCACTTTCATAACGATTTTCTTTTTTACCTGCATGCCTATCAATCAAATAATGAGTGATATATTGTTTATACAATTTTACTGCTTCTTCTCTACCAATAGTTTCCGTTAATGTTAACACGTTGTAGTACATTGGTACTAGAAATGATCGAAAGTAATTACCTGTCAAAACTTTTGTTTTATCCTTTATCCAATCTTTAACTTCTTTTGGGTTTAGAAGCTGTAAATAAAAATTCATAGCTAAATTTGCAAGATTTTGATTCTTTTTTAGATACTCAAAATCATCATAGAATTTCTTTGTATCTATTAATTTTTCAGCGATAATATTTCCTTTTACTTGTCCACATAATTTCTTTTCTAAATTAGAAATATAATCTTTCAGAATGGCTGGTTTCTTAGCTTCAATAAATCCTAGAATGTAATTTAATCTGTGTAGTGAGTTTTTTCTAGAATTTTCATATAGTTGAATTTCCATTTCTTTTTCCAAAGAATTTGGATCTAGTTTTCCTATTCTAATATAATTCATTTTTCTACCTCAAAAATTGCTTGTATCAAGAATCTATAGTAGGATTATAAAAATTCTCATTCAATTGAGAAATATAATGTAGAAACCTTAAGAAAAAGATGTTTTTACTTATTATTTTTCAATTAGAAAAATCGGAAATGATTGAATAGTTTATTAATTGATAACGTAATATTAAATTTGGAGAATGTAGATGTGGGAATATAGAGATAAATTAATTGTAAGTATAATTATACTTCTGTTTTTTAGCAATAGCTATTTTTTATATGTGTATGGAATAAATGAGAATATATCTAAAGATAAAGTATTATCGGAAAAATTAGAAGGGATAGATAATTCCGTTACAATAAATAATCTATTAATGATCTATTCCTATTACGAGATGATATTAAATGATAATAAAATATTTCTTTTTGAAAATGGTTTAATTACTGTCCTCAATGTTTCCCAACCTGACAATCATGAGATATTATATTCTTGTCAAATTGAAGAGTATTTTTTCTATTTTCCAGACAATATTCATTGGTTTCAAATATCAAATAACATTTTTCTAAATGTCTATTACGGAAAACAATATACATCAAATGATTATTTATTGTATTATTTATTGTATTTCAATTTTTATGAAATAATAAATTCAGAATTTACACTTATTAATTCTAATGAATTCAATATTACAAATTACAGAAATATATATTCGAGTTGTTTTTATTTGGATGAGGAAATCTATTTAATGGCTGATAAAAGAATCTATAATGAAACTACTTCTGAATACATACATGATAGCTACTTTCTTACTTACAATCTTTCTGATCCATCAAATGTTACATTGGAGAATGTATTTTCATTTGAAGATTTAGATTATTCCTATTATGGATTTGCTATCAGAGATGAATATATTTTTATGAATAGTTTTGAACAATTAGATATCCGTAATTTTTCGGATACTACAATGAATTTGCTACACACTATTATTTATGATGATGATAATGGCCGAGGTTTCAAATTCTATGAAAATAATATTATGGAAATAAGTAACATTCAATCGGGCTATCAGACTGTAAGTGTAAATGAATATACTTTTTACGACATTACAGATGTAATAAATCCTATTGAACTTTATACTCTTATTTTTCCATTATATTGGCAAAAACTAGTTATTCAGGACGATTTAGCAATTTATACAATTAATGATATTCTAAGATTTTATGATATCTCTGATAGGGATAATCTAGAAATTATTAGTGAATATGAAGTTAAAAAACAAGGTATAGGTTATTTTAAACAAGCTATTATGAGTGAAGATTTTCTTTTTGCAACTCGAGAGTGTGAATATAAGGATTTCATGTTTTATATCTTTGATATTTCAGATTTAAATGAACCAATAAAGCTTTTTCCCTTTGGAACAAGTCTTAGCTCTACTGATAGAGAGAAAATTTTCATGATAGTACTTATGTCACTTTATATTGGATTACCAGTTCTCTTTATAGCTAGTGGTGGTTTTTTAATCTTTAAAATAACTCAAAAAAGAAAGAACAAAAAAAATATGGAAAAAAAACTTGCTGAACAAGAAATGAATACAGAAAAAATATGAATTAATTAACATAAACTAAGCAATAAATTCTATTCAAAATTAATGCTATAAAAATCTGTAGGAAAATAGAATAAATAACCTATTTTTCTCACTGATTTTTTTCAGAAATAAAATTCAAAAAAATTAGAATCTGTTAAAACTATCAATATTATGAAATTTTAGAAAAATGATTTGAATATTTTTAATAAGAATTAAACTTGAAATTTTTTTTAAAAAATTAAAAGTGCTATATAGGTATGTTTATTTCTTTTCACAAAGAATAATAAGTGGAATAAAATATGACACAAAAATTGTTTCTTGAACCACACTATGGAGACATTGCTTGGGCTTGTAGTGGCATTATTGCTCAGAATGTACAAGAATCAATTATTGTCAATATTTTCCCACCCAGAAGAAAAAATTATAGATTAAAATTAAAAGGCAGGACTTATCGAAAAAAGAAAAGGGAAGAAATGGAATTTGCTAAATTATTTGGTGTGCGGATTATTTACTTAAAATATAAATCAGCATTCCTTCGAGGAAGGACAATAGAGGATCTTTTTGATAAACAGCTGAATGAAATAGAGCAAAAACAAGTTTTAGAACTTCGAAATTTCGTTATTAAAATGATTGATGATTATAATATTACTGAAATCTATTGTCCAAAAGCTCAACGTAATCAAATTGATCATCTTATTGTTAAAAAAGCAATTTACGGGATTGTTTCACCAAACATAAAAATATTCTATTATGATGATTTTCCCAACTTTCTTCCCGAATCTAGAAACTATCGTTTTGATTCCAAAAAACAATCAAAGAAAGTTGATATTTCTAATGTCATTGATGAAAAAATAAAAGCTGTTCTTGTTTACAAGTCTCTTATTAGACCATATTTTAGATCTAAAGAAATTTTAGTTGATTTAATTAGAAAAACTCCTTTTGAGATTTTTTGGTCAGTAGAATAGGAATACTAGGTTTATTGATTTAAAGAATTTTCAAATTAGAAGCAACAATAGATTAAGTTATTTTTGATTATAAGAAAATGAACGATGATAGTAACTTTACTAAAATTAGAAATCTTTCAAAAAGTATCTATGAAACAATTGTAAATGAAATGCTTACATATACAAATTTAACTGCCAAAATAAGAAAAATAGAAAAAAAAAAGAAAAAAAATTAAGGTGTTTTCGTAAGTATTTTTCTAGCTATTTCAGGATAATTACAGATGAATAATACTTCTTCTTCTGTCAATGGTTTCTGTGTATCAACATTTGCAAATCTCGTAAGATCTAATTTATCTCTAGCATCTTCGTCATTTTTGAATTCTACATCATATTTCCCAGCAACGTGTAAGAATCCTTTAATTCCACTATATTCACCAGTTGTAATGCTTCTTCCAGTTTCTACTATTTCTGGTTCTCCTCGTCCAAGAATTTCGTAATCATATAGCTCATAATTTTTTCTATCCTTCAAGGCACCATCAGCATGTATACCAGACTCATGAGCAAAGGCATTTGCTCCAACACCTGGTTGATTTATTGGAATTGGAACATCAAATGCATAACTAGCATATTGAGCAAGTCGCCATGTTTGATTCAATTCTATATTAGGATCTAAGAGATCTTCTTCAGCAATTTTAGCTGCGTATTTTACACCAAGAATACAAGAAACAAGATCAGCATTTCCTGCTCTTTCACCCATTCCATTAACTGTTGTATTTATGTAAGCATCTTGTCCTCCATCTATAACTCCTAGTGCACCTTCAATAGAATTTGCTACTGCCATACCAAGGTCGTTATGACAGTGGAGTTCAACTGGTAATTTAATCTCTTCTGCAATTTTTTTGCATCTTACTCGAATTCTTTTTGGTGATTCATAACCTAGAGTATCACAATATCTAATTCGCATTGCACCAGCTTCTTTTGCTGCTTGGGCAAATTGTAAAAGGTATTCCATGTCTGTTCTTGATGAATCCTCTGCATTTACACCAATAGTTTTGATTCCTTTTTCTTTAGCAGTCTTTGTTGCTTCAACCATCATATCTATAACTTGATCTCTTGTAACTCTTCCTTGGAATTTTCCTTGAGTCATTTGTTCTGAGGTAGAAATTGATAAATTCAAATGCTCGATATCTGTCAATTCAGTTGTAATGAGAACATCTTCCTTTATAGCTCTAATCCACCCCTCTAGAATCATAGGAGATATGACACCCAATTTGGCAAGTTCTACGTTAGCATTAAGATAATGTGTTTCATGCCGAGTTGTGGGGAAACCAAATTCGGATTGATAAACACCTACCTTATTGAGCATAATGTTTAACATTGTTTTCTGTATTTTTGAAAGTCCTAATCTGCTAGTTTGTACACCATCTCTATTTGTTACATCTAAGAATTTTATTACATTTTTTGGCACATCTATCCCTCCAATTTTATTTCATTTTGTTTATTTTCATACTTTTTATTTAGATAATATAGTCAATTAGACCATACTTTATCGTGAATTTTCTATATTTTATTCAAAGGCTGTTTCAATCATAGCCTTCAATTGATTGTCAGTATAATGTTTTACATTTATTGAACCAGTAGGACAGGTCACTGCACATGCTCCACATCCTTCGCATAAAATTTCATTTATGCTTGATTTTTTGGTTCCATCTGCTTTCTCAATTAATGTATAAGCTCCAAAAGGACAGGTAGTTACACACATACCACAACCCACACATGTAGTTTCATTTATTGTTGCAGTAGCAGATTCTTTTTCAATCAGTTCGCTTCTTAGCAATTGTGCAGCATATAATGCTGCAGCTGCTCCTTGAGAAACAGAATCAGTAATATCAATTGGACCTCTACAAGCTCCTGCGATGAATTTACCCGAAGAAGCAGTTTCTACCGGTCCAAGTTTTATGTGTTTCTCTATAAAGAAACCATCTGCACCACAAGAAAGACCAAATATATTTGCTACATTTTTAGCATCTTCTTGAGGTATCATCGCTGTTTGTAAAATAACTAAATCTGGGTGATATCGTATGTTTTTATTTAGTTCATCATTATATGCTTCAAAATACATCTTTCCATCGATAGTCTTTCGTATGTCGCTTGGAACTCCTCTGATATAATGAATTCCCATATTTCTTGTTTTATTATAGAGCTCTTCATAACCCTTCCCAAAAGCTCTTATATCTTTGTAAAAAACAAGTACTTCAACTTCTGAACCATATTTATTTTTCATTAAAAATGCATGTTTAGATGAAGCCGTACAGCAATACCGAGAACAATACTCATTATAATTTTTATCCCTACTACCAATACAATTCAAGATTGCTATTTTCTTTGGTTTTTTACCTGTTGAAGGAACAGTAAGTTCACCACCTGTTGGTCCTGCAGAATTTGTCAACCTTTCAAATTCAATACCTGTAATCACATCGGGATAATTTGGATCTTTGTAGTGATATTCTGTAATAACTTCTGGATTAAATACTTTATAACCTGTTGCTAGGATTATTGCTCCAACTTTTTCTTCAATTAGTTGTGGTTTTTCATCATGATTGATAGCTAATGCTTCACAAGTTCTTACACATTCTTTGCAAACACCGCAATTTGCACAATAAAGACAGCGACTCGCTTCTTTCATTGCTTCAGTTTTTGTGAAAGTTTTTACTGCTTCTAATTTCAAATCATCTAATCGATTTTTCAGAGGTTCATATTTTTGTTTGATTCTTTTAACATCATTAGCTCTTTCGATTGGTAAATCAGTTATTCTTTTTCCTTCTCTAATTCTTGTTTTATAAATTTCCGATTTTTGTATGCCAAGAAGCATTTGTCTACCCTCAGTCATATTCAATTTCCTTAAATATCTATGAACAGATTCTCCAGCCCATTTACCTGAGGCGATAGCTTCTATAATTGATTCTGGGCTGTAATAAAATTCTCCACAGCAGAAGATATGAGGATGCTGAGGTGATTGTAATGTGATGGAATCTAGTACTAGTTGTCCTTTTTCATCGATCATATCTTGTGGAACAATACTTCTATCAAAATATTGACCAATACATATAACAACCATATTACCAGTAATGCTTTTCTCAGTATCATCCTCTAAAATTGGATCGAATTTCCCATCTTCATCATAACATTGTGAGCAATCAAGAGTGACAATACCAGCGACTTTTCCCTCTTTTTCTAAAATTTCCTTGACACCACATCTAGTAATTATTTCTATGCCTTCTTCTTTTGCTCCTTCAATTTCTTCCTCATATGCAGGCATTTCATGCGTATCTTCTAAACATACTACAGTCACTTTTTTAGAACCTAATCTTCTAGCTACTCGAGCAGTATCAATTGCAACATTTCCACCACCAATAACAATTAGCTTCTTATCTACTAGTGAATCGATTTTACCTTCATGAATTTCTTTCAAGAAATCAATACCATAAGATACTCCAATTGATTCTTCTCTTGGAACTTTTAATTTATAAGCACCAATTGCTCCAGTTGCGACAATTACAATGTCATATCCCTTTTGTCTCAATAAACCTCTTCTTTTCAAATCATCAAAAGTTAATTCATCATTTTGTCCAACTTTGAAACCTGTTCTTAATTCTATACCTAAATCAAGAATTCTTTGAATTTCCATATCGAGAATATTTTTAGGTAATCGATAATCAGGAACAGCATATTGTAGAAGTCCTCCTACTTTTTTATTTTGTTCAAAAATGGTCACTTTATATCCTCTTTTTGCTAAATACCAAGCAGCAGTTAATCCAGCAGGCCCTCCTCCAACTATGGCTATTTTTTCTTTAAATCTGATAGGAGGTGGTTCTATTTTTATTTGTGACTCTAAATTTTCCTTCTCATAATCTGCTACAAATCTTTTTAGAGGACGTATTCCAACTGCTTGATCAACTTGACCTCTACTGCATTCACCTTCACAATGCGCAGTACAAATACGACCACAAACAGAAGGAAATGGCATTTCCTCTCTAATAAGTTCAAGTGATTCGGCAAATTTTCCTTGAGCAATTAAATTTACATATCCTTGAACGTGAATATCTGCTGGACAACCATCACGACATGGAGGTATTCCTTTTTTATCGATTGTATAACATTGAGGGACTGCTTGTGGAAAAGGAATATAAATTGCTTTATGTACTCCCAATCCTTCGTCGAATACACTTGTAATAGTTGAAGGGCAAGTCTCAACACAATCTCCACAACTAGTACATCTTTCTGGATCTACAAAACGGGGATATTTCATAATTTCAATATTGAAATTACCAACATAACCTGAAATATGTGAAATTTCAGAATTTGAATATAAGGTTATATTTGGATGTTCAGAAACTTCTGCCATTTTTGGAGTTAAAATACATGCGGAGCAATCTTGAGTTGGAAAAGTTTTATCAAGTTGAGCCATGACTCCTCCGATAGTCGGACTTCTTTCTATTAGTATGGTTTCAAAACCAAGATTTCCTAAAGCAAGAGATGAAGTAATACCAGTTATTCCTCCTCCAACTACAAGTGCTTTTGGTGTAACAGGAACAATATTTGGATCTAAGGGAGTTAGTAATTCAGCTCTTCGGACAGACATTCGAACTAAATCTTTAGCTTTTCTAGTTGCTTCTTTCTTATCTTCTGTAACCCAACTCACTTGCTCACGTATATTTGCCATTTCAAACAAATATTTGTTTAATCCTGCACTTTGAAGGGTATTTCGAAAAGTCTCTTCATGCATTCTCGGACTACAAGAAGCAACAACAACTCTATTGATATTATGCTCAATAATATCTGCTTGAATTCGCATTTGACTTGGTTTAGAACAAGTATATTTCAAATTTTCAGCATGAACAACATTCAAGAGTGTTTTAGCATATTCAGTTACTTCATTAGTATTTACTGAAGAGGCTATATTTGATCCACAACTACAGATATAAACACCAATTCTAATTTCATCAATATAATTTGATTGGTTCAACCCTACCACCCAGTTATAAAGCAATCTTTAGAGATTTACTTTTTACGAACAATCTTTCTAATAATTCTATAATGTTTGTTTTCTTAATATGTTAAGTACTTGAAAATTATAAATTTAATGAATAAAAATCAATTTTTTATACCTATTTTGTAAAACTTACTAATTTTTTTTAGTTTTTTTCATTAGATACTCTTTTTTGATTGAAATAATTCTTGAGTATGTTATTAAGAATACTTAGTAATAATTTTGCATTTTTTATAATCTCTAATTTAAAAATTTCAAATAATCTTCTCAGAAGAAGAGTTAGAAAATTATAAGCTTAATTTCACTTGTTAATTCTTTTATTATATCATTGATACTATTAATAACATGTAGAACAGCCAGCTCCACAATCAGCACAAGTATCGCAACAACCACAACATGGTCTACATGGATTATTAGGGATATGACATAATTCATCACTAGTACTTGCACAGCAATTAACTTGGCAAGTATCTTCGTTTTGCTCAGTGTCTTTAATTGGCTCAATTATATAGCTAAGAGAATGAAGATTGTTTAGCAAATATTTGTGATTTTTTACTTGTAATTGTTTTTTACATAATCCATAGGGATTTATTGTTGCTTGTGTGAAGATACTTATTCCATGGAAAATATTACTTGTCTTATTATTTTCGTAATTTTTCTTAGTACTTGATTTCAGAAGTTTACTTATTTCTTTAATCAAATCTCTTCTATAATTATGGTAATACATGATCATTTCAGAATTATTCCATGTGAGAAAGGGATTAAAATTACCAGTTTTCTTATCCAATTCTAAATCTTGTATTGAATCCCTCATAGTGATTAATGTTCCAAGGTTTTGACCTAGTAAGCACATTTCTTCTGCTATTTTTAAATTACAATTACTAATAATTGCTGCTTTTTCAAAAACTAAACCGTATCCCTCACCACTTCTTCTAAAATATGTCATTGGTTCAATAAATTCATTTGCATTTTCCCAAAAAAATAATTGCTTTTCAATATTAGTTATCTGAGCTTCTATTCCATACGGATCACGAAAAATCGGTTTGGAAATTGATGTAATTATCTTTGCTAATGTTTTAATTGCGATTTCTTTAAATCCAGTAGTGGAATCATGATTTAAGTCTTTTAATTTGTTATAGAAATATCGCCTCCAGACATATTTAGAAAAGTCATTAGCTTCTTTCTTACTGGCTTTTAAATTAATCATGATTTGATAAATACCTTCACATCTTTGATAGAGTGAACAATTAAGTGTTTTAACGCCTAAAAATAAACATTCCATTTTTTTGACCCAATTTACTTTCTCAAAAAAGTATAAAAATTTATTTAAGTGTAATTTTTGATTGATTTGGACTAAAAATTTATCTCTAAATCGTATGCTAATTTACTTAGAAAATTTTAAATCCATTTTAACGTATTAAATTTAAGGGGGATTTGTATGAAAATTTTAAAAAAATTTAATTGGCCAATAGGTTTATTCCTCATTTTTACATTCCTTTTACCAGTTTTCTTTAACTTTGAAAATTATTCATCAATTAATACTGATTATCAAATTATTAAAAGAAGCTTTAATCCAAATTATATTTCACATTCTCCAATAGTAATAGATTCAGATAGTGATTTTGTATCATTAAAATTAGCAGGAGAAGGATCTAAAGAAAATCCATACATCATAGAAAATTATGAAATTACTACAACGGGAATAGGAATTGAGATAAGCAGTACAACAAAACATTTCATTATAAAAAACTGCAAATTCGATACTGATCTTACAAGTATTTACATAAATTATGTAGCAGCAAATACTGTTACAATAAAAAATAATCTTTTAACAGGATCTGAAGATGAAGGTATCTATATAGGAGATACAAATGGAGTACTAATAGAAAACAATACTATCTATGATTATGATGATGGTATTCATCTTGTTAATAGTCATTATACTGTAATAAAAGATAATAATTTAACAAGTGGACCAAAAAGTATTTTCTCATCATCAGATGATGGGTTACTTATTTATTCTAGTCAATATTTGAGATTAATTAATAATACAATATCAAAATTTCAGGTAGGTATGCGAGTATCTCAATGTAATTTTTTCTTTATTGCTAATAATACTTGCCAAAATTGCACAACAGGGAGTGGAATGATTATCTTCCAATCAAATTATGGTTCAATTATTAACAATACAATCGCTTATAGTTTAAATAATCAAGGACTCTCTATTGATTGGTCAAAAAAGAATATTGTTTCTTACAATACAATCAAGTATTGTTGGAGCTATGCGATTGATGTAAATTCTGGTTCCAATTTTACTAAAATACATCATAATAACATTATAGATAATGCTTTATCGATACCTGGTTCTCAAGCAGTTGACACCGGTGAATCAAATATTTGGTCAGTTAATAATGAAGGAAATTATTGGTCAGATTTAGGTGGTGCTAGTGAATATTCTCTTTTAGGTTACGTTGGAAATAAAGATTATTATCCTTTGAACTCACCAGCATCTGCAAATTGGAATGATTTAACTATTCCTCTTTATGATGATTTGTATGAAATCAACGATTATTTTTATCAAGCAACAGAATTGCAAGTTAATAACATATATTCATTAATATCCAAAAATGACGATTGGTATAAAATCCCCTTAAATCACAGTTACAATATTGAAATAATCCTTTCCTCTGATTCTGAAGAGGTAAATTTAGATTTATACTTAGTAAGTGCCAACTATGGTATACTTAATTCCAGTACTTCCTTAATAAACAACGAAAATTTAATTCATTTATGTACATACAATGGATATTATTTCATTAGAATTGATCTGGTCAGTGGTGAATATGCTGAATATACACTTGAAATAAACTATGACAAGAGTCAATACACTGATGATCAATTTGAGGATAATGATTACTTTTCACAAGCTGTTTCTATCTCAACTGAAAGTTCTTTTAATCTATTCTTTATGGATAAAGATTATTTTACATTCTATCTTTATAGAAAATCATTTTACACTTTTCTTATAACATTTGATAATTTGGTTATTAATCTCGACCTCTATTTGTTTAACAATTGGAGTCACGAATCACTGGATGAATGTATAGCTAAAAGTACTAGTGATAGTTCTCAAGAGGAGTTTAATTATACAGTTGAATATGAAGATGATATAAAATGTTACTTACTTGTTACTTGTAATCTTGAAGAAGGGGAACAACTAAAACCATCTTCATATACATTGACAATAAGCACTGAAAAAGGGAAACTTCCTTTACCAATTTTTTCATCTATAATTTTAGTTATAGTAGTCTTTGGATTAATTAGAAAGAGAAAAAGAAAGTAGCTTTTTCTCTTTTATTTTCTTTTTTAGATAATTAAAAAGTAAAATATTACTCCATATTTTATGTTAACTTTATAAAAAAAATGAATATAAAATAAAAACGCTTCCGATTAATATTAACACCATTAAATAGCTAATTTTTAAAAGGGATATATTTGTTTAATATATGATTAACTGATTTCATATTTGGTGTGTATATTAATGGGTTGGAAATATAACGAATTGTTTCGTATTAATCTTGCTGAATATTTCCTAATTGATGATAATGGCTATAATAAGAGAATCACACCCCGACCAAAGATTTTATTTGATAATTCAGCTTTAGTAATAGTTTCAAAACTTGATAGAAAAATCTATGATTTTACTGGTTTTAAGGCATCAGAAATGAAGCAGTCAGCTTCAATTGAACTTGCCTCTGATTTAAGCTTGAAACATGGGTATGAAATCGATCGAATAGTATATCCATCAGAAGATATTTCCTCAGACCACATACAGTTTATAGAATATTTTGTTGATGATTTATTATTACCTACAGAAAAAGTGGATATATCACATTTTTACAAATGTTATTTTTGTGGTAAATCAATAAATAGAAATAATGATACTTGTTCTTCCTGTGGAAAAGAAATACTATCTTGTTTTGTTTGTAATCTTCCGATATCCTTTGGGGATAAAATAGGCAAGTGTAGTTTATGTCAAGAAACAGCTCATTTTATTCATTTCCAAGAATGGATTAAATCAATAGGCATGTGTCCTAAATGTAATAAAAAACTTCCACTAGAAGGCATTATTCCAATAACTGAAGAGAATAAAGAATCATTTTTCAAATGATATTTAATTTCAAATGTTATAAGAATCCAAACCTGTTAGTAATCTATGTGTTTGTTGTATGCGTTCTACTATTGGTATTTCTTGAGGGCACCTTGATTCACATTCTTTACATTCAATACAAGCCTCTGCATTTTTTCCAGGATACTTCTCATGATTTCCAATTAGCTTATACTTTGCTTTAGCTTCTTCCCAATCACCAGCGCATCCAACAGATAACATTAACAAATCTAAAATTAATCGAATGTTCACTTCTTGATCACAAGGTTCACAGTACCCACATTGAGTGCAATTTATTTCAGCAATTTTCTTATATCCTTTAGCTATGTTTTCTATCCTAACTTGTTCATCAGGACTTAGATCAATGTTTTCTTGAGTAGCTATTTCTAGATTATCTCTAACCATTTGTTCAGATCCCATACCAGATAATGCTACTGTTACACCAGGATTACTCCAAACGAATTTGAAACCTAAATCAATGAAATTTTCTCGAGTAGGTGTTAGAAATTCCTTCATTGATTCAGGTGGTTTTAATCCTAAACGACCACCTGCATTAGGACCCATTAATATTACACCCATGCCCTTCTCTGCAGCATATTTTATTATCTCTCCATTGTCTCGATGAAGTAAATTATATTGAACTAACATTACTTCAAAAAAGCCTGTATCAATTAATTTTCTTATGTTTTCTGGCTTATCATGTGAAGAAAATCCGAAATGCTTAATTTTTCCTAGCTTTTTAGCATTCTTTGCTTCTTCTATTATTCCTAGTTTCTCTATTTTTCCTTGATATCTACTGAAATTCAATCCATGTATCAAATAAACATCAATACATTTTACATCTAATTTCCTTAATTGTTCATCAAGCAATTTTTCAAAATCATTAGTAGTATTTAGCTTAGGAACATATAACTTAGTCTCAAGGATAACTTTTTCTCGGTAACCATCTTTCAAAGCTTTTCCTAATATAATTTCACTTTTTGATCCATGATATCTATACGCAGAATCCACATAGTTTATTCCACCATCAATTCCCATTCTAATTAATCTTATTGCTTCATCTTCATCAACCTCTTTAGTACTTGGGTTTTTAATTGGTAAACGCATACATCCAAAACCAAGAATAGAGACTTTTAATCCCGTTTTGCCTAGAATTCTATATTTCATTTCAATTTCACTTTAATTTAAGGTAATATTATCTTATTAGTATCTTCTATAACTCTAACTTTTATATAACTTAAAGAAAAAAAGGGTTAGTTTAGAATTAACTAACCTAATTTTGGATTTTTTTTCGATCAGATATCCGAACGATAAAAGCAACGATCGCAATAATAGCGATACTTAGGATTAGACCATTCTGGTATCCACCTGTATCAGTTGTGGTAGTTGTATTTGTTGGGGTAGGTGTTGGAGTAGGAGTTTATTTCAGTCTTTTCTCTCATATCGATTTATCTCAATTTTTTGTTCATCATTTTTCTAATCTTTCTAAATAGAAAACCACGGGTTTCAAACCATCAGAACAACAAGAATATTTGATTCCTGTAAGATCTCCTCCTGCAAAAGTTCCACCCATAGTTAAAACTGCAACATCTCTATAGATATCTATCCAAGCCCATTTACAAAATCCTTCAGGCATCGCAAGTTCATCATCAACAATGAATTCTTGTTTTTCTTTAACTTGATCACAAGGTTCACTACTTAATAGTTTTACAATAGCTGACCAAATTCTACTAAGGATGGAAAATGGATATGATAAGGATAAGTTGATTCAAGAATTTGGTTTTGATAATGTAGAGCGTATAAACTTACTCAAGGATTACTCAAATCATATGCGGGAATCTCCCTATCACAATTAATAGTGTTATCTATGAATAGTGCATTTATCAGAAACAAGTTTCTTTAGGCATTCTTCATCAAATGTTATAAACCAATTAGGCTTAATCCAAAGATTTTCTAATTTTGGTAGTTTAACAACAAATTCAGGAATACAACTCATTGAATTATTTTTTAGATCTAAATCAATTAGATTACTGAGCTTTTCTAAAGAAGAAGGCAAAGATACTAGATAATTGTCGTATAAATGTAATCTCAAGAGATTTGTTAGATTTCCAATTGATGTTGGCAATTCGTTTATTTCATTAAAATTGAGACTTAGCTCTTGAAGATTATTCAAATTCCCAATACTTTCTGGAAGATATTTCAATCGATTATCATTAGCATTTAAGTGTCGTAGATTTGATAATTTACCAATGTTTTCTGTTAAATTTGTTAAAAGATTGTTCGCAATATTGAGTTTCTCTAGTTTCTTCAATTTTTGAATGCTCTTAGGCAGTGATATCAAGCTATTATTATTTAACATGAGTACTCTAAGATTAGCAAGTTTGCCTATGCTTTCAGGTAATGATTCTAATTTATTATTATCTAAATATAGTTCTTCTAATGCATCTAATTTTCCAATAGTATCAGGTAGCTTAGTCAATTGATTAGAATTTAATTTCAGAACTTTTAGTTTCTTTAGATTACAAATACTTTCAGGAATATTTAGCAATTGATTATTCATCGCATGTAGATTAACAAGTTTAGTTAAGTTGCCAATAGATTTAGGTAGAGTAGTTAATTGATTATTGGATATCATCAAGTCATATAACTTTGTTAATTTTGTTACACTATCAGGAATAGATGACAACTTATTTCTTAGAATATACAAGCCATCAAGATTTATACAATTGCCAATGCTTTCTGGTATTGCTGCTAGATTATTATCACTAAAATTTATGATTTCAAGATTAATCAGATTCCCAACACTATCTGGTATTGAAATCAATTGATTATCATCTAAACGAACAAGTGTAAGACCTATCATTTTTCCAATACTATCAGGAATAGTGATTAATTTCGCATCTTCTAAAGCAAGAAATTTAGCTTTAGTGAGATTTCCAATAGTCTCAGGAAGATACACAAGTGGACCATATTCAAACCAAAGCTGTTCAATGTTAGTTAATTCACCAATCCATTCTGGACATTTTTTAATTTGAGTTTTATTAAAACATAAAAATTCAAGCTTCTTTAGTTTTCGAATGCATTCTGGAACAACTGAAAATGCACTACCTCGAAAATTTAGGTATTTTAGCTTTATTAGTTCTCCAAAACTCTCTGGTAATGATGAAAGTTGATTATTTCGAGCAACAAGTTTCTCAAGATCTTTAAGATCTCCAAAATTATCTGGTAGTTTAAAAAGATCTTTTTTATACAACCCTAATTCAACAATTCTATTATCTTTACTAACGAAACCAGTTGTTTCTCTACCGATGCTTTCAACTTCTGATAACGGTTTTCCATGTATTTTTTCCAATTGCTCTAAAACAGCAATATCTCGAACTATCAATTTAATACCATAGTATTTCTCAAATGAATCATCGCTCATTTTTCTCACCTTTTTTATTATCTTAACCATTCCAATTTGAAAACAACAGGTCTTATGCCATCTGGACACACACCATAGATAGTATCTTCTCCTGTCCAATCATCAATACTCCCACCTAATCTAAGTACCTCAACGTATTTGTTAATAGCATGAAAAGCATGATGGCAAATAAAACCTTCACGCATTGCACCTGTTTCAGGTACAATGAATTGATCTCCTTCATTAAAGAAACCACACTTTGGTATTGGTTTTCCTGATTCTCTAATGAAATCTTTACCTATGATATCTTTAGGTTCAAAAACTTTCACAACAGTTATCTTTAGAGCATGATTCATTTTTCATCACCAATAATTTTACTAAGTTATTTCTTCTATCAATTAATCTTCAATTCGCTCCAGCTTAAATACTACAGGTTTTAAACCATCGGAACAAGTAGAATATTTGAGTCCAGCTAATTCACCTTCTGCAAAGTTTCCTCCCATTGTTAAGATGCCAACATCTTTATAGATATCAACCCACGCCCATCGACAAAAGCCTTCTGGCCTAGCAAGTTCATCTTCAACTACGAATTCCTGTCCTTCTTTTACTAATGGACAATCTTTCATAACAAAACCATTAGGAAATTTGAAATCATATCCTAAAACATCTTTTGAACTAAATTTCTTTATTACAGTTATTTTTATCTTTGCTCGCATTTTTTATCACCTTTGGTTATTCTTAATCATCTTCTTCTATTCGTTCTAGCTTAAAGACAACTGGTTTCATTCCATCTCGACAAGTTGTATAGGTGACTTTAGGTTCTGTATGATCAAAATCACCACCACAAGATAGAACAGTAATATCTTTAAACAAATCATTCCAAGCCCATGAGCACTTGAATTCCTCAGGAGGATTAGCATAAATGGTTCGAATGATAATTTCTTGTCCATCTCTAAAATTTGGACAAGCAATCATTTTTCTTCCATTAGGGTAAGTCATTTCTTTCCCAAATATTTCTTCAGGACTAAATCGTCTCAAAATAGTTATTTTCACAGGTTTAGCCATAACTTTTCTCCTCATTTTTTGTTTTCTTCTAATCTTTGAATTTTAAAACAAACAGGTCTTATACCATCATGGCATACTCCATATAATGTTCCTTTTCCTGTCCAATCATCATATCCTCCACCAAGTCTTAGGACGTCAATAAATTTGTATATGGAATGATAAGCATGTTGGCAAAAGCCTTCAGGCATTTTACCTGATTTTGGAACAATAAATTCATCTCCTTCATCAAAAAAACCACATTTTGAGATTTTTTCTCCTGTTTCAAGGATGAAATCTTTACCGATAATATCTTTTGGTTCAAAAACCTTTACCACTGTTATTTTCAATTCGTTTGACATTTTTTTTCCTCGCTTTATTTTTCGTTTATTTTCTAAAATAATCCTTTCTCCAATGTTCCTTAGATATTGGTCCCATACTATCGATTAACTCTGTTGATGGATGTTCTTGTCTCTTGCTTTTTCTTATATCATGGAATACTTTATCACAATAAGGATCATTTTCAGCTATTGTATAAAATCTAGTCATTCTAAAATTTTCATTTGACATAATTGCATATTGATAATCAGCGTAGCAACAAACTAGGTAGATTAACTCTCTATCTTCAAGCTCTTCTAATGCTTCAATAGCAGGGCAATTTTCATTTCGAATAATATATCGTCCATCTTTAATTGTACTTAAAGTGCTCAAAAATTCAGCATCAGTACTCTCTCTCGCATCTTTTATATGATCATTTCTTAATTCTTCTAAGGTATCATATTTAGTAAAAGTTGATTCAATGAAAACATAATATTGATCAAGATATTTTTTGAACAGCTCGATTGCTTCTTTTCTCTCCATAACTTTAGTTAATGCTGAAGCCTCATAATATAGAATTCCAAATCCTAATTGCCAATAAACCTTACTGGGGACTTTTAAATCAGCTATTGTTATAGCTTCTTCAATTGACAAATTGATTTTTTCTGTAAGATAATTGATGTATAGCTGTGTTAATTCATTTTGATTAACTAAATGTGGATATTTTTCAATGATTACTTTAATACTAAAATTTTCAGATTTTTCCTTTTTTTTCCCAACTAAATCATTGAAAATTATTTTCAATTGTTTAATGTAATTTTGATAAATTTGAGGGATTTCTTTTTCAATGAAATCTAAAAGAAAATTCAATCTTTTAAACTTGGAATTTTCAAGATATTTTATTAGGTTTAGTGAATATTTCTTTGTTGGATTTATTTTTCCTAATCTTTCAAATTTCATATCTTCTCCACCAAAAATGTTATTTCACAGCCATTTTTTTCAAGAAATTCATAGAAGGGTGTTTTGGATTATAATGAACTCTTGAATCCCAATATAATTCATCACAAAAATCATAATGATGCAATGTTTGGGTTCTTCTCAATTGGATAATTCTACCTTCATTAAAAGCTGGTATATCAGCACCATAACAAGAAGCATAATAGGCTATATCCGGATCATTGAAGTCTTTTAACGCTTCATGTGTAAAACAACTATCAAATCTGAAGATCGTCATATGTTCATCTAAATCACAATATGTGAAATCAGCCATACCTATTTTACACCAAGCTTCAATCGAACTAGCCATTCTTTTAGCCATAGTGATATCGCTTTTTTGCGGGTTCTTCTTTTTTATATCCTCGATTAGCTTTGTGAGAATTCTTGTATGAAGTTCTATTCCAGCTTCTTTTCCAAGCATTTCTGTTAAAATCTTCACTCTATGATAAGAAATTCTTCTGAACGCCTTAGCTTGATTTAAACCAAATACGATAAATTTATTCGAATCAGTCGAGTTTTTTTTCATTGGGTTCATATGTATCAAGAAAAATTCTCGAGATAATTTTCTCAACTCGGGATATTTCTCAAGGAATTCAAATTTCTCTGTTATTTCTGGAAAATCATAGTAGCCTTCTTCTTTCTTGATTGAATCAATTGCGTTCTTTATTCTATTTATTAGGTTTTGAATATATTCTTCTACAAAATCAGGATTTAATTCTGCTAGATATTTTATATATGAATTCATGCTAGCTAATTGCCCTTGAATGAACTCATTTGGTATTAACTCTATTTCAGCTTTAGGATTATAGCACTTGCAAGTTTTTATTTCCAACTTTCCCACCTGAATTTTTACTTTTTTTCTTTTAGAATCTTAATAACTCCAATTTTTTTACGCATCATTTATTTTCTGCCCAATTTTCTCGTAAATTCTAAAGAAGGCTGTTCTGGATCTTTATGAATCCTTGAATCCCAATACAATTCATCACAGAAATCTCCATGGTGTAATGTTTGAGTTCTTCTCATACAAATAATCAAGCCATCATTTCTGGTTGGTAAATCACCTTGGTAACAAGAAGCATAGTAAGCGATATCAGGATCATTAAAATCCTTGAGCACTTCATGAGTAAAGCATTTATCAAATCTATAAATATCCATATGTTCATCAAGGACGCCATAGGTAAAATCACAAAGACCTATTTTGCACCAGCTTTCGATTGAATTTTCTCGATTTTTAGTAATTGAAACATCATCTGATTCTTGATAACCTTTTTTCATATCCTTTTGTATTTGAGTAAGGATTTTCGTGTAAAGTTTTATCCCATCCTCTTTTCCTAGCAATTCTACAAATGACTTTACTCTATGATATGAAAGTCTCTCAAAAGCAATTGCTCGATTAAAACCTAGCACTAGATAAATTGAAGGATCTTCTTCCTTGGTTTTTATTGGATTCAAGTGCTTCAATGTAAATTCTTTTGTTAATTTTTTTAGTTCTTGATAGTTATCGAGAAAATCAAATTTCTCTTCTAAATCAAGAAAATCGTACATTCCTTCTTTTTTTTCAATTGATTGAATTGCTTTTTTGATTCTGTTCTTCAAATGTTGAATATACTCTTCAACAAATTCAGATTTAAATTCTGCAAGATATTTTATAACAGAATTCATTCTTCCATATTGAATTTTTATCAAAATCTTTGGATCATTTTCAAGCTCATTTTTTTCATTATAACATTTATAGGATTTTATTTCCATTTTTATCACTCTTTTTTATTCTCTTTCGCAAATTTTTGGATTATCTAATCCTTCTCTAAATTTCTTATAAAATCTATAGAAGGATGTTTAGGATTATTGTGCACTCTTGAGTCCCAATAAAGTTCATCACAAAAATCTTTATGATGGAGAGTTTGTGTTCTTCGCAAGTGAATTATTCTTTTTTTGTTATATTCAGGAATATCACCAATATAACAAGAAGCATAATAAGCAATATCGGGATCATTGAAATCTTTCAGAGCTGTATGAGTAAAACAGCTATCAAATCTGTAAATAGTCATATGCTCATCAAGACGACAATAAGCAAAATCAGCTAAGCCTCTTTTACACCAATATTTGATAGCTTTTTCGTGATTTTTGGTCATTGATATATCACTTTTTTGCTGATTTTTTGTATGCATATCATCTACAATTTTTGTGAGAATTTTTGTATAGAGCTCAATGCCATTTTCCTTTCCTAGCAATTCTACAAAAGTTTTAACTCTATGATAAGAAATTCTCTCTAATGCCATAGCTTGATTGAGACCATAGACAATAAATTTTTCTGAATTTTTTGGTGATTTTTTCAATGGATTCATATGTACCAAAAGAAATTCCTGAGTCAATTTTCGTAGTTCTGGGTATTGGTCTAAAAATTCAAATTTCTCTTCTATGTCAGGAAAATCATAAAATCCATCTTTCTTATCAAAAGTATCAATTGCATTCTTTATTCTCTTCTTCAAATGTAGAATATAATTAGTAATTAATTCAGGTTTGTATTCTATAAGATATTTCAAAACTGAATCAGTTTTCCCAAATTGATCCTTAATCAATGCGTTCGGATCAAATTCAATTTCTGCTTTTTCATTATAACATTTGTATGAAGTTATTTCCATTAATTTCACCATAATTTTTTCTTTTATTTTTTTTGTAATTTGATATTCTCCCAAAATTCTATCTTGGGATGAGTTAAGTCCCAATCTATTCTGGTATCATGGACAACACAACTACAGTAAGGATCCCCTTCGGCAATTGTATGTTTCATTGTTAAAATGAAATTCTCATTCCATTGTATTCTAGTTCCTTCAAAATCATAATAACATGCAGCAAGGAATTTAAACTCACCATCTGGGTAATCTTTCATTGCTTCAGCATAAAGACAAGAATCTTTGCGATAGATAAATTTGCCATCTTCAACGATTCCTTCTATGCGCACCCAACCAGGATTACCATCTCTCTCATAATCATCAAAGTCATCTTGTCTCAATTCTTCTAAAGTATCAAATCGATTTCTTCGATTTTCTGCAGTGAAGATTTTAGCATGCTCAGTTCTATAAATCTTATACAATCTTACTGCTTCTTCTCTACCTATTGTATCTGTTAAAATTCTAATATTTTGATATCTAGGAATTAGGAATGATCTGAAGAAATTCCCTTTAGGAACCTTAACCTTCTCTTTAGTCCAATCGGAATTTTTAGGTGCTTCTAACAAACCCAAGAAATAATTCAAACTATTAATTGCTAATTCCTTATGCTTTCTCAGATTCTCATAATTTGTCAATGATTCTTCTATATCATATTTCTGGTTTTTATCACTAAAGTAATCAAATTTAACCATTTGAGAATAGCTTTTAACTAGATTTTCAACAAAATCTCCATATATTTCTGGTTTTTCTCTTGTGATGAAACCTAATAAATAATCCAATCTATTAAATGATGATTTATTTGCAATATCTAATGGTTGAACTTCGTCTAAAATTTCTAAAGTTTCAGGAGCATGAAAACCAAGCTGCTGAAAATCCTTTTGGAATTTCTTTTCATCTTTTTTCTCTTGTTTCTTTTGCCATTTCTGTAATGGCCAAATAGAATCCCAGAATTCATCAGGCGGATGAGATAAATCCCAATTAATTTTTGTATCGTGAATTGTACAGCTACAATATGCATTGCCTTGTACAATGGTAGGTCCCATAGTTAAAACGAAATCCTTATTCCAGTTAATTTTGGTTCCTTGAAAATCTTTGTAGCAAGCAACAAGATATCTGAAATCTTTATCAGGAAGATCTTTAATAGCTTCAGCAAGTAAACAAGAGTCTCTTCTGTGGTGCAATTTTCCATTTTCTACTGTACTCTCTATTCGTACCCAACCTGGGTAGGGATTTTCCTTGAAGTCTCTAATTTCATCTTCTCTCTGTTCTTCAAGAGTTTCATACTTTCCTTTAGTTTTTTTGCTTTTAAAAGTCATAAATTCTGTAACAAAAATCTTGTAAAGCTTGATTGCTTCCTCTTTTCCTATTGTATCAGACAAAGTAACTAAATTTTGATAACTTGGATATGCAAAAGATCTGAAGTAATGTATATTTTTAATTTCCAGCTTGTCCTCTTCCCAATTACTATCTAGGGGTATTTTTAACAAACTTAGAAAGTAATTAAGAGAATTTTTTGTTAGATATTTATATTGTTTTAAATTGGTTAAATCAACTATTGTTTTTGAAATATCGAATTTTCTCTTTCCGATATATTCCTCTTTTTTCAAGTTAGCATAATTTTTCTCAAGAATTTCAATGAATGTATCAAATATTTCTGGTTTTCTTTTCTTGATAAATCCTAAGAGATAGTTCAATTGAAATAAATGAATATTTTTGGCAAAATTTAATGGTTCAATTTCCTTAAAATATTCTAATGCTTTCTCATCATAAGAACCTAATTCAATAAACTCCATTTGAATCACCATTAAGTGTAAATCTCCACTCCTTTACTTTTCAATTCATGCAATACCTTTTCCTCCCTTTCTTCCACCCACCATTCCTTTTCAACCCAGAGAAATTTTAATTTTGGAATTTTTAGTAGAACTTCTGAGATAGAATCCATTTGCACTTGATTTAAATTGAGGTGTGTTAAATTCTTTAAGTTTTCAAAGCTATTAGGGATTACTTTGAGCCAATTTTTTTGCATATAGAATTTCTTTAGATTAACAAGCTTACCAAATTTCTCTGGTAGAACACTAATTTCATTATATCCCAAACGTAATTCTTCTAAGTTAGATAATTCAACTATACTTTCCGGAATTTCCTTCATCAAATTATCTCTTAAATCAAGATAATGTAGATTTTCTAAGCCTCCAATTTCCTTAGGTAATGATAATAATTCATTATCTGAGATAACAAGTTTGTGGAGATTCTTCAAGTTACCAATGGTCTCTGGAAGTGAAGATAATTTATTACTATTTAACCACAATTCATGTAGGTTCTTTAATTGTCCTATACTCTCTGGAAGAACATTCAATTTATTTCCATCCAAGTATAGTTCTTGAAGATTGGTTAAGTTGCCAATACTTTCAGGCAGTTCTTTTAATTGATTTGAGGATAATTTGAGAACTGTTAAGCTTGTGAGATTACCAATGCTTTCTGGAATTGATGTTAAGTTATTATGATGCAGCATAAGGTGATCCAAATTTTTCCAGTTACCTATACTCTCTGGTAGATATGTTAGTTCATTCTTGTGTAACCAAATATGCTCCAGTTTTTTCCATTTTCCAACACTATCAGGTAAGGATGTTAATTTATTTCCAGTAAAGCGAATAGCAGTTAGTTCTGTTAAATCACCAATTGTTTCAGGAAGTTTAGTTAACTGATTTCCATCCAAACAAATGTATTTAATTTTTAGTTGACCTATGGTACTTGGCAAAGATGTAAGTTTATGATCATCTAATTGGATTCCTCTTAAGTTAATTAGTTTTCCAATACTATCAGGTATTTGAGTTAAACATCCCTGCTCAAGAAGTAATTCCTCCATAGAAGTAAGATTACCAATTGCTTCTGGGAGCTCCTCAAGTGGTCCGAATTCTACCCAAAGCTGTTTTATGTTAGGCAAATCACAAATACTATCTGGCAATTTTGTTATTTTTGTTAAAACACAGTAAATGTATTGTAAACTAACCATTTTCCCTATTGATTTTGGTAGTGTTGTTAATGGAGTTCCTACGCAGTTTATTCTCTCTAGTTTTGTTAATTTACTGATACTTTCTGGGAGTATAGATATCTCATTATATCGAATCCAGAGACGTTCGAGATCCAGCAAATCGCAAATACATTCTGGTAGCTTAGTTAATCCTTGTTTGAATAAACCTAATCCATTTACTTTTTTATCTTTAATAGTGATACCTACAGTTTCTCGTTCTATTTCCTCAACAATAGGTAATTGATTGCCTATTATCTTTTCAAGTGCTTTTATGATAAATGCATCTCTACTTAGCAATTCAAATCCTTTGTATTCAATAATTTCTTCTTTCATTTATCTCAAATCCTTTTATCTTGTGACTTTGATACCTTTCTCCTCTAATTGCTCTAGATTATCAATTTTTAATTCCCCCCACCAATGAGTACTAATCCTAGGTGATGCTGTAATAGATATATTTTCTATTTTATTACCAAATTCCTCAAATTTCATTTCCTATTCCTCGAATTTAATATACAAATAACTCATATCTTCGATATTTTCTTAGATTGTTTTTCTTAACAAAAAAATCTGAAGTGGAATGTTCCATCTCCAATAATCTCCTGTTATATACACCTAAAATCAAATATTTATCTGGGTCAGAAAAAATTCTTTGTTGTTCTAACGATTTTTTATCATCGTAGATTTTTAGATATTGAATTTTGAATTCATCAAAATCAAAACACATTGACATCACCCAGTTTAATTTTTATTACTTTTTTCTACACTTTTCCTTGATATTCTTCAATAATTTCTTTGGAATTTTTTTCCCCCTTACTGAATATTACCTTTTTTCTAGACTTCGATTACACAATATGTCTTTTAATGACATATTATGTCATTGATGGACAAGGTTATATATTAGTTTTACTCTAAATCTAATGAAAGAAACTCTAGTCTTTTAAAAAGAAAAAAGAGAAATTAATAAGTGTATAAAATGTCTAATAAAATAAAGAAACACAAAGATTTTATTGAATTCGAACCAGAGATGGTCAAATTTCTTAATGCTGAACAAACAAAAGTAGCAGCAAAATTTGGTCCTATAATAGCAGCATTAAGAGAGAATAAGTACATGACTACAAAAGAAATTCATGATTTGTATATCGATGAGGAAACAAATAAGCATACCTATACAATAAAAACAATTTACCGTTACCTAGAATTATTAGAGGAAATTAATTTAGTGAAAATAGGAGGACATCGAATTACAGAAGGTATGAGATTAACAGAAAAATTATACACTCGTACTGCTAATATTTTCTTTAAAGCAAAGAAAGAAGAAATTCATCCTGATATTTTGGAGAAAAGAAAAGAAGATCTTGAAAAAGTTTTCAAAGTTCTTGAGCAAGTAGAAGGAAAGCCTACAATTGATTTTAATTTATTTGAAGAATTGCTGTCAAAGAAAATGGATTTAGAGCTAGAATATAATAGAAAAATAACTGAGAAAATACAAGAAGATAAGACTCTAACCAAACTCTATAGTGAATTACATATAGATTCTGTTAATTACATAAGTGATCTAGCTGCAACTATTCTTGTTATTTCTAAACATCCAAGAATATTTGAGAAACTATCTAAAATGTATGAAAAATAAAGAAACAATTGAAAAACAACAATCAAGAATAAGATCTAGAAGAAAAATAGAAATTAATTATGGATTTGTTTTTCTAAATTTTCTAGTTCTTTTATTCTCTTTTCATCTCCTAAAAATTTCAAAGTTTTTTTCAAATTCCCAATACTAGCTTTTGATAAATTTCGGTTATTTGGATCTTTTGCTATCATTTGTTCTGTGAATAGTATTGGATCTTTAACTGATTCCATAAGGACGCCATCGTATCTTAATTGACCATCCTCAAAAATAATTGTTTTTCCATCCTCATTGAAAAAGAAATTTTCTTCGTATTTCTCCAGATGTAATTTTTGATATCCATCAAAGTGTGTAAGTGTCTTATCTTCAACAAATATACAAGAATATACTATTCCACCTAAACAAACTCCTTTATAGAGACCAACAAAATGGCTGCTTTTTCTATTTCTCTAAACGAGCTATTTTCTCGACGTCTAAAATATCTTACTACAAAGAATATTACAAGAGCTACCAAAACGATTGTAAAATATAATATAAAGAGGCATTATAAGATTTAATATTATTAACCCCCAATACCATGATTAATCTTGTGGATATTTTAAAATAGGTTCACCCGGATTTGTTAAATCAATTAGATAATGAATATTAAATGGTAAATAATCTATTTGTAAAAGAATTTCTTAATTTTCCTTAATAATTTAATAAACGATATGTATTTAAATTGCATTGAATTTAAATATATGATTATTTTTTAAATCTGGAGAATTATATTTTGAAAAATAAATTATATTTAATTTTATTGAGTATATTTCTTTTTAATGTTTTATTTTTTACAAATACTAGTATTCTATATAATGTACCAGAATACAATCTAGAACCGAATGCTATCTCGATAAGTAAAAGTTGGTATTATACAACTGATTCTTATGGTATTCAATCATCTCCAAGAGCTGTTGATATAGATTGTGATGGGATATAGAAATCATAATTGGTGGAGGTGGTACTCATCTATATTGTGTGAATAGCACAGGTGATTTAGAGTGGAGTTATCAATGTGGTAATGAAATTAATTACTTTTCTCCTTGTATAGCAGACTTAGATAAGGATGGTTATTTTGAGGTACTAATTTGTTCAATTGATAATTATCTACGTTGTATTAATCACACAGGTGGATTGATGTGGGAATTTGCTTCACCCAAAGAAATATCTACCTCACCAGTTACAGCAGATATAGATAGTGATGACTCATTAGAAATATTAATAGGATGTTCAGGAGGAAGTACAGGATTATTTTGTATAAATACTACTGGTTACCAAGATTGGTTCTGTTTAACCAATTATAGTATACATGGAGGTTTATGTATTGCTGATCTCGATAATGATGGAACCTTAGAAATAATAGCGATCACTCAATTCAGAATCTATAGTATAAGCCATCAAGGGAGCATTGAATGGACAACCTCTAATATTAATAATGGATTAGCTCAACTCGCTAGTGCATCGATTGGTGATTTAGATTTAGATGGCACAGTTGAAATAGTAGTTCCTGATTATACTAAATGTCTTTATTGTTATGATCATCTGGGAGAGCAAGAATGGAATTTTACGACTTCAGGTGATTTGTCACCAGCTGCTGCTTTGGTTAATTTAAATGGCGATGAGAATTTAGAAATAATTCTAGCTGAATATATTACTGGGTCAAATATATACTGTATTAATGCTACTGGAGATTTAGTTTGGTCTACTAATATTGGTAAAGGAGGAATGGCGTCTCCTGTAATAAGTGATATCGAGAATGATGGTTTTAATGAGATTATTATTTCATCCAATAATAATAATCTTTATTGCTTGGATCATGAAGGAGCAATAGTGTTCAATCCAACAGTAAGTGCAGGCAATTTTGGGCTTTCCACTCCTTGTATATTTGATTTAGACAAAGACGGTATTTCAGAAATCATATTAGGTAATAGTTGGGATATTGAATGCTATGAGCTTTCAGGTGTAGGCGGATCAGGATTAAGCCCCTGGCATTGTCTTTATGGTTCACCATTCAATACTGGACACACAGATAGTGATGCTGACCTAATAGATGATATAACTGAAGAATATTATGGAATCTCTACAATTAATACTGATACAGATAGTGATGCATTAAATGATGGTCTAGAAATTCTTGTATACCATACCAATCCCATAGATGAGGATAGCGATGATGATCTATTATTGGATGGTGAAGAGATTAATACTTATGGAACAGATCCCAAAGATAGCGATACTGATGATGATGGATTAATTGATGGAGATGAGATAAATAAATACTACACTGATCCTCTTGATTCTGATACTGATCTCGATACAGACATCGATGGTTTAACAAATGTTGAAGAAGTAGATATCTATAATACTGATCCCTTGGATGAGGACAGTGATGATGATACCATACTGGATGGCGAAGAAATCATAGCAGGTGTCGATGGCTATATTACCAATCCCCTTAGTGATGATACTGATTCTGATGGTATTACTGATGATGAAGAAATAGTATTGGGCGATGATAATTATATTACTAATCCACTCTTAGTTGATACTGATTCGGATGGTTTGGATGACGGTGAAGGAATCATATTGGGTAATGATAATTATTGTACTGATCCTACAGATCCGGATAGTGATGATGACGATTTAACTGATGGAGAGGAGTATCTTGCCGGAAGTGATCCGTTAGATGCTGATTCTGATGATGATGGATTAGAAGATGGTGCTGAATACACTCAAGGAACGAATCCTTTAGATCCTGATACTGATGGCGATGGTTTTACTGATGGCGAAGAAATAGAGAATGCCACTGATCCTCTTGATCCAAATGATCCCCTCACAGAAACACCTACACCCACACCTACAGATCCTACAACATCAGGAACCGGATTGCAATTAATTTTCATAATTGTAAGTTTGATTTTCGTTCCAATATTTAGTATTTGTTTCAGAAGAAGAAAGCAATAGCTTTCAACTTCTTCTTTTTATAAAATTAACCTAGGGATTATTAAATAGTAAAAGTTTTTTCTTTCCGTTCCAGGATATTTCATATAGTATCCTGTTACACATAAATGATTATTTGGATCATTATAATCAGAATAGCTATTATTCCTTTCCAAAGGATTCAAAATTTCATTTTGAATGTAATCATTAATTGCTAATCCCGCACGGTTCATGATATAGATTTGAAAAATAACGTTACTGATTCAGAATAAATATGTTTAATAATTCTGAATTGTTTAAATATCGATTAATTTTTTACCTTATAGAAACCTTTCATTTAAATCTTAAAAGATCAGGAAAAGTTGGAATATTATGAAATTAAAAATACAAAAAAAAATTCGGTAAAATTTTTAGCTTATTGCTAACGATTGTCCTTTTCTCCAGCATTTTCGCTTTCAAACATCAACAATCTTCTGCAACAATAATTCCCTCAAATATTGTTCCATTGGAAACTACAGCAGAATCACAATTTATTCTCAAGGAAATAGGACAATTTAATGATAGAGGACAAGCTTGGGGTGTGACTATTTCAGGTAGTTATGCTTATGTCGCTGATACTTCTGATGGCCTTGAGATCCTTAACATCAGTGATCTCTACAATCCAATAAAGGTTGGGAAATCTGGTGATTTAGGAATAATTGAAAGCGTGATTGTTTCAAACAGCTATGCGTTTGTTAACAGTTATACTAATGGCCTTAAGATATTTAGCATCAAGTTTTACTAAACCGTTTTGTACAGCTCGAAGAAATGCAACTGTAGTAAATACTTTACCTATAGATTGAATACTAAAAATAGTATTTTTATCTACAATTTTGGAATTTTTTCTATCAGTGAAACCAAAACACTTCATCCATAAAATTTTATCATTTTTAATTAATGAAATTGCCAAACCTGGAATGTCTTCCTTTAGCATATTTTCTTTAATTTCTCTCTCTAATTCATGTACAATATTAACCATTTAAATAACATCCTTTCTAAATAAAAATTAATACTAAATAAAAGAGAAACGCACTTTTTTGAGTCTCTATATGTAACTAATAAAAAAAAAGAAATCTGAGATTTCCAATATCAATAATCAAGTAAAGAATATTGAAAAGGTCAAAAAAATGGAATTACCTTATTAAATAATAAGTGATTAATATAATAATAATTAATTTTACGTGAGGGTGTAATTTGAGAAAAATTAATTGTCGTTTTTTTATGATTTTAATTTTAGTTATTTCTTCAATTAGTAGTATTACTTTATCAAATTCAAGGATTTCAATTGAAGAAAATATAAACGAGAACATCTTAACTGGAGAAGAAAAATCAATTTCAGATATAGATTTCCCAAGTCCTAAAGCTATTACTTATAATGTAACGGAAATTTACCAATGGGATGAAAATTATGGCAGAGGTCAAGAAGTAATCAAAGAAGGAGATTATGTTTATGTTGCAGCTTATTATGGTGGAGTAGTGATTTATGATATTTCAGATATTAATAATCCCTTCATCACTGGAACCTATGAAATTGAAAATCAATGTAATGGTCTAGATATTAAGAATGGAATACTCTATGCAGCATTTTTTGGTTCAGGTTTGAAAGTAGCTGATGTATCAGATCCTGAGAACATTATTGAACTTGGTACTTACTACAACCAAAGCGGACTTGCTTATGATGTTGAAGTAGTAAATGATTTAGCATTTATTGCTGATTACTTTGATGGATTAGAAATTGTGAATATTTCTGATCCAACAGATATAACTCCTGTTTCTAACTATCAAAATGTTAACGAATATCCTATAGGTGTTAATATTTATGGTGATTTTGCCTACTTAAGTTGTTCAAATCAAGGAATGTTTATAATCAATATATCTGATCCGACAAAACCAATGAAGGTAGGAGAGTACTATGGAGGTACAGGAAATTATAATGAAGTTCTAGTGGATGGAAACGAATGCTATATTGCTACGTATGCAAGTCATGTAATTGCATTAGATATTTCAGATATTACTAATCCAGCATTAATTGGTACGCTATTATCTTCTGGATTTGCCAATGAATTAGAAATGGATAATAATATTTTATATTTGGCTGATGGTTCTTTAGGAGTAACAGCTTTTAATGTTACAGATCCATATAGCCCAGTGCAAAAAGATGTTTATTATGATGGCACTCATTATTTCGGTATTCATTTTGATGATAATTTAACATATTGTGCTTCAAATAAGAATGGCTTAGTGATAGTAAATACCACTGATTTAGACAATTTTGTAGAAATTTATACTTCAGATTTCAATGGTGAAGCAATGAATACATATGTAAATAATGATTTGTTATTCCTAGCAAATGGTTGGGATGGCATAAGAGTATTCGATATCTCAGATATTAACAATCCAGTTTTTCTTGGACAGCAACCAATAAATACGCTATACAATGCTCATTCTCTAACAGTTGTAGATAACATTGCCTATGTTTGTGATTATACAGAGGGATTGAGATTATTCGATATTACGGATCCTTCAAACATTGTTTTTCTTGATTCCTATGTTGGAGCTTTTTATGCACGAGATATTGAAGTTATTGGTGATGTAGCTTTTATTGCTGGAGATTATGGTGGTTTAAGACTAATCAACATTTCAAATCCTTCATCTATGTATGAAATTAATACACAATTTGATGGAGGTATTGCTTATGACTTATTTATTGAAGGCAATTATTGTTATATAGCAGATGGTTCCAATGGTATAGAAATAATTAATATCTCGAATTATTTAAGTCTTTCAGAAGTTGGTTCATTTTATGATGGAGGAACATCAAGAGGAGTAGACAAGCAAGGTAATTACCTCTTTGTTGCTGATGGTACAGGAGGTTTTGAAGTTCTTGATGTTACAGATGTTACAGCAATTTCAAAAATTACTACCTTTACAGATTTGTATAACGATAATCAAAGAGTAGATGTTGAAGGAAGCTACGCTTACATTGCCGATAATTTAGACGGAATTAACATCCTCAATATAAGTGATCCAACTAATCCTACAGAAATCGCAAATTACGATGAAGGTGGTAGAGCTTATGGAGTTTGTGCAAATAATGGATATATTTTCACAGCTACTGATTATTTTGGTTTAGATATAATAATAGTTGATACAGATCAAGATGGATTAAATGAATATCTAGAAACAGATGTTTACGGATCAAATCCTTTTATAAAAGATACAGATGAAGATTCACTTGATGACTATATTGAAGTATTCACTTATGGGACAGATCCAACAAAAGTAGATACAGATGATGATAATGTTAATGACGATGAAGAAATAATAGAAGGAACAAATCCACTTGAACCTGATAGTGATTTTGATGGATTGGATGATCGGCAAGAACTAGACCGTGGAACAGATCCTTGGGATACAGATTCTGATGATGATTTGCTAACTGATGGCGATGAAGTATGGATCTATGGATCTGATCCCTTATCTGATGATACCGATTCTGATGGACTTGATGATTGGGAAGAAGTGAATCCTGGAGCAGATGGTCTACTAACCAGTATAGATGATGATGATTCAGACGACGATGGGATCCTAGATGGTGATGAAGCTTCTTATGGTACCAACCCTCTTGACGGGGATACAGATGATGATAGTATTCTCGATGGAGAAGAGGTTATTGCTGGTGTTGATGGCTTTGTAACTGATCCAACTGCTGCAGATACCGATGGAGATGGATTCGATGATGCAGAAGAAATCGCAGCAGGAACTGATCCAACTGATCCCAATGATTATCCAGTAACAGAAACACCAACTCCTACACCAAGTCCAACAAATTCTACTACACCAACTGGTGATGGTTCTTTCATCAGCGGTTTTATCAGTTTAGGAATTGTTACATTAACAGCTTTCGTAATTATCTCTTTAGTAGAACGAAGAAAGAAATACTTCAACTAGTTTTTTTTGAAGTCTATTCTTTCCTTTTTTTATTACTCTAGAATTATTCTTATTTTCAATTCTTCTTATTAATCCAGTTAAGAATTAGTTTAAAATAGCGGATTCTGGTCCATTTGAAAAATAAAGCTTGTAAATTAATTTTGTTATATTTCCTGCATGTATGTTTATTATTCCAGCAAAATCTTCTCCTATTTCTATTGATACAAATAGTGAGATCAATGTCTTATTAATTTTTGATTATCCCTTTGGAACTGAATATTTCTTTACTCGAGAAGTTCTTGAAGATCGATTTAGCTGGAAAATTACGACTACTTCATTATTTAAGACAATTAGTCCATGTAGTGAATCTTATCCTTCTATTGAAGTAGATTATACAATTAATGAATTACCTAGCATAGACACTTTTGATATTATTCTACAGAGAATTATACTATTGATTTTTATTTATTTTATTATTCATATGTTTTCATCAGTAATGATAAATTATCTAAAAAAAAAGAAACGACTTATAAAGACTTTAAATAATTCACAAAAAGCATTCTAAATAATTATTAGAGAAAATTAAAGTAAGATTTTTTTTCTTTTACATCATTTTAAAAGTAATTCCTTTTCTAAATTCACTATAATCTCATGTTCTATTTTTTCTATAATATTAGACATTATATCTACACTTGATTATTTATGAATATTCAGAGTTTATAAAAACAAAACTCACTAATAGAGAGTAATTAATGACTACTAGAAATTGCCTAAATAACAAACTACTTTTAACTGTAAATGAAAGATTAAAGAAATAAAAAGTTCTGATAAACTTGACAGTAAGAGGAAACCATTTACAATGTGATGGTAGAAATAATTGCGCAGCATGTTCTAGTTATACTTGGTCTAATAATATTGAGCAACCAATGAGATATTATTATTGTAAATACTGTAATACGGATATTTTATGCAAACTTGGTGCAGCTGTCAATTATGATTATGAAGAAGAAGGAATTATAGTTAAAATAATAAAATGTAATAAATGTGGTGAACCATTAGCAGAGCGAGTATGGCCTAAGGTGAAAGAAGTAAAAATATAAAATATTAGAATCATTAATGTGTGAATTCATTTTTACTAATCCTTTTGCCTAAATGATTTGTTTTTTATATCTATTGTAGATAATTACTTGTTTGATTATAATGAAACGGAAACCAATTGGCTGGTTATCGAAAGGAAGATCAGTCGTATTAATGGGATTAGATAATGCTGGGAAGTCTACTCTAGTTAGTCAATGGACTCGTGGAGTTATAGAAAAGACAGTCACTACTATAGGTCTAGATATTGAGCATGTAGAAATAAAAGGTGAAAAATTCAATCTTATTGATCTTGGTGGACAACAACCTTTCCGAATAACAATCTGGAAAACCTATGCTCAAATGGCTCAAGGAGTTATATTTGTATTTGATATCACTGATAAACTTCGTGTGAAAGAAGCTGTAGAATGGTTCTGGAAAGTAGTTGAATGGTTACGAGAAGATGCTCCAATTATTTTTTGTGCAAATAAAATTGATTTGCGTGACCAGAAAAAGATTGATGCAATGTCTTTAGAAGAAATAATTAATATATTCAAACTAGATAAACTTAGTCAAGAAAATTACGTGCAACACTCATTTCGAATTTTTGAAATTTCAGCTAAAACAGGTGAAAATGTTGAAGATGCAATGCAATGGATATTTGGCAGAGTAATAGGTTCAGATGAAAAATCAAAAATAAAAGCAGTATTAATTCATTCAATTGAAGATAATACAACTTTACTGGAGCTTCCTTTTACTGAAGAATTTGAAGATATCTCAAAACATGAAAATTTAGCTGATATTCTAGAATACAATACAAAATTGTTTACAAAAAGTCAATCAACCATGCAATATTATGAACATGAAAATTATGATGCATATGTTTTTGCACATGAAGGATATATTTGTCTAATTGTTGCAGAAAAAGAAGCTGAATATAATTCGATTAGAATAACAGGACAAAGCATCCTTTCAGTCATCAATGTTTTGCGACAAGAAAATAAGCTAACACCAGAATTTCTAAAATGGGTTGTTAAGGAAAGTTTTGGAGCTTAAAATATAATATTTACATTTTAATATAAAATACAATTTATCAAAATTTAGTTTTTTATATTATATTATTAAAAAATGAAAATTAATTCATCCTAAGGTTTGAAAATACAAGTGATTGAAAAAAATGACACTATTATTATGAAAACCTACACTGATATTTTTAACAAAATTCCTACAAGAATTTATATCTATAAATTAGATAAATCTGAGATTAATAAACAATTAAATAGTTAATCCTTATAATTAAATAGTTCATAGAAATTTTATTGAAGAAAATGAGAACAAAAAAACGAAGGAAAAACTAATGATATTTGAGGAAAAAATTATCATTATAGATAGTGATACTAGTACGTTTAATGATTTTAAAAAACCTCTCTCAGATAAAGGATTCGAAGTTCTTCATGCTATAAATACAAAAACAGCATTAAACCTTTTAACAAAGAATAAACCACTAATTGCATTAGTTGAATTAAAAATAGCAAGTAATAATGAAGTGGAATTTCTTCAAAATATTCAAGAAATATCTCCACAAACAAATTCTATAATAATTACTAGTGAGTTATCAGCAAAATTGAGTAAAGTAATTCTAGAAACAGGAGATGCTAGCTTTTATATAAAAAAACCATTCAATTTCAGTGATCTTTATGTAAAAATTTCAAAAATATTAGATAAAAATAGAAAAATGATTGAATCTCAAAAATCATTGCAAGATCTTTTTAAATCTTACAATCAACTTGAATTTTTGATGTCTATTTTGATAAATGAATTAGAAAATTCTACTAATTTATTGGAAAAAATTTCAAAAGGAATCAATATCTCAGATTTAAACGAAAGCCAAAAGTTTGCTTTTGAAAATATCAATAGATTATTTCATAATAATAAAAAATTGCTTGAGAGATTTAATAATTTAAGACTTGTAGAGGAAATTAAGCCAGCCAAGCTTTCTAGTGTCAATTTAAATCAAATAATCGACAAAGTATTTTTACAGATTAAAGAAGAATACAACCAATTTACTTCGAATTTTAAAAAAAATGTGCAATCTAACAATATGTGTGTTAAAGGTTTTATAGAAGAAATAAAAGTTTTAGTTAATGAAGCATTTTACTTAGTATCATTACCAAATACAAATTTCTGTGATTGTTTGGTAATTAACCTAAGAAAGTCAGATAATCTTTTGGATAAAAATAATAATAAAATCCCAACAATTGAATTAGAATTAATATCAATATTAAAGGAAACCAAATATGATTCTAATGATAATATAATTGAACCGTTGTCCCAACAATATGGTTTTGGTTATTTCCTATTAAAAGGATTAGTTGAAGGTTTTAATGGTGAAATCTTTTTGGAAGATAATAAAATTGGAGAGAAAATTGAAACAAAATTAACCATTTTATTACCATCTTGTTAGTGAATTTCAAATTTACGTTGAAATAGTATATTCCATAAAATATTTGTATTGAAGAAACAAGTACATTGAATTGAAATAGGTGTAAAAATTATATGAAAATTCTAATTGTTGATGATAATAAAGAGCTTCGAGCAATTTTCAAATTAATGCTAAAAGAATTTGAAATAGATGAAGCAGAAAATGGTTTAAAAGCTCTCGAACTTTTCAACAAAAATGAGTATAATCTTATTCTTATGGATATTTTAATGCCTGAAATGGATGGTATTGTAGCAACAAAAGAAATTTTAAAACTTAATCCAAGTATTGTTATATTAGCAGTTACTGCTTATTTTTCACGAGCAGAAGAAATTCTTTTGGCTGGAGCAAAAGAGGTTTTGAAAAAACCAATAAGAAAAAATGATTTAATTGAAAAAATACATCAATATAGTAAATCATAATTAACAAGAGATGTGAAAATTTTTTTTGTCGAAATATTGCCTAAACTAGCAGATTAATAAATGATTTTTGTTATAGTATAAAAATTAGAAATTTAATTTTATTAAATTAAATTCTATTTAAATTATCTTGAAAAGAAGGGATTTAATTGGAACTATCAAATGTATTACTAATAGATAATACTAAAAACACTAAAAAAATCATTCTTTTACAGAAATATGAATTGTTAGAAAATGTAACGATCGATTTAGTAACAAATAAAAAAGAAATTTTAAATTCTTTGGGAGAAAAAGAGTATTCAATTATTTTAATTAATTTTGATCTAGAATGGTATTCAATTCAAGATTTGATTGAATTAGTCTCCCAGAAATATCCATTTAGTGGTATAGTAGTTTTTAGTTATCAATATGTATCACCAAAAATCAATGGAAAAAAATTGAAAATTGATTCCATTATTAATAATTTTGATATTCAAACCCAAAATATTGAATTTGCTTTTGAATTTGCTATTGAAAGAGCATCAGAAAGAAGAGATTTATTTAAATTAAATAAAGAATATAAAGAATTATTTGATAATGTTCCAATTGGATTATATCGAACTGATTTTAGAGGTATAATTCTTGCTTGTAATAATACTTTTGCTAATATTTTAGGATTTAATAGTGAGCAAGAAATAAAAGGTTTGAGGATTCAAGATTTTTACGATGATACAGCTACTGAAGAATCACTACTTACTAGAATTTTTTCCAGTTTTCCTTATACAAATGGAGTTCGTAAATTAAAAAGGAAAGATGGAAGTTCAATATGGGTAGATATTGATACGAAAAGCACACTTGTAAATAATGTTTTAATCTATCTAAATGGTACTGTAAAGGATATAACAGAAAGTAGAAGAACACAAATTCTTTTACAGAATAAAGAAGAAAGTTACCAAAAACTATTACAAACTACTCCAGATGCGATTATTCTTTTTGATTTAGAAGGAAAAATTCAATTTGTAAATCAGCAATTTCTAGAAATATTCGAATTTAATAGTGAAGCTGAAATTGTTGGAAAGAATTTTCCAAAGTTAATAAATAAATCCAATTATGGTGTTATAGCTGAAGTTATTCAGAATATGAATGAAGAAAAAAAGAAGTCTTCATATGAGATAGAATTAATAAGAAAAAGTGGGAATGTTTTTCCAGCAGAAGTAAACTTCAATTCAATTAAAGATGAAAATAATAAATCCTATGCTATAATAGCTATTGCAAGAGATATCTCTGAACGCAAGAGTATGCAACATGAACTTCAAAAAGAAAAGAACACTCTTCAGCATTATTTAGATGTTGCAGGTGTTATCTTTTTAGCTCTTGATATTAAAGGTAATATTTCGATGATAAATCGTAAGGGATGTGAAGTTTTAGGATATAATGAAAAAGAAATCATTAATAAAAATTGGTTTGAAAATTTCGTTCTCAAAGAAGAAGTTCAAGAAGTTGAGAAAATATTCTCTCAAATAATATCAAAAGATAACAACATTTTTGGGTATATTGAAAATTCTGTGTTAACTAAAAGTGGAGAAGAGAGATTCATTGCTTGGTATAATACCCGTTTAATAGATGAAAATGGGAATATTATTGCTACTCTCAGCTCAGGAACGGATATTACTGAGAAGAAAAGAGCTGAAGAGGCTTTAAAAGAAAGTGAGAAAAAATATAGACAATTATTCAATAAAGCAAATGATGCAATAGTGTTAATGGAATTAACTGACCAAAAACTACCAGGAAATTTCATAGAAATAAATGATGTTGCTTGTTTAAGATATGGTTATAATAGAGAAGAATTGTTAATGATGAATATACAAGACATACTTGCTCCTCAAGCAAAAGAAAATATTCCTAATGTGATTAGCAATCTTGAAAAAGAAGGATCAAGTACTTTCGAAACTCTACATTTGGCTCGGGATGGACGAGAAATACCAACAGAAATTTGCTCACATATGTTTACATTAGATGGTAAGAAGCTAATTCTATCGATAATGAGAGATGTCACTGATCGAAAGAAAGCTGAAATACAGTTGAGGAATTCTGAAGAAATGTATCGTTTAATTTTTGAAAATACTGGAAGTTCTATGATAGTTACCAATGAAAACTATGAAATTAAAGTTTGTAATACAAATTTTGAAAAATTAATTAATCGAAGTAAAAAAGAAATTGAGGGTAAAAGTTGGAAACCATTTATCTATGAAAATGATTTGGAGAAATTAACAAAATTAACAGATAATCTGAAAAATAATCCTGAATTGTTTCCACAGGAAATCGAATTTAGATTAGTAGGAAATAATGGTAATATTAAAACTGTTTGGGCTATAATTAACAAGATCACCAAAAAGAGAGAAGCTGTAGTATCAATTTACGATATTACTGAAAAGACTCTAATGGAAGAAGTCAAAAGACAAGCTTTTGATCAAATAGATAGAAATCTAGAGCAATTTGCTATAATTGTTGACAGTATTAGAAATCCTTTAGCAGTAATAGTAGCTTTAGCGGATGTACAAAATAATGAATTATCTAGAAGAATAGTGGAACAAGCTGAATTAATTGATAGAATTCTTCTAAGACTTGATGAGAGATCTTTGGAATCAACTAATGTTCGAAATTTCATTCATACTCATGCACCTTGAAAGAGAATCAGTTTTAAACATTATACAAAAAGTCTTCCCATTCAGTTAGATTAAGTTACAATCCTAATTCTCATTCTTTCATTCCGATTGCTAAACCAACATATGTAACACATACATTGCTGGTAATTTTTCAATTTATTTAGGATTTTTCTAGCAATTTTTTTAGCTTTATAAAAAACTTATTTTAAAAAGAATAGATATTTTTTAATATAATTTAAAACATCTAAAAGTGAGGGGATTATAAAATGTGTGGGAATAATTTTTCAAAGCAATTAATAATCAGTTTAATCATTTTTAGCATCTGCTTCTCAGAAGCACCTACTCATGGTCTAGAATCAATTCAGAAGGATTTTACTACTGATGGTCTGACAATATCAAATATCATTGCTTGGGATGTAATTGTATATAAGGGTTACTTGTTTGTTGCAGCAGAATCTTCTGTTGAAATTTTCAATCTAAAATCGAATAAATATAATCCTCCGCATGTTAAAAGCATTCCAAGAGTAGAGGAGGAGACAACTATTACTGATATCTATGTCAATCAAGATATTCTTTGTGTTTCGATGAGTGGTTATATCCATTTATATAATGTCTCTAACCCATATTATGCTTATGAATTTTGTCAGATACCTCACAATGGAGGTAATGTAAGAGATTTCTATATTGAAGGTAATCTTTTATTTGTTTGTAACACGATAATGGGATTTAAAATCTATGACATCAGTATTCCTTCAGCTCCAATTCTACTTTCAAGCACTCTTATTGGTGATAGTATCAATGAAGTGTATGTTGTAGACAATTTTGCATTCATTGTTTCTGATTATTCTATCACCGATACTCGCATCTTTGCAGTGTTGGAGATTACCAATCCCTCTTTTCCAGTGTTGACTTATGAATCAAATTACAACTATAATTATTCCTTACATGATATATACAGCAATGGAAATATCATTTACCTTTTTGGTGAAGATGGGTTGTTTGTTTATGACTTTGATGGTGCAACTACTGAATTATTAAAACATATTAATACAATATTGATTATTGACTATGCAATAAAAGGCAGCTTTATGTATGCCATTAACTTGCCTGCTCATGTTATCGAATTTAATATCTCTATTTTCAATAATCCTATTATAACAAATAGTTATTTAGGGGGATACTCTTCGGCTTTAGATCTTTATGAAGATAACATCTATTTAGCAGCAAGCGATGATGGAGTTTTAGTGATAAATACAAATTATATCTATCCTCCAACCACTACTCCAATACCAACCACACTAACCAATACAAGCAAAACCTATTCCATAAATGTAAGTTTAAGTTCTACTACCCTAACAATTACTTTCAGTATAATAGCAATGATAACTTTAGTTGCATATAAAAAAAGAAATGATTTAAAGTAACCATTAACGAATATTGAAATTGAGGACTATTAAATATTGATTAATCTCACCCTTTCCTAATTATATTCTTGAAAATTTACATACTATTTTACTAAGAGTAGTTTCCTTTTCTATAAAATAAATTCCAATAAGATTTTGGTTTATACACTATATGAAACTATGCTCTATTTTTTAACAAACTTAACATATTATTAACAAAATGGTTATTTGAAAATTTGAATAGAGTTTGTATCTATTTTTTATTCAATAATTCTTCCCATCCAGTTAAATTTAGTTGTAATCCTAATTCTTCTTCTTTCATTCCAATTGCTAGACCAATATATTGTGATAGGTACATTGCAGGTAACTTTAGATTTTTACCCATTAATTTACCAATAACATCTTGAGAAGCTCCAAGTTGTTTATGACAGAAAGGACAAATATTCGCTATACTATTATATCCTCTTAATTTCAAGATTTCAACTTTTTCACCTGAAACAGTAAGCGATTTCTCTGAGTCTACTCCAATTATCGTTGCAGCACAACAATCCAGTAATTCTGGATATGTAGGTGATTTTGCTCCTATTGCTTCTAATATTTCTTGCATTTTTGTAGGAGATTCAGAATCATCCGGTCTAGCGATTGTTTTTGGTCGAATAGCATGACACCCATAATGTGCAGCAGTATTAAATCCCTTCAGTTTTCTTTTAACATGTTTTTTAATCATCTCAATTCCGATATCTTCGTGCAATAATGTAAGAATATTCCTAACTGGTAATGGTTTATCAAAATGCAAACCTTCTTTTTCTAGTGCTTTGTTTATTTTTTCTTTAAGATCTGGGAATTGTATTAATTCATGTTGAAGTTCACTTAATGATAAATCGCACCCATTACAAATCGTTGCAATAGCATCAAAACCTTGTTCCTTTGCTAAAGCATGAGTTCGAGCAGCTAGAAAAGCCCACATTTCATGTTTTGCAGCTTTTATTGGTGTTCCACAACAAGCTTGATCCTCTATATCTTTGAAATCAATTTCAAAATGACTCAGAACAGCTCTTGCACTAATTTCATTTTCATAACTATCTGCTTGAGATGTGCATCCTGTAAAGAAACCGTATTTCATCTTTATTACTTCTCCTGAGCTATTTCAATTACTTTGTATGCACCAATTTCTTTGAGTGCTTTTTGGAAATTACCAATATTTTTTATTCCACGTTCTGGTAATCCCAACTCATCTCTATCAACGAATTCAAAATCAGTAGTTTGTACTTCTCTTGGTTTTACAATTGCTCCTTCAGTTTTTATTGTTTTAATCATCTCAACAAATACTTTTGGAGGAGCTATTCCTCTATCAACAGCAATATTGGTCAAGGAGCAAATTGTTTGTACAGGAGAAGTAAGCATTGGACAACGGGTTTGGCATGTTATACAATTTAAACAATACCATAAAATTCCTGAATCTATAATATCATCAGCTAAACCTAAATGAGCAGCAATTTGGAACTTATGAGGAGCAAAGTCTTCAAATATTTTATTTGCAGGACAACCATTTGTACATTTTAGACATGTATAACAATCTTCAGGTTTTGCATCAAGTGAGATACCTCTAATTTTATTTATTAAGTCTTTATCTCGAGAACTAAATTCTATTGTATCCATTTTACTTGTTCTCCTCTTGCTTCTCTGTACAACCGCATGGTCCTAGCTCTTTGAGCTTCGCAACCATCTCAATAACAGTGTCTGCAAATTTATTTCCTTCTCCTGCAGAAATAAACTCTAAACGAAGTCGTTCCTTATCAACACCCATCGAATCTAGAAGTTTGTGTAATAGTGTTACTCTTTTTACTGTTTTATAATTTTGTGAGATATAATGACAATCCCCTAAATGGCAAGCTGCTATTAATACGCCATCTGCTCCATTATCAAAAGCATCGAAGATAAATTGCGGATCCACTCTTCCAGAACACATAGTTCGAATTATTTTAATATTTGGAGGGTATTTTAATCTCGAAAGTCCTGCCAAATCAGCTCCTGCATATGAACACCAATTACAGCAAAAAGCTAATAGATTTGGTTCAAATTCCTCAATTTTCTTATCTATTTTTTTAACTACTTTTTCTTTTGAAGCTGTCAAATTTTTTTCCTCCTATACTATGGTGCTGGAGCTCCGGTCTCTTTAAATGCTGTTTGAATCATTGCTTCTATTTGATCATTCGTAAAATGATTCATTGTTATAGCATTTGAAGGACAAGCTGCTGCACATGCTCCACATCCCTCGCAAAGAATTTTATTTATTTTCGACCTTATATGTCCTTCGCCAATATCTTTCAATGAAAGCGCATGATAAACACATATTGAAACACAAGTTCCACAACCTGCACAGATATCTTCATTCACAGAAGCAACTATTGATTCTTTTTCAATGAATTTACTCTTTACAAGTTTCGCAGCTAGGGATGCTGCTGCTAAACCTTGTGAAACAGTATCTGTAATATCTATCGGTCCTCTACAAGCACCAACTATGAATTTACCACTTGATGAAGTTTCTACTGGACCAAGTTTAATGTGTTTTTCGATAAAGAAGCCATTGGAATCCATTGAACAACTTAACAATTCACCAATTTTCTTTGCATCCTCTTGTGGTTCCATTGCTGTTTGTAGAACAATTAAATCAGGTCGATATCGTATATTTTTATCTAAATCAGGATTGTATATATCAAAATAGAGATCTCCATTAACATCTATTCTAATGTCACTTGGAATTCCTTTAATATATTCTACACCCATTGATCTTGATTTATTATATAATTCCTCATAGCCTTTTCCAAAGGTTCTAATGTCCTTATAGAAAAGCAAGGTTTCTATATCGTTTCCATATTTATTCTTCATTAAGAATGCATGTTTGATAGAAGCTGTACAACAATATCGAGAACAATATTCATGATAATTTTTATCTCTACTTCCTACACAATTAATGAAAGCAATTGATTTTGGTTTTTGTCCTGTTGAAGGAACAATTAACTTCCCTTCAGTTGGACCTGCAGAATTTGTATATCTCTCGAATTCTAAACCAGTTATTATATCTTGATATCCTGGTTCTTTATAATGGAAGTTTTTAATTGCAGAAGGATCAAAGGATTTGAATCCTGTAGCTATTATTATTGCACCTACTTTTTCTGTAATTAATTCTGGTAACTGATTATGATTTATTGCTTCGGATTCACAACTTCGAACACATTCTTTACAAACACCACAATTTGCACAATGCAAGCAACGACTAGCTTCTTTTTGAGCGTCTTTTTCAGAATAACTTTTTACTACTTCAAGATAACACGAATTCAATCGTTTCTCTACTGGTTCTCTTTCTTGGTATATTCTTTTAACATTATTTGCTCTTTCTACAGGTATTTTTTCAATTACTTCACCTATTCTAACTCTTCCCTTATAGATTTGAGAATGAGTAGTGGCTTCATCTGGTCTCCCAGCATACATATCCTCTCCTCGCAAATATCTATGAACTGATTCCCCTGCCCATTTACCTGAAGCAATAGCTTCAATAACTGATTCTGGACTGTAATAAAATTCTCCACAGCAGAAAATATGGGGGTATGTTTTTGATTGCAAAGTCATTGTATCTATTACCAAATTACCTCTTTTATCTATCATTTCTTCTGGTATAATTGTTCTATCAAAGAATTGACCTATTGCAACAAATACATAATCAAAATCCTCTGTGAATTCTGATCCTTCTATACAACTTGCTTTTCTTCTCCCATCTTCCCCTGGTTCTCCTAATTTAGTTCTTAGCAATTCTGCAGTTGTTAATTTTCCACTTTTTCCTAGAAATCTGCTAATTTGTACTTGTGGTACAATTTTTATTCCTTCATCTATTGCGTCTATTATTTCTTCTTGATAAGCAGGCATTTCTTTTTGACTTCGTCTATAAAGTATTTTTACTTCATCAGCTCCTAGACGCTTTGCTACTCTTGCAACATCAACAGCGGTATTTCCACCACCAATTATTCCAACTTTCCCTTTTAATGATTTTATCTTTTTATCACAAACATCTTTTAGAAATTCTAATCCAGGTATAACACCATCTAGGTTTTCACCATCAACAAAGAGTTCATATGATCCTACAGCTCCAGTTGCAACTATCACTGCATCAAAACCTTTTTGTCGAAGAAGACCTTTTCTCTTAAGATCATCAAAAGTCAATTCATCATTTTGACCAACACGAAAACCAGTTTTTATTTCAACACCTAAATCTAGAATTCTTTGAATCTCATGATCTAGAACATCTTTAGGTAATCGATAATCAGGAATTGCATATTGTAATAATCCACCAGCTTTATTTTTCATCTCATATACTGTAACATTGTATCCTTTCTTTGCTAACCACCAAGCTGATGATAATCCTGATGGTCCCGCACCAACAATTGCTATTTTCTCTTTGTAAATTTTGGAAAGAGGTTGTATTTTTTCTTCCTTTATCTCCTTTCTTTCCCATTCACAAATGAAATCCTTCAGTGCACGAATTGAAACTGGTTTATCAACTTGCCCTCTGCCACAATATTCCTCACAATGCCCCACACATATCTTTCCACAAACACTTGGAAATGGATTTTCCTCCCTAATTAAATCAAGTGCATCTTTGTATTTCCCCATAGCAATTAAATTTACATAACCTTGTACATGAATATCAGCTGGACATCCATCTCGACAAGGAGGTATACCTAATTTATCAATTGTATAACATTGTGGAACTGCTTGCGGAAAAGGAATATAAATTGCTTTATGTGTTACTAATCCTTCATCAAATTTACTAATAATATTAGAAGGACAATTTTCCGTACATAAACCACAACTTGTACATTTTTCTGGATCAATAAAACGAGGTTTTTTCAAAATTTCTACTTCAAAATTACCTACATATCCTGAAACATTTTTTACTTCAGATTGTGTTAGCAATGTGATTCTTGGATGATCTATAACATCAGCCATTCTAGGTGTTAAAATACATGCAGAACAATCTTGAGTCGGGAAAGTTTTATCAAGTTGAGCCATTTTTCCTCCAATTGTAGGTTCTTTTTCAATTAGAATGGTATCTACTTCCAAATCAGCTAATGCTAATGCAGAAGAAATTCCTGCTATGCCTCCGCCTATAACCATAGCTTTTGGAGTACCAGTTACAATATTTGGTTCCAACGGTTGAAGGAGTGATGCTCTACTTGCAGCCATTCGAACTAAATCTTTTGCTTTTTCTGTTGCCTTTTCCCTGTTGTCAGTTACCCAAGAAACTTGTTCACGAATATTCGCCATTTCAAATAAATATTTGTTCAACCCAACTTTTTGTACTGTTTTTCTGAAAGTTTCTTCATGCATTCTAGGACTACAAGAAGCAACTACTATTCTGTTTAATTTATGTTCTACAATATCCTCTTGAATTTTCTTTTGGCTAGGTTTTGAACAACTATATTTGAAGGTATGAGCATAAACAACATTTTCAAGTTTATTTGCATATTCTGTTACAGCATCACAATCAACAGCAGAAGCAATGTTTGAGCCACATCGACAAATATAGACACCAATTCTAACGTCCTCGGTCATTTGAAGTTTCTCCGAAGTTTAATTTACAATAATTTTTCTAATATGATATCCTTTTTATTGTGGATATAACTTATAAAAATCATTTTTGGTTGATTTGAATCATTGAAAAATATATTTAAAACGAAAAAAAAAAATAGTAAGTTTACTATTAATTCATAAAAAAACGTAAAATTATTATTTATTGTAGAATTAGATTTTATAGATATTACATTTTTTGAATGTAATAAATAATATAACAGCTATAACAACAATTTGGAATGGAATCCAATGAAAATACTCCTAACAGGTTCATTTGGAAACGTAGGTGCGAGTACTCTAGAAATACTATTAGAGAGAAAATATGAAGTAACTTGTTTTGATAAAAAAACTCTTGAGAATAAGCGAGTAGCTAGAAAATTCAGGAAGAATGTGAAAAAGATCATTTGGGGAGATATTAGAAATCCTGAGAAAGTAGCAAAAGCTGTTGAAGGGCAAGATCTAGTAATGCATGTTGCAGCAGTAATTCCTCCAAAAGCTAATCGTAATTTTAAATATACAACACAAGTTAATTTTGGTGGAACAGTCAATATAGTTGATGCAATCAAGAATCAATCGAATCCCATAAAACTAATTTATACTTCTTCTGTTGCTGTTTATGGGGACGTACGAAACAGAAAATCGCCTGTAATAACTGAGGACTATACAATAAATCCCAGTCCAGGGGACCACTACGCACTAACAAAAATAGATGCTGAAAATTATATTAAAAAATCAGGTATCAAATGGTCAATTTTTCGACTTAGCTACATCCCAAATTCACAAAAAATTAAATTGACTCCTCTGATGTTTCGAATGCCATTGGATACTCCAATAGAATTTACTCACACTAAAGATACTGGTTTAGCACTAGTAAATGCGATTGAAAGAGAAGAAATTTGGGGAAAAATCTTTAATCTCGGAGGAGGGAAATCTTGTCAATTTGTTTATAAAGAATATTTGAACCAAATGCTACCTTTAATGGGAGTAGAACCTCTGCCAGCAGAAGCATTCTCTAATGAACCATTTCATTGTTGTTACTATGATACAACAAAATTACAACGAATGTTACAATATCAGAGATATACTTTTGATGATTTACTACAGGAAATGATTAGAAATGCTCGAGGAAAGAGAAATTTAGCAAAAATGTTTAAACCTTTTGTAAAACTAGCACTTCTTATGTTATCACCTTATTATCTTAAGAACAAACGAAAAAATAAATCTGAAAAAAATAAAAACGAAGAAACGGGAGTATTCAATTGAAAGTCCTAATAACTGGTGCTTTTGGATTAATTGGTTCAAATCTTCTCAACCATCTTAAATTTCTCACAACTGATGAGATACTCTGTGCTGATTTGAGAAATTTTCGAACAATGAAAGTTGCAAAAAAATACAATAAACGTTTTTCGATTAAATGGGGAGATTTAGCAGATGTCAAATATGTTGAAGAAATAGTGAAAAATCAAGATTTAATCATTCACTTAGCTTATCAATTACCACCTATCACTCAAAAGAACCTTATTCGAAGCGAAAAAACAAATTTAGAGGGAACAAGAAATATTATTGATATTGCAAAAAAACAGGAAAAACCACCAAGAATAATTTTTGCTTCTTCTGTTTCAATTTATGGTGATACTCGTGATAAATCTCAACCACTTCCTCTAAACACAGAATTTAATCCAGCAGATAAGTATGCTAAAAATAAAGTTGAATGTATGAAAATGATTGAAAAATCAGGATTGGAATATTCGTTCTTTGTAATTGCTTCTGTTGTAAGAGTAGATGGATTAATTATTGATCCTAAAATGTTTGATGTTCCTTTAGATACACCATTTGAATTAATCCATCCAATAGATATTGGAGAAGCATTCTATAATGCAATTTCAAGTGAAAAAATTTGGAACCAATTATTGCATATTGGAGGAGGAAAACATTGTAGAGCGAACTATAAAGAATTCCTTGATATTTCAATGGAACGAATGGGATTAGGACCTCTTCCTGAAGGAGCTTTTGGTGGAAATCTCTATCACACAAGTTATTTAAATTCTGAAAAAAGTAATGAATTGCTGGATTACCAAAAACACACTCTATTTGATATTTTAATTGACATTGAAATGAATAATAAATTCATAATATCAATAGTAAAATTATTACGACCGCTTGCTCGTAGATATCTTTTAAAACAATCTCCTTATTATAAGTTTCATTCTAAAAAATAGAGGATAAAGAATGAATATTTTAATTACTGGAGCTTTTGGTAGTTTAGGAACGCATGTATTGGATCTTCTTGTAGAGACAAATCATAAAATTCGTTGTTTCTCAAGTAAAAGTAAAAAATCTAGAAAAAAAGCAAGGAAATATCAAGATAAAGTAGAGATTATTTTTGGAGACATTAGAAATTATACAGAAGTAGAAAGAGCTGTTTCTGGACAAGAATTAGTTTTGCATTTTGCAGCAATCGTTCCTCCAAGATTCAATTATGAACCACTCGATTATACTAGACAAGTTAATGTTGATGGAACAAGGAACATTCTAAGAGCAATTAATGAACACGATAAGCTAATTAAAATAATCTATCCTTCTTCAGTTGCTGTTTTTGGTGATGTTCGTGAGAGAGGTGCTTGCATTATTGCTAGTGATGAACCAACAAGTCCAAATGATGATGATATTTATGCACAACAAAAAGTACTCAGTGAAGAAGCTATTCAAAATTCAGGTCTTCAGTGGTCAATCTTTAGATTTGGATTCATGCCAAATACTCAAGAATTAAAATTTGATCCTCTAATGTTTGAGGTCCCTCTTGATACAAATATGGAAGTAATTCATCTCGAAGATGCTGCATTAGCAATAGTAAATGCATTGGATAAAAAAGAAATCTGGGATAAAATTCACCATATTGCAGGGGGAGAAAAATGCCGTTTGACTTACAAAGAGTTTGTTGGTGAAATGCTTAAAGCAATGGGAATAGGATCTCTTCCTGATAACGCTTTTGGCTCAAATGATTTTCATTGTGGCTTCTTTGACACTTCTAAAAGTCAGAGTCTTTTGAATTATCAGAAACATACATTTCAAGATATTATAAAAGAAATGAAAGAAAATAATAAATTGTTGAGTGTCTTTGCACGAATGTTTCATTTAGTAGCAAGAGCTTATCTCTTGAATAAATCCCCCTACTACAAAAAGAAATCAAAGTAGAAAGATATTAGATATCTTGTATTTCTTCTCTCCTTTTTTGCATTATTTTTTTGTATTGACGTTTTTTCAGTATATAATAGATTGATACAGGTATTACACCAAAACAAAATAAGGTACCTAAAATTATTCCAACATAAATTCCTGCAATATTTACATAAGCTGGCGATGAATAAAAGGTCAATTGTTTCTCAAAAGACCATGTATTATTAGTAAATTTAACTCTATAATATATTTCATAGTAAGAAATTCTGAAATCCGCCCAAACACAATGAACAAAATTATTTTCATCACAGACTATTTGGGGATCAAAACAAGGTGTTATGGTCAATGAAATAGGTTCGCCATCAAATAAATTATTATTATATATTCCCCTTAGAGCAACACCCATAAAGTATGGGTATGGTTGATGATCTTCATATGCTACATAAAGGATATTATTTTGACAGGAGGCTAGAAATGGTTTTTTCGAATCAGCTAACATCCCCTCTCGATCTGGAGGAAGGTACGGAGCGAAAAGTCTTGGTTTAGACCAATAACTGTCATTTACTTTTTTTGAATAATGTATATTAATCGTTCCAAGCATTTCAGGCGAAATTTCAGTATAGTTGCTCCAAAAAATCAATGTATTATTAAAACCATCAACATACACTTTAGGATGAATACAATTTGATGAACCATCTGTTATATTCTTAATTTCTGATTTTGAATCATTTGCGAAAATTTCTCTATAAAGTACTTTTTTATAATTAGGTTCCCCTTCTGACCAAACAAAATGACCAGTTCCATTATTATCAATAAACAAATCACTAAATTGAGAATTATACCCATTTAGATCTGACACAAGTGATCCTTCTAACCATTTTTTCGTTGTTTGATTAAATTTGCTATAATAAAGAGATACTTCTTCTTCATTATAACTTAACCAAGAAACCCAAAGAGTATCATTAAAAGCTGAAATCAATGGATTTGAAAATACAATCGTTTCATTAATCATTTGATGAAACGAATTCCAAAGTTTCATTGTAGTATCCAACTGTAAAATTACCAATTCGGATTTATAAGGAGAGACAGTTGTATAGATGATGTATGTGTCATTTAATAAATTTCTAATTTGAGGATAGCAATTTATTATTGTATCATTTTCTGGTTCAACAATTATTTCTTTTGTTAAATTCCAAATATTTGGTCTTTCAGTTTTTAGTAAAGCAATTTTTGAATAATTTCCTACACTCTCTTTGTATATTAAGAAAAGATTATTTTCGGAATCATATGTTATTGAAGGAGAAGAGGGAGCTTCCATGACAGATTTTGCTATAGATAAATTCTTTTCTCTGGGATTGTTTTTAGAATTTAAATTACTTCCACAAAACCAATTATTACTGCTTATTGTATATTCCATAATTAGAAACTGAGTCCCACTAAAAAAAATCAATAAAACGAAAATTAATTGTAAATTTTTTTTAAATTTATTCAATTTCAAATCCCCAAACAAGAAGAATTTTAGTAATTATTTAATTAAAACATTTAGATTTATCTTGATTTTTTATTTTAGTATTGATTTAGCCTCTACAGTCCACTTAGAAACAGCTTCATAAATTCCTTTTCCAAATAATACTGTTAATAGAAAAAATTTATGATCTTCATGTAAATCTAAATTTGAACGTAAATCATTTTCATAAAAGTTAAATGTTTTTTGAACATTCTCTAACCATTTTTCTAATTCGTGTATATTATGCAAATTTTCTTCTTTTGAAATATTATTACCAAAAAACATTTTTAATAAAAACTCTTGGAAAAGTGTAAAACCATGTGTTATATTTTTGATTTTTATTGGTTTAGCTAACCATTTTTTTAGTTCTGATTCACCCTTAGCAGTAATTGAGTATACTTTTTTCGTAGGCCTATTACCTTTCCTTTCTTCTTTCATTAGAGCTAATTTCTCAGATTCTAGTTTCTTAAGAGTTGGGTAAATTTTACTATAACTTACTTCTGGCCAAAAATAGCTTATTTGACGTTCAATTCTCTTCTTTAAATCATAACCTGTATGAGGTTCATGATTCAACATACCTAATACTACATATTGAAAATTAGTTTCTTTTGCTACTTTGGGCATTATATTTCCTCATTGACCTTATATTTTATTATATAATATTTTAAATATAAATATTTTTATATAGAATATAACAAATTAAAAATGAATATATCGATAATATTTTCGGAAGTAAAAAAATGACTATTGAAACAAAAGAAATTACAAAATCTTCAAGATTAAAAAATAAAAAATTACATCCAAAAAGGCAATTAACAAGAAAAATAATGCTTTTCACATCATTTCTACTATTTCCAATAACGATTTTTTATCTTTCTCCATATCTAAGCTTACTAGGACCTGCAATGGGTACTATAACAGGTGCTTTGATCATATTTGGTTCTCTTTTCATTATCTCTTTATTCTTCGGACGTGTTTTCTGTAGCTATGTCTGTCCTATGGGTGGCATGCAAGATGCTATGGTTTTCATTCGTCCAAAAAGAGTCAAACTAAAAACTATCTTTGTCAAATGGTTAGTATTCACTCCTTGGTTGTTAGTCCTAATTATTTTACCTTTTATGACACTACCAGAATGGCAAGGTATTGATTTCTTTGCAGGAATTGGAGGAAAAGTAGATTTCTTTGGAATAGAAGGAATATTAGTAAAAGGAATATCAATACTCTCACTTCACGGTTTGATGATTTATTATATTATAATTTTCTTGATGTTAATTTTAGGATTTGCAGTAGGAAAAAGATCCTTTTGTCATCATGTTTGTTGGATTGCACCATTTATGATAGTAGGAAGATGGATTAGCAATTTGATAAGAATACCATCATTAAGATTAAAACCAGAAAATGAAAAATGTATTGATTGTAATCGTTGCGATAGAATTTGTCCAATGAGCTTGAATGTTAGTGATTTAGTTCAAAGAGGAGATATGGAACATAATAGTTGCATTCTCTGCGGTGAATGTATAGAGGAATGCCCAAAGAATGTTATACATTATACTTTTAGTTCCTATAAAAAAGCAAAAGTCACTTAAGTAATTATACAAAATAAAAGAGTAGATTAGTTTTAATGAACTAATTACTCCTATCTTTATCTCCGATTATAATCACTAATTATTTTACAGCCTTTACTTGTTAAATTTATTAAAATCATTTTTATCCCTTTTCGCATAGTTGTCCTAAAATCTAAATGAATTTCTTCTAAAAAATTCAATTCCAATAAATCAATTGGAATTTTTTGTAAAGGATTGCCTTGTAAGTATAATCTTTTTAGAAAAGTTAGTTTTCTAATTGTTCTAGGAATAGATAACAATTGATTATTATTTAATCGTAATTCCTTTAAATTAGTCGATTCAGAAATCCATTCAGGAATTTCTTGTATCTGATTATAGCTTAAATCCAAAATAGTGATTTTTTTTAATAATTTAATTCCTTCTGGGAATTTTAAAAAATTATTTTTTGAAAGATTTAAAACCACTAACTCTTTAAAATTTAAAATCTCTTGAGGTAATTTATTCAAATTAAGATTTGATAAAGAAATTGTTACAATGTCTTCTTTGAAATTTACATAATAAACTTCTTTTTCAGAGGGAAAATTTTTCTCAAGAATAATTTCACGATTAATTTTTTTAGCTATCTTCAACAGAGCTTCTTTTTGATTTTTCTCGATAATCTTATCCAAATAAAATTCCCCTTTATATTTTAGCTAATTCAATTATTAAAGCTAAAAAGAATTGAGTTGCTTTAGTTAACTGCTCGATTTTCACATGTTCTTGAATTGTATGAGCAAAACGTTCTTCTCCTGGACCATAACCAATTGTTGGGATGTTATATTGTCCTTTAGTAGTTACACCATTTGTTGAAAATCTCCATGTTTCAATTTTTGGTTCCTCCTTGAACAGAAACGCGAAAGTTTTTTTTGCGCATTTAACTAAAGGATGAGATTCTTCCATTAACCAAGTAGGATAATATCCTTTAATCTTAAATGAATGATTCTTGTAAGATTTTACCTCGTAATCTGGAATTATTATTTCAGCCTTTGCTTCTTTTACACTCGGAAGATTTTCAATCTCTTCTTTTGCATTTTCTAATCTGTCTTGTAAACCCAATCTTCTATCTATGTGAATAGTACAACTATCAGCAACAGCATTTAACGATACAGATGTTGATTTAATATCGGTAATTGCCAGTGTTCCTTTTCCAAATGTAAGATCTATAGGCAAGGATTGATGTAATTCTTCTAACTCCTTAATAATTGGATTCATTTTATAGATAGCATTAATACCAATATCTGGTTCTGCTCCATGACTTGATAATCCTTTTACTGTCAATTTTAAATCTAGTCTTCCTCTTTGTCCTATACTAATTGCTAAATTTGATGGCTCAGTTAAAATAACATAGTGAGGATGTTTTTCCAAATTCTCAAGAATAAATTTCCAATTTGCTCCTTCACAAATTTCCTCTTGAATACTTGCTACATAATAAATAGTCATTTCTTTTGGAATTCCGATTTCCTTCAATATTTTTAGTGCAATTAAAACAGAAGCTAGTCCACCTTTTTGATCACAAGATCCTCTTCCATATATACATTGATTAGATAATTCACCTCCTAGAGGATTAAATTTCCAAAGTTTTAATTCCCCTAATTCTACTGTATCTACATGACCATCAAAAGCTAATATTTTTGGACCATTACCTAATTTACCTATTAAATTACCCATTGCATCAATTGTTATTTCATCAAAACCAATTTCCTCTAATTTGTTTGCTAAAAAATCAATAATCTCTCCTTCGTCTCCAGAGATTGATTGAATTTGTATTAATTTCTGTGTTAGTTCTATGATTTCCTTTTCATGAGTTTTTACAATTGCTTCTATTTCCTGAATCATTAATAATCACCAATAGATTTTGATCTAATAATTTATTGATTTTATTTCTACTTAATTATTATTCGTCTAAAATAGTTCTATTAAATGTATTTTTTTGTAAATCATACAAAAGTAATTATATGGTCACTTTTACTCATTGCTTTTAAATAGAATAATCATTTTAATATAAATTAGATTTATTATAGGACAGTGCAAAAATTTGGGTCATGATGAAATACCTAAACAAGAACATATGATGCAAACAGAAATACAATATCCAGAATTTGAGAACTTCGAAGCTGATGGTTATATACTTGATATTGGTGGAGGAGGAGAAGGTATAATTGGTCAACTAAAAGGTGATCAAGTTATTTCCATTGATAAAAATAAAGGAGAATTAGAAGAAGCAAATAGTAAGAATCTAAAGATCGTTATGGATGCTACTGATTTACAATTCTTAGATAATTCATTTAATACTGCAGCAGCTTTTTTCACATTCATGTATATGGATTACGAAACAAAAGAGAAAACTTTCAAAGAAGTTTTTCGAGTTCTCAAACCTAATGGGAAATTTTTCATTTGGGACGTATTTGTTCCAGCTAAAAAGGAAAAAGAAGAACAACAGTTTTTCGTTGCAGTAATTGAAGTTAATTTACCAGAAAGGAAGGTACAAACTGGTTATGGTTGCAGATTTTTAGCTCAGGATGCTAAATACTTCAAGGATCTCGCAGATAAAACAGGTTTTGAATTAATATCTCAGTCTGATAAAGATCAAATTTATCGTTTAGAGTTTAAGAAAAAAATCTAAAAAAAAATTCAATATGAATTAGATTGTCATTAGTAACCTAATGACACTTTTCTCTTTTTGCCTATTATAATCATTACTTTATTTACAGTTTTTATCCTCAAGATATCCTAGAACCATTTTAATTCCTTTTCGCGTCTTTGTTTTAAAATCATTATATTTTTTTTCTATTTAATTTTTATTTGCCTGTATTTGTTCTAGTAAATCATCTATTTCATAATTATCCTTCAAATAAATTACTTTGTTTTTTATTTCATACTTTTTCAATAAATCCAAAATAAGTGGTCTATATTCATTATGAAAAGAATAAATTACTTCTTTTTGTTCTTCAATAAACTCAAAACCATATGGACAATTTTCATTTACATAAGGATTTGGTCTTTCCAAATCTTCTTGCATTCTACTTTCTGCATTTTGAATGCAAATTTCAGGGGGAATATCCAAGTAAATTATTAGATCAGCATTTTCAAATCGACATTCATATGTTGATCTATAAGCTACACCATCAATTATCCAAGATTCTTTTTGAATAATTTCATCATGTTTTTTAACAAATTCATCTTCAGGTGTTCTTTCCCAATTTGGCTTCCATAAAATTTTATCTAAATGATAAACAGGTATTGAAAAAACCTTAGAAATCTTTTCAGATAATGTGGATTTCCCTGCAGCAGAATTACCTATAATAACAATTTTTCTAATAGGACTCATATTTTCTAGTTTGTTTCCACATTCTAAAAATTTTGCAAAGAAAGAATAATTAGAAAGGAAAGAATAAGGAACCTATTTTAGTTCCTCTAACTTTCTATTTTTTACCAATTGATGCTAAATATATTACAAATTCTTTCTTACCATCAAGATTCAACAAATTATTCATTTGATCATCATGAAAAGCAGCTATAGCACAAACTCCACTTTCAATGCTTTCAGCTGCTAAGTAGAGATTTTGACAAACGTGTCCAACATCTAAGTGTAAATATCGGTAGCCTCTTTCAACATATCGCCAACACATTCTATAGGGAATTGCTACCCAAATGAATGTGGCAGAACCTGTCATAACCATTTTTTGCCCATAAGCTGCTTCTGCTAATTTTCCCTGAATTCCTTCTTCAAGATTATATTCTACTAATTTATGATCTATTGCTAAATAACGATATACTCCAGGTTTCAATCCTTCAACCTTGTTAATTAAAACATAAGTTTCGAATGCATGACGTGCACCTGCAGAAGGAACTGTTCTTCTAGTATATATTTTCTTATCATGAATTTCTTTTATTCCTTGAGTTGTCCAAAGTAACCATGCAAGCTCTTCCAAAGTCATTGGTTCAATTGCATAAACTCTTACACTTACTCTATTTTCAATTGCTTCCCGTAAATTTCCACCATGAATCTTAATATCTTCTGGTTTTGGCAAGTCAATTATTTGCTTTGTTTTATCATAATCTGTTTGAAGTAAGGGAGGTGCTACTCCTTTTTTTTGATCTGATTCTGAAATATTATGGTATTTTGTCATTTCCATAAATTCTTCGCCTATTTTCTTCATAATTAGATCTCCTAACTGATATACAAAAATAATATAGAATTAGTATCAATAAAAGTTACTAGTTATTTTATAAACTAAAATTTATAAAGAAAGATTCTTTAAGAAAGATTTTCGTTTGTGAAGCTATGAGTGAAGAAGTAATAATTGTTGAATATAATCCCGAATGGAAAACCATTTTTAAGGAAGAGAAAAAAATCCTTACAAAGGCAATTGGTGAATATATTCAATATATTGAACATATAGGTTCCACAGCTGTTAATGGATTAGCAGCAAAACCGATCATTGATATTTTAATAGGAGTAAAAACATTAGCAGACACTGAAAAATGTATTCCTCTGCTAGAAGAAATCAATTATCAATATGTTCCAGAATTTGAGGAAGAACTTCCTGAAAGAAGATATTTACGAAAACCACCAAGAGGTTTAGGAAAAAGAAAATTTCACTTGCATATTGTTGAAACTACAAGTGATTTTTGGAAGAGGCAACTCCTTTTTCGAGATTATTTACGAGCTCATCCATTAACTAGAGATGAATATGCTCAATTAAAAAAAGACCTTTCTATCAAATATCGTAATGATCGTGTTGCTTATACTGATAGTAAAACAGATTTTATTTTGAAAGTATTGGAAATAACTCAAAAAGAATAACTTTGATATTTACAATCATAAATAATGTAATAGAATACTAATTTTTTTTCTCTATTTTTATTTCAACTCTACATTCATTGCCCGTTCTTCATATTCATCAGCTTTTTCCAAATCCCCTGATTCTTCATAAGCAGAAGCAAGATTATATAATGCCTCAAAATACTCAGGATTGATTTCTACTGCTTTCTCAAAATAGGAAATTGCTTTTGTTAAATTCCCCATCATTGCATGAACAACTCCTAAATTATTCAAAGCTTCATAATAATTCGGTTTAAGTTGGATAGATTTTAATAAATTCTTCAAAGAATTTGTAAAATTCTTTTTATCAATCCAAACTAGTCCTAGGAAATTATAAGCTTCATGATTTTTTTCATCTATTTTCAAAGCTTTGTTGAAGAATTCGATTGACTTTTCATAATCTCTTTTTTGGAAATAAGCTCTTCCCAATGTTATATATGCTGCAGGATAGTCTGATGTAAACAATAATGCTCTTTGACAAACATCAATTGCGTAATCAAAATCACCACGTTCAACATAACATTCTCCTAAATTCACCATTGATTCATAAAAATCTGGCTTGATATCTAACGCTTCTTTAAAACAAGAAACAGCTTTTTCTAACTCACCAATTTTAGAATAATTTGTTCCTAAATTAACCAAGGCATCAGCATAATCTGGATTCAATTCAATAGCTTTAAGATAACAGTCTACACCAAGAACATGTTCATTTCTGCAATCATGAGCTAATCCTAATAAAAACCAAGCACGACAATTTTCTGGTTGTAATTCTATTGCCCTTTGAAAGAAATCAATAGCATTTTCAAATTTACCACTCTTTATACCAGAGACTAAACCTAGTTCGAGTAATTCATCAGGGTTTTCTATTTCCTTAATGCCTCTTTCAACCATCTCTTTTAATCTCCTGTTTGGTTTTTTGTTCAATTTCAAATTTACTAACTAATATTATTCATTCAATTTCAATTAGATAAATTAACTGCGAATTAACAAATTGAGTGATTTTTGGGAATTTTTTACTTATTTCAAATAATAAGATAAAACAATTTTCTAGATATAAGTGATTTACGAAATGGGCAAAAAAACCGACATAATATAATTTTATTTGAGAAAAACCTACTTTCAACAAAATGCTATCTTTTGTTGAATAGAAGGCTATTTTTGATTGGATTGAATATATTTAAATGAATATTTTAAATTATATTCTATGCTATAATAAAGGGGTTCTTGATTATTCATTATAAAATGAGGAGTTTAATTATTTGGAGGATAGTTAATGAGTCAGTTTAGAAATAATTTGAGAATTGCTATTTCATCTCTTAAAGCAAATAAAAAAACTATTCTATTGACAACCATAGGATTAACAATTGCTTTATCAGTATCCTTTCAAATGCTCTTATTTCTTCTCGGTAGTAAAGGAGCTTTATTATCGGTTTTTCTTACTGGTGAATATAAAAAAGGTCTCTTTGGTGGAGTTATGGAGGAGGAAGATCTCCCGATAAATATTGGTCCTGATTATGAAGCGCAATTCAATAAAATTGGTTTCCCTTCAAATTCGCTGGATGAATTATTAGCAAATGACGTTATTTCATTAGCAGAGAGTACTGGCAAAAAAAATTTTGTTAGATCAACTAGACTTTGTTCCTCAACAGTTATTGACTTATATTATCAAACATATCGTGATGGACCAACAGAACAGCAAGAAATTTACCTTATTGGTTTATCAGATCAGGATATTCAATATCTTCGTTCTTTTATTTTCTCTTCTGAAACTACTTTGGATGAGACTCATACATTAATGGTTTTTATGGATAGAACAATTCAAATGTATGTCCCATTTGATTTACAATTTAATATCTCTCATACAATAGCTGGAAATATCAGTAATGTAACTTTGATAGATCTTCCTTTGGATCTCGATACTTTTAGTAGTAGTTATGATGCAGCCTATAGATTGTTTTTACGACGTTTTGGCAGTACATTAATTGGAAGTGCTGAAATAATCATGGTTACTACACTTGATGGAGTAGCAGGTATATTAGAAAAAATGAATGTTAATCCTAATTATTCAATAGCAAATTATTTTCTAAACATTGATATTAATTATTCTAATTTTGGAATTTTTTCAGAAGATCGAGATATACAAAAAATCGCTGATTTCAGATCTGAACTTAGCACTAATACAATGTCTTCGTCAAATGTTCATTTTAATTATATTTTTGCACGAATCATACCAAATTTAATATATTTCTTTGGTGATTATAATACAATTCAACTAATAATACTCACTCTTACATTACCTCCAATTTGTATTGCATTTTTTATGATCAATTTTTCATTTAATCTTGTACGAACTCAAAATATTCATCACATTAATTTGCTTAAAACTAGAGGAGCAAGTGAAAAGCAAATACTTTTTTCACTACTACTCGAAATGATAATTTCAACTGTATTATCAATAATCTTAGGTTCAGCTATTGGTATACCATTACTGGTACTAATTGGTAAAACGAGTGGTTTTATGGAATTTAAGAGTGAATTGAAAGTTTTCGATTATAGTTTAAGTATAGCAGGTTCTCTTGTGCTAATTATTGTTGTTGCTGGTTTAATACTTTCAATAATTATTAATCTCCCCAGAATGATTCGTATGAGTAAACTTAAGGTAAGAAATATTGCTGGAGAAGAAGAAAGAAAGAAAAAACCTCTATGGCGTAAAAAAAATCTAGATGTAATACTAGGAATTTTAGCAATAATTAGCTTGATAGTGTATCTCGTAGTAATTGATCATGCAAATGAAGATTTTCAGATGATTTTGTTGATGATTTTTGGTTCTGCTGCACCTATTTTAATTGTTGTTTCAATTAGTTTTCTCATATCTCGTTTCTTCAGTCCTGCAATTAAAAGGATTGGTAACACCCTTTGGAAACGCGAAGGTGGTACCTTTGCTTTATCTTTCAAGAATCTTTCTTTTAAAGATAAACAAACCTCTAGAGCAGTTATCTTACTAGTGATAACCCTCACTTTTGGTATTGTAAGTTCAGTAGTTCCTTCAACAATTGATTATAATACAGAACAGAGATGGAATTATGTTCTTGGAGCGGATATTGTTATACTTGATGTTTTTGGAACTGATGATTTTATTGCTTCCATAGAGGAAATTGATGGAGTTGAAAGTGCTTCTTTAGTAATTCTTAATGATGATCATTTTCCATTAGATTTAGGATTCGGACCATACACAACTTCAATTATTGGCATCGATCCGGATACTTTTCTTGACACAGCTTTTATGCAACGAGGAAGATATGGATTTAGTCATTCCACTAATAGAATGATTGAGATGCTCAACACAAGAGGGAATATACTTCTACAAAAAAATAATTTAAGAGATAGTGATTTAGAAATTGGTTATACTTTTTTCCCGGAAAATGTTATCACATTCGATTATGAAATAGTTGGAACTTTCAAGTATTTCCCAAATCTAGTAAAAGACAAAGTTTTGCAATCAGCTGTATCAGAGAAATATATAGTAGGAAGCATTGAAACAATTCAACAAATGATTGCAGATTTTTCATATTCCTCCTATGTAGAAATTTTGTATGTTAAACAATCTGAACCTAATACTGCTCCTGCTGTGAAAAGAGCAATTCAAGATTTATATCCTCATTTGACTGTTTATTCTGCAGAGGAAGGAACTAGTAACGATTTAAAAATGCCAGCTAGATTAGCAATATATGCAATGTTGAATTCTTCATTCATTACAACAATAATAAGTACTTTAGCAGGATTTACTATCTATTCGTTCTTAATTTTATTTGATCGTTCAAAAGAGTTAGCTATTATTCGAGCGTTAGGTGCAAAAAGAGCTGAGATATTCAAAGCATTCATTTTTGAATCTAATCTATTACTAACAATTGGTATGACTATTGGAATACCATTAGGAATTGGAACATCTGCAATCGTATCAAATATAATAACTAGTTATTATGAAATACCACCATTGGTTATTGATATTCCTTGGTTAGCATTACTAATATTAGTCATTTTGGTACTAATTGTTACAACTCTTGGTGCATTCATTCCTGCTTACTATGCATCAAGTAAAGAGATTAATGATTTAGCTAGAACAACATAAAGAAGGGAGAATAATGAAATTCATTGAAGTACAAAATTTGGTTAAAATATATGAAAATGAGGAATATAATTTAACAATCCCTGCACTAAAGGGAATAAATTTGAAAGTAAATCAAGGAGAATTAATCGGAATAATTGGTTCATCTGGGGCAGGGAAAACAACATTATTATCAATAATTGGAGGTCTTTTAGAACCAACTTATGGAACTGTTTTTGTTGAAAACAAAGATATCTCGAAATTTACTAAATTAGATTTATTAAATTATAGAAGAGAAACTGTTAGTTTTCTTTGGCAATTACCAGAAGACAACCTAGTAAAAAATGTCTCTCTTTTAAGAAATGTTATGATTCCTTTACAAATTACAAATAAACCATTAGAATTTCAAAAGAAAATAGCTAATGAAATGTTAGATAAATTAGGTTTATCACACAGAAAAAACCACAAACCAAATCAAATTTCAGGTGGTGAGGCTCAAAGAGCAGGATTAGCAGTTGCTCTCGTAAACAATCCAAAGATTTTGTTGGGGGATCAAATCACAGGTGAACTTGATACTACTACTAGTGTTGAGGTTGTTAATCATCTAAAAGACATGAAAGATGAATTAGGGACAACAATGATTATTGCTACACATAAGAAGTCTTTTACAAAAATAACTGATCGTAATTATGAAATCAAAGATGGTTTAATATCTCACATTATTTCTTCTGATGATCCAAATAAATTAGAAGAGTTACTAAAAGAAGAATATTTGACAATTGATGAAAATGGTAATATCTGTTTACCAAAAGAAATTCTTGAACAATTAAAGATTAATCATTTATTAAAAGTTGAAATAGATAACGGTAATATAAAATTAATTCCAATTCAGGATGACAAATCAAAGGAAAAAATCAAGAAGAAGTGAAAACTATGCCAGATAAATCTCCTGAAAAAATCATAGGAAGTACTGATCAAAAAAGAATGATTCTTTTGCGATGTGAAAATTTAGAAAAATATTACTCAGAAAAATCTATTGGTGTGCATGCATTAAGAGGAGTTAATGTTACTATTTTTGAAAAGGAATTTGTAGCAATAATTGGTTCGTCTGGAAGTGGAAAAACAACTTTATTGAATCTCATAGGGGGATTAGATAAACCTTCTTCTGGTAAGATTTTCTTGGAAGAAAAAGAAGTCTCTTCCTTGAATGAAGAGGAAAGAACAATTTTAAGAAGAAAAATAGGTTTCATTTTTCAAGATTTTAATTTACATCCAGTTTTAACTGCAGCTCAGAATATTGAGCTTCCTTTAATTTATGCGGAAAAATTATCAAAAAATTCAAGGATTTCACGTGTTGACGAGCTCTTAGATAAAGTTGGATTGCTTGATAAAAAGAATTACATCCCAGCAGAACTCTCGAGTGGCGAAAAGCAAAGAATTGGTATCGCTCGAGCACTTGCAAATAAACCTATATTGCTTTTAGCTGATCAACCTACGGGAAACCTTGATTCAGAAAATGGTTCAGAGATAATTGATCTTCTTCAAAAGCTAAAAAATAGTATTGGTTTAACTATTATCCTAGTAACTCACAATATGGATGTAGCTAAAAAAGCAGATAGGATTCTAACAATTCAAGATGGCAAAATAAAGTTAGCTACTTTTTAATGACATTATTTAGTTCCTTTGTTTCTCATAATCGTTATATGTTCTACTTTCAAACATTTATTCATTATAAAGGGAATATTATTTTGAGTTGCTATTTCCATTGCTTCATTATTCTGAATGCCTAGTTGCAACCAAATCAATTTAGGTTTTAATTTTATAGCTTCTTCCACAATTTTAGGGGTATATTCGCTTGGTCTAAAAATATCTACTATATCCACTCTTTCTTTAATTTCCATTAAGGAAGAATAAGCTTTCTCTCCTAGAATTTCATCAGCTTTTGGATTTACTGGAATAATTTTGTACCCTTGTTCTTGTAGATATTTGGGAATTAAATAAGAAGCTTTTTCAGGATCTCTTGAAGCTCCTACAACAGCAATATTTTTACTAGTAAGAATTATTTTTTCAATTTCTTTTGGAACAACCATGAATATCACTGAATTAACTTTCATTTTGGTTAATATAATATATATTCTTTCAATTCTAAAGCAAGTAATGTTAGAAATATTAATTTCCTTTCAAGTAATAAATAATCTATGGGAGTTTACACCCATTATGTATGTTCTGCAGACAATATCTGAAAAAATCAGGAAAAAATACTTTCTAATTTTAGTAATTACTTTAGCCATAAATCCTATTGCATCTGTTCCTGCAGATTTAACTCTTTATTCAATTTATATTGATGATTGGGTACCTGGTAATGCTTTAGGTTATCCTGGTTTTGTTACTTTAGGAAATTTTTCAGGTAGAGGAAGCAATGAAATTTTACTAATAAGTTCAACACCTGAGGGTGGTGATGTGATGACTCTTACATCTTTTGATGGTAAAGATTTAACTGTTTCTGGATCAATTGACAGGGATTTTTCATCAGTCTATTATCAGTTAGCCAGTGATTTTGATGGCGATGGTGACATTGAAATTCTAATTAGCGAAGAGTGGTCTGATGATATGGCAAATCATAGAGGTTCACATCATGTAATATACGATTTTGGGACCTATAGCTTCTATAGAAATGAAAGTCTATACTATAGCAATTCTGGAATAGTTCTTGATTTACCTTCTGTTTATGATTTTGATGAAAATGGTGATTCTGAAATTATTCTATCAACATGGGATGAATTTGAAAATAAGGAAATTATTAGAATATACAATTATTATGAAAATAATTTGGTACTTCTATCAAATACTTCTTACTTAATAGAAGATGATCTGTATTATAGATCAGTGATCTATAGTGGAATTGGTCATTTTCAATCACAGTCAATAGCTGAAATAATAACAATAAGCAAATGGTCTTTACAATCAGATCCAGCAACAATGTTAGTTTCATATGAAGTATATCAATATGATTTAGCTTCACAAATGATAGAGCATAAATACTCCAATGTTTTAGATGTAAACTCGTTTAGTATTTTTTTCGATATCTATGATGTCGATAATGACCTGAGAGATGAATTAATTGTTTATTTTGATATTGTTCTTATTCCGTATCTAACCATATTTGAGATTGATCCTCTTGGTACTGCTATTGAATACAGAATTGATAGAACACAATCAAGTTATTCAACAACAGGGTGGTATTGTACTGATATCCATACAATGGATTTAGGTAATGATAATTATCAAGAAATAGTTATATCAGAAGCTAAGCTTGATTTTCTTAATTCATTCAAAGGAAGATATGAAATTTACAGGATAAAAGATTCAAATTTAGATAGTGTTTTAATTCAAGATATTAACAAACCACCTTCCAGAACTAGTATAGGTAATATAGATCAATTTGAAGACACAGAATTTGTTAGTGTGTTCAATGATTATGATTTTGAAGATTTTTCCACAAAAGGAGGGATTGAAATTTGGTCTACTGGAAAAAAGAAAACAAAATTATTATCCTTCTCGGAATCATTCACTTTCTTTGAAATTATAATGTTCACAACCTTACACATAATAATATTAGTGGTTCATAGAAAAACTAAAAATTATAAGAACAAATCATAGATTCCCTCTTCACAGTCTTCAATTGTACGCCAATATTTCTGAAACGAGGGTAATTCTGATAATTTTGAAGCCCCAATAAAAGGAGTTAAATCAGTATTTGGTATTGTGCGAATTTTAATTTGCTTACTAAATTCGGGGAAAATAAATTGTAATTCATCTTTCAACCTTTGATATAGACCCTCAAATTTTGCTCCACCACCAGTTAAACAAATGTTTCCTATCATCGACGACCATAATTTGTTATGAAGACTTTTAATTACAAAACCTATTGCCCTTGGTAAAGTTAAATCAGAAAATTGATATCTATTTCCATTAAATTCACTTCTCGGGCAAATTTCAACCTTCTTTGAAAAGTAATCTTTGAAAAATAATAATTCAGGTAATTTCCATCTTTCTGATCCCAATTGAAAGTTATATTTATCAATTGTGTAAGTCAATTCCTCTTCTTTTTTATCAATCACAGTTTGTTTGAATGGTTTTACAGAACAGAAATTTTCTTTAATATCTCTCAGAAATAGAGAATTTATCGGTCCTTCAAATCCCTTATTTTGTAACCAAGTACCCAAAGTTAAAGTTAAATTGAAACCACCAAAAGAGAATTGAGCTATATGATCTTCCAAAATAGCTGCTTGAAATATTGGCACTATTCTTATTTGCGAAAATCCAATATCCACTATTAATGCTGTTAAAGTTTTAATTTGTGGAACATAACCAACTAGTGA
>Ga0307378_10000248_pt1 | contig 100878 bp, 83 predicted proteins | sample UN1MG_FD_202238 | JGI IMG/M metagenome (GOLD analysis project Ga0307378, IMG submission 202238) | Soil microbial communities from Risofladan, Vaasa, Finland - UN-1 | ecosystem: Environmental > Terrestrial > Soil > Coastal area > Acid sulfate soil | place: Finland: Risofladan, Vaasa | collected...
TATCATTCGACATGGGCTTGCCCTTCTTCGATTGTTTGGTGATGCTTACAATCTTACGAGGTTTGGGCAAGCCTGTCCACTTGTTACGCTTTCGCGTGGATCATTGGCCCAAATCTGGATCTACTGAATCTGGCTGAAGGGTACTCGCGGGGTACCGGCAAGGACCGGGTGCGCTTATACGAATACACCCTCGGCTCTGCCAGGGAAAGCCGGGACTGGTACTTGCACGTCACGTCCTGGGCGGAGCCGTCTTCCAGCACCACCTGCAGTTGCTGAGGCGAGCGATTTTGTGTTTCTCGTGAGTGTGTGCTATACTAAAAGATAACAACAGAACTTGTGTCTCCGCGGAGTCAGAGATCGCTCTCGAGACGACAGAGCGTCTAGAGGTCTCACTGCAGCGCCAGACCGGCCATCGCCAGGATATAGCGAGCTTTGACCTCCTTGTGTAGTCAGTCTGGAGTGGCAGAGTACGTGGACGATGGATCTTCAAGTTGGTCACGTGATCACGGCTCCATTTCTGCCGGCGTCAGCCCAAGTCAAAAAGTTTGAGCCTCGCTCCGGCTATTACCTGCTCGAAGTCGTCCTTCAAGACGGCCACCATACCTACAAGCCGCTGCGCATCACCGACGACCAGTTGGCCCAGGTCCAGATCCTCGACCAGCATCGAGTTGCACCGACCGACAACGCCGAGGATTTCTTCTTCCTCATCGAAGCCCACCGGATTCGATTGGCTCACCAATTCGACCCCCACCTGGCAGTCAGCGTCTCGCAGGTGGACCCGCTGCCCCACCAGATCGAGGCCGTCTACCGCTACGTGCTCGAATCGCCCCGCATCCGCTTCCTGATCGCCGACGATCCCGGCGCCGGCAAGACGGTCATGGCCGGCCTGGTCCTCAAGGAGCTGGAATACCGCCGGTTGGTGCAGCGGGTGCTGATCGTCGCGCCGGGGCACCTCAAGTACCAGTGGCAGCGGGAGATGAAGGAGCGCTTTCAGGAATCCTTCGCCATCGTAGACCGGGCGCGGATGGACTCGGCCTGGGGTGAGAACGTGTGGGAGGAGCGCGACCGCTGGACTATTTGATCCAGGAGTCTTTCTTCCTGGCGCTTGACAACATCGATATGCTGTATTCAGCGGTGATTCAAAATGGGGGTGTGATATGGAGAATACTGTGACCTTGGAACAAGCCCTGGTTCTGGTGCGGCGGCTCTCGCCGGTGGATAAGGCACGGCTGATCGAGCGGATTGCGCCGGAAATAGAACGCGAGTTGAAGGCCGCCCAACCCACCAGGCGCAAGTCCTTGCGTGGCCTGTGGCGGGGTCTCGGCATCACCGAAGCGGATATTACCGAAGCCCGGCGAGAGATGTGGAGTGACTTTCCTCGGGAGGACATTTGATGCCTGATCTCGTGACCGACACCCATGGGTTGATCTGGTATCTGGAGGATAGCCCACGCCTTGGGCGCGCGGCCAGAGATGCATTCGATGCCTGTGACCGAGGAGAAGGCGTCATCTATGTTCCTACCATCTGCCTGGTGGAGATTGTTTACTTGCAGGAGAAGGGCCGCATTCCCATCGAACTCAAAGCACAGTTGGATGCTGCGCTGCGGGCTGAGGCCACCGGCCTGATCCTGGCTGACTTGACGCCAGAAATAGCTGATGCGGTCGCCCGCGTGCCACGTTCCGATGTTCCCGATATGCCTGATCGCATCATTGCGGCTACGGCTGTGCACCTGGGATTACCGTTGATCAGCCGAGACCGGGCCATCCAGTTGTCTGACGTCGAGACCATCTGGTAGCATACTTGCCCTGGAAGGCCCTTTTTCCAATGAGTGGAAGAAGGCGCGCCATTTTGGAAAAGTTCTGGCTTTATGCGGTCACCGATGCGGGAACCGACGATCCGCAACTAGATGAGACTAGACCTTCAAGGTGGGGGCTATCTGATCCCAACTCGCACGGCGGCACGTGGATAGAGAACGTGAAGCGACTCTGAAACAACGGACCTTAACGCAAAGGCGCGAGGGCGCAAAGACGCAAGGCACTACCAGGCATCGCAAGAATCGCCTGTTTGTCCCAAGTCTTTGCGTCTTGGCGACTTTGCGTTACCTTTTTGCCTGGCGTTGTTCCTGAACGACCTGGAGTGGCGGGATACGGCCAGGCTGGTGCGGGAGCGGTGCACGATCGGGCTTTCTGACCGGTTGTATCGGGCGTTGGGATCGATCAGCGCCAATCTGGCTGAAGGATACTCGCGGGGCACCGGCGGGGATCGGACACGGTTCTACGGGTACGCCCTGTGCTGATTTGCGCGGAAGTCAAAACCCCGCGGTGTCGGATCCCGCGTTCCCCACCCGAGCAACTCCGGCAACACAACCGCGCCGCCCCGTTTCGCATCACGGGCTCGCAGCCACCGTTCCGGGGGCGTCTGATGCCCGTTCCCCCTCCCCCCCGCCACCTTCAGTTGCCCTCCCCCCACCGCTGTGCTATAATCTCAGCTAGACCTCGCAGCCTGGAGGTTCCATAGGCTCAGACCATCACCGGCATCCATAAAAATGACCTCGACAATCAACCAAGACGAAATCAACCAAATCCTCTGGAGCGCGTGCGACACCTTCCGCGGCACGGTGGACCCTGCCGAGTACAAGAACTATATCCTGGTAATGCTCTTCGTCAAGTACATCTCCGACGTGTGGCGCGACCACTACGAGCAGCTCCTGGAAAAGTACAGCGGCGACGAGGCCCACGCCCGCCGCACGATGAAGTATGAGAAGTTCATCCTGCCTGACGGCTGCGACTTCCAATCCCTCTACCAACAGCGCAACGCGTCCAACCTGGGCGAGATCATCAACATCGCGCTGGAAAAGATCGAGGACAAGAACAAGGAGAAGCTGGAGGGTGTCTTTCGCAACATCGACTTCAACTCCGAGGCGGCGCTGGGGCGCACCAAGCAACGCAACCAGCGGCTCAAGCACCTGCTCAACGACTTTGCCAACCCACGCCTGGACCTGCGCCCCTCCCGCGTGGGCAATATGGACGTCATCGGCAACGCCTACGAGTACCTCATCGGCAAGTTCGCGGCGGGAGCAGGCAAGAAGGCGGGCGAGTTTTACACGCCGCCCGAGGTCTCGATCCTGCTGGCGAAGCTGGTTGACCCCCAGCCCGGCGATCGTATCAGCGATCCCGCCTGCGGTTCCGGCTCGCTGCTGATCCGCTGCGCCAAGGAGGTCGGCGCCGCTGACGGACAGCGGAGCGCCGACTACAGCCTCTACGGGCAGGAGAACAACGGCTCCACCTGGGCGCTGGCCAAGATGAACATGTTCCTGCACGACGTGGGCGGCGCGCGCATCGACTGGTGCGATACGCTCCAGGGGCCCACACTGCTGGACGGCGACCACCTGATGCGCTTTAACGTGGTGGTGGCCAACCCACCCTTTTCGCTGGACAAGTGGGGGCAGGAAGGGGCACAGGACGATCCCTACAAGCGCTTCTGGCGCGGCGTTCCTCCAAAGAGCAAGGGCGACTATGCCTTCATCACCCACATGATCGAGACCACGTACACCGACCCGGCGCAGAACGGGCGTGTGGGCGTCATCGTGCCTCACGGCGTGCTCTTCCGCGGCGGGGCCGAGGGCAAGATCCGGCAGAAGCTGATCGAGGAGAACCTGCTGGACGGGGTGATCGGGTTGCCAGCGAACCTGTTCTACGGCACCGGCATCCCGGCGGCGATCCTGGTCTTCAAGCGGCAGAAGGACGACGACACGGTGGTCTTTATCGACGCCAGCCGTGAGTTCGAGGCGGGCACGCCGCAGAACAAGCTGCGGATGCAGGACGTGGAGCGGATCGTCGCCACCTACCGGGCGCGGGAGTTCGTGGACAAGTACGCCCACGTGGCCACTTTTGCCGCGATCCAGGAGAACGACTTTAACCTCAACATCCCGCGCTACGTGGACACCTTCGAGCCGGAGCCGGATGTGAATATGGCGGCTGTTGCGGCGGGGCTTGCCGAGATCGACGCGCAATTGGAGCAGATTGAGGCAGATATACGGGGGTATCTGGAGGAGTTGGGACTGTGATACCGGAAGGGTGGAAACTGCGGCGTTTGGGTGAGATTGCTACGGTTACAACGGGGGGGACCCCCAGCCGGAAAAGGCCGGAATATTGGGACGGTAGCATTCCGTGGATAAAAACCAGCTCAATTGACTTTTGTGTGATTCAACAAGGCGACGAGTTCATAACAGAGGAAGGGCTGCATGACTCTGCTGCAAAACTGTTTCCAAAGAACACTATTCTGATGGCAATGTATGGACAGGGTATGACCAGAGGACGAGTCGCAATACTTGGAATCGACTCCACTACAAATCAGGCTTGTGCTGCGATTCAAGTGAAGGCCGATGTTGACCACAAGTACGTGTACTATTACTTGGCCAGTCGATATAGGGAAATTCGAGAGCTAGGCCACGGTGGTAATCAAAAGAATCTCAACGCTGTCTTGATAAAAGATATTAGGGTGGCGTTTCCTCCCCTTCCCGAACAGCGCAAAATCACCGAGATCCTGGGCACCTGGGACCAAGCCATCGCCCTCACCGAGCAGCGCATCGAGGCGGCGCGGCAGCGCAAAAAGGGCCTGATGCAGCGCCTGCTCACCGGTCGCGTGCGGTTTCCAGAGTTTGCAGGGGGAAAATGGCAAGAAGTGCAGCTTGGTAACCTGGCAGAAGTCAAAAGAGGGGCTTCACCGCGACCAATTCGTGATCCCAAGTGGTTTGCTGAGAGTGGACGGGGATGGATCAGAATAGCAGATGTAACGGATTCCCCCACACGTTTTCTTAACCAGACCAGTCAATATCTATCTCCTCTTGGTGAAACCAAGAGTGTTAAGGTTGAGATAGGGGAATTGATAATGTCAATCTGCGCAACGATTGGTGTTCCCAAGATTGTCAACATTCCAGCTTGCATTCACGATGGATTTGTTGTTTTTCGTGGTTATGAGAAACATCTCAGTAGAGAATTCCTCTATCACTATTTGAACTTCATAACTGAGCGTTTGGCTAACAGAGGGCAACCAGGTACCCAGAAGAATCTCAACAGCTCTCTTGTACGCAAGATTCGAGTCCCGAAGCCACCATTAGCGGAGCAAGAGAAAATCGCTGCCGTCCTGCAATCCTGCGACCGCGAGATCGAGCTGCTCACCCAAAAGCGCGATGCCCTGCAGCGCCAGAAGAAAGGCCTGATGCAATGGCTGCTCACCGGGCGGGTGCGGGTGAAGGTGTAAGGCGACAAATCTGTGGGCAGCAAGTGTGATTGGGTTGAGCCTGGAAAATGTCAACTTCCTATATTCCAGAAAAAGTAAAGATTCGGCTTTGGGGCAAAGCTGCAGGGCGTTGCGAGTATGATGGTTGCAACAAGTCCTTGTGGTTGGATTCTCTAACCAAGGCTGAATTCAACGTAGCGTATATTGCTCACATCATCGCGGATAACCCTAATGGACCTCGCGGTGACGCTGTGCTTTCCGAGAATCTAAAGTATGACATTGAGAATCTTATGTTGATGTGTGATGAGCACCATCGCTTGATTGACCACGAAGACGTAGAGGGGCATCCTGTCGAACGGCTCCAAACAATGAAGAGAAAGCATGAAACTCGGATTGAACTACTTACTTCTCTTTCCAAGAGTAAGCAGAGCCACGTGCTTCTATATGGAGCCAACATAGGACAGCATCATGCGCCAGTCAGTTGGGAAAAGGCAACACAGGCCATGCTCCCTAATTGGTATCCAGCTGAAAAACCTGCGATTGAGTTGAGCCTGAAAAGGAGTCCCTTCCAAGATCACGAAGAAGGCTTCTGGGAAATAGAACGAGACAATCTGCAAAGGCAGTTTGCCGAAACAGCGAGACCCAAGCTTGCTGCCGGGCTCGTGGAACACTTTTCCATTTTTGCCCTCGCCCCACAGCCTCTGCTTATGGAATTGGGACGTCTTCTGTCTGATATACCTGCTGCTGAGGTATATCAACTCCACCGTGAACCGCCAGACTGGATATGGCAGGACCATCCAGAGAACTTTGAGTATACACTCTTAGAACCCCAAGTGTTCACTGAAAAGGTTGCCTTGAATTTGTCACTGAGCGCGACCATCGACAATTCTCGAATTACCCAAGTTCTTGGTGATGATGTTTCTGTTTGGATCCTCACAATAGAGGATCCAAACAATGACTTTCTCAAGAGCCGAAGACAACTATCTTTGTTCCGCCAGACATTTCGCCGGATATTGAACAGAATCAAAGCAGTACATGGACAAAATGCTTTGTTACACCTTTTTCCTGCTGTCCCTGTAGCTGTCGCTGTTGAGATCGGCAGGGTCTGGATGGCCAAGGCCGACCTTCCAATTCGGATCTATGATCAGAATCGTCAAGTCGGTGGTTTTGTGGCCACGTTTGATCTTACGCAACATTGAGTTTAGTGGAGACCAATGGTACAGGAAGATCAAAGAACCACGCTTAGCAAGTTTCTCCGGCATATAGCGGATTCTCTCGATATTCCTGAAAGCCACTACAGGCGAGCCGAAGAGCGCTATCAAGCCATCGGCAGATGGTTAGGACGGGAGGAGTCAATCATTGCTGGTGTGGCGTCGGAAATCTATCCACAGGGTTCTTTTCGCCTCGGTACTGTTGTCAAACCCATCACCGATGCTGAAGAATATGATATTGACCTCGTATGCGAATTGAGCCTCACAAAAGGTCAGATTAGCCAGAAGCAATTGAAAGACTGTGTTGGGTATGAAATTAAATCCTATGCCCGTGCCAATAGCATGAAGGCTCCAGCAGAAGAAAGTAGGCGCTGCTGGAGACTGAACTATGCGGACGAGGCTCAGTTCCATATGGATATCCTACCTGCAATTCCAGATGGCAATTCCTTTATGATACTACTGGAATCAAAGGGGCTTTCAAATGACTGGGCAGACAGTGCAATTGCTATAACCGATAACACACTGCCCAATTATGACCACCTGGATGATGACTGGCCACGTAGTAATCCTAAAGGATATGCAGCGTGGTTCAATGCCTGTATGGAAAAACAGTTTGACGCTCAGCGTGTGTACCTAGCCGAATCCATTAAAGCCAAAGTCGAAGACGTTCCTGAATATAGAGTCAAAACGTCTCTTCAGCGAGCTGTTCAGATCTTGAAGCGACATCGAGACATCATGTTTGTCGACGACCAAGACGACAAGCCGATTTCCATCATCATCACTACTCTAGCAGCTCATGCCTATAATAACGAATCCGATCTCCTAGAAGCGTTGGCCAACATTGTAGACAATATGCCCCACTACATCCAGAGGAGAGAGGGTGTGGCCTGGGTACCTAATCCTGTCGACCCGCTTGAGAACTTTGCAGATAAATGGCAAGAATATCCAAGGCGAGAAGGGAACTTTACAAAGTGGCTTCAACAAGTACGCAGCGATCTTGATGAAGCACTACAGGCTGAAGGCGTCAAGGCTGTTGGCGAATCTCTGAAATCGCGTTTTGGTGAGCATGCAATCAATGAAGCATTGAAGCATTTTCCAACAGTAGATGAACCAAAAATCGTTACCCTCACTCCAAGTAGTACAAGAACACCTAGCATGTTCGATGTTCCTCAGCGACAACGGCCAAAGTGGCCCGTGTCTGAACAAGGTCGGGTAACGATTACTGGTCAGGCGAATCGAAAAGGCTACAGACAAAAAACGATTCGAAACGAATCAACTTGGGACAAGGGCTGGTCTCTGGTGTATGAAGCGAAGACCGATATAAGAGCGCCGTACGAGGTCCATTGGCAAGTGGTAAACACTGGTCGTGAAGCTGAAGCAGATGAAGGCCTTCGGGGCGGCTTCTACGAGTGTAGCACTGGACAGGGCGGTTACATTCGAAGGGAAAGTACGCGTTACAAAGGGGTACACTGGGTCGAGTGCTTCGTCGTCAAGGATGGCATTTGCGTGGCCCGCAGTGGAGAATTTGTAATCAACATTGAATAGAATAGTTTTGACAGAGCAGGTAGTGCCCCCCTTGAATGTTGTTGCTCTCAAGGGATCGCCAGATCCCGTCTCAACCGCCGGATATGGCTATCCGGCGCGAGCAGAACAGCACAAATAGGACACGGTGACCCAACAACACTCTACAGGGGGACTACCTCAGCTTATCAAAGGGCAATCTGGTCTCGGTATTTGCGGAAGGAGCGCCCTCATGCCACAGCCTCCATCGTTCAAAGAAGAACTGATCTCCCAGATCCCCGCCGTGCGCTTGCTGATGGCGATGGGGTACCAGTACCTCACGCCGGAGGAGGCGCTGGCGCTGCGCGGCGGGAAGAAGAACCGTGTCATCCTGGAAGGGGTGCTGGAGCCGTGGCTCAAGGCCCACAACGAGATCGCCTTCAAGGGGCAAACCTACCCCTTCTCCGAGTCCAACATCCGCCGCGCGATCGAGACGCTGCGCGACGAGCCCTTTGATGGCCTGATCCCCACCAACCAGCGTGCCTATGAGCTGCTCACGCTGGGAACCAGCCTGCAGCAGACCATCGACGGCGATAAGAAAAGCTTTAGCCTGCACTATATCGACTGGAAACGCCCGGAGCGCAACGTCTACCACGTCACGGAAGAGTTCTCCGTCGAGCGGCGCGGCAGCCACGAGACCCGCCGTCCAGATATCGTCTGCTTTGTCAACGGCATCCCGCTGGTCGTCATCGAGTGCAAACGCCCCGATCTGGAGACGGAGAGCGGCAAGGCCTTCGAGGAAGCGGTCAGCCAGATGCTGCGCAACCAGGGCAGCGACGAGATTCCCCACCTCTTTGTCTATTCCCAACTGCTGATGGCCGTCAGCGTCAACGACGCCTACTATGGCACTACTTGCACGCCCAAGCGGTTCTGGTCGCTGTGGAAAGAGGATCTGGATGAGGATACTCTAGCGCAGCTCGCCAACCAGCCCCTCACCGAGACGGAAAAGGGACGGTTGTACAACTGGCGCAAGTACGCGGGCTGGGTGCGCAGGTATTTCGACGAGCAGGAACCCCCCTCTAACTCCCCCCGAAGGGGGGAGGACTTGGCTTCCCCCCCCCTGGGGGGGATTGAGGGGGGGAGGGGGCGCCTTCCCACGCCGCAGGACCGCACCCTCTACGCGCTGATGCGCCCGCAGCAGTTGCTGCACCTGCTTTACCAGTTCATCGTCTACGACGGCGGGAGAAAAAAGATCGCCCGCTACCAGCAGTATTTCGCCGTGGAGGAGACCATCCGCCGCGTGGCGCACCTCAACACCCAGGGGCGGCGCACCGGCGGCGTCATCTGGCACACCACCGGCACTGGAAAGAGCCTGGTGATGGTCATGCTGGCCAAGGCGCTGGCGCTTCATCCCAACGTCAAGGACCCCAAGGTCGTCATCGTCACCGACCGCATCAACCTCGACGCCCAGATCTGGGGCACGTTCAAGGCCTGCGGCAAGGCGGTCGTGCGCGCCAGATCGGGCAGGGACCTGGCCAGGCAGATCCGCAGCCGCAAGGCGGATATCATCACCACCGTGATCGACAAGTTCGACTCGGTCGCTACCAGGCACCAGGTGCGCGAGCCCGACGTAGACGTCTTTGTGCTGGTGGACGAGAGCCACCGCAGCCAATATGGCACCATCCACGCCCGCATGCGCCAGGTCTTTCCCCAGGCGTGCTACATCGGCTTTACCGGCACGCCGCTGCTGAAGAAGGAAAAGTCGACGGCGGCCAGGTTCGGCGGATTCATCCACAAGTACACCATGCGCCAGGCGGTCGCGGACCGCGCGGTGGCCCCCTTGCTCTACGAGGGCCGGATGGCGGAGCTGGCGGTAGACCAGGAGGCCATCGACACGTGGTTCGAGCGTGTCACCGCCGGGCTCACCGACGAACAGAAGCGGGACCTCAAGCGCAAATTCAGCCGCACCGAGGCCATCAGCCGGGCCGATCAGCGCGTGCAGATGATCGCCTTCGACATCGGCACGCACTACAGGGACAACTTTCAGGGTAGCGGCTTCAAGGCGCAGCTCGCCACCGCCAGCAAGGCCGTCGCCCTCAAGTACAGGCGCTACCTGGACGATTTCGGCCTCGTCGCCTCGGAGGTCGTCATCTCCGCGCCCGATACCCGCGAGGGACACGAGGAGGTGAACGGCCCCGCGCCGGAGACGGAGACGTTCTGGAGGCAGATGATGGCCCGCTATGGCAGCGAGAAGGCCTACAACCGCGAGATATTGGAGGACTTTGCCCGTGCAGACGGTGTCGAGATCCTGATCGTGGTCGACAAGCTCCTGGTGGGGTTCGACGAGCCGCGCAACACGGTGCTCTATATAGACAAGCCGCTCAAGGAGCACGGCCTGCTGCAGGCCATCTCCCGCGTCAACCGGCTGTTCGAGGGCAAGGACTTTGGCTACGTCATCGACTATCGCGGCGTGCTGGGCGAGCTCAACGAGGCCATAGAGACCTACAACGCGCTGGAGGGGTACGACCCCGAGGACGTGGCGGGCACCATCACCGACGTCTCGGCCGAGATCGCCCAACTCCCACAGCGCCACTCGGAGCTGTGGGACGTGTTCAAGACGGTGGAGAACAGGCGAGACGTCGAGGCGTTGCAGCAGTTCCTGGCCCCGGAGGACGTGCGCCAGCAGTTCTACGACGCGCTGACGGCTTACGCCCGCACGCTGAAGGTGGCCCTGGGCGCGGTCAGCTTCCACGAGGAGACGCCGCTGAAACAGGTCGAGACCTACAAGCGGGACCTGCGCTTTTTCCACAACCTGCGGGTGGCGGTAAAGCAGCGGTACGCCGAGGCCATCGACTATAAGGATTACGAGCAGCGGGTGCGCAAGCTGCTGGATAGCCACATCAAGTCGTCGGACGTGGCGACCGTCGTGGAGCAGGTCAACATCTTTGACGTGGAGGCGTTCCAGGCCGAGATCGACAAGCTGGGCACGCCCGCCGCCAAGGCTGACACCATCGCCCACCGCGTCCAGCGCACGGTGACCGAGTATATGGAGAAGGACCCGGCCTTTTACGCAAAGTTCTCCCGGCTGATCGAAGAGACCATCGAGGCCTACCGCCAGGGGCGCATCAGCGAGGCCGAGTACCTCATCCACGCGAGCGAGATCCTGCACACCGTCCAGACGGGCCGGGATGCGGACACGCCGGGCAAGCTCTTCCAGTACCGTGACGCCCCCGCCTTCTACAGGGCCATGTATGACCCGCTGTCCCAGTACCAGGTGGACGTTCCCGGCACGACGAAGGACGAGTTGCTGGCCGACGTCGCCATCCGCCTGGAGCAGATCGTCGAGGAGCGCAAGATCCGCGATTGGACGACGAATCTGGACGTACAGAACGAGATCAAGCGGGCGATGGACGAGTATCTGTACAGCGTCAAGGGCCGCTACGACATTCCTATCACCGAGGGGGATATCGACGTGATTCTGGACCGGGTGCTTGAGCTGGCCAAGCAGCGGGATAGGCTGTAGGGGGGGGGAGTGCATGTGAAAACGAGGTTGATCTTGCAAAAGCCCTCAAGTAACCAGCGCTCTGACTCTCAAGTCCGTCGGATCAGCACCGAACTGAGGGCTCTCGTTCGATTCCTGGATTTGGCGTATCTTCCTCAAACAGCCCAGGACATTCGCGAGTTGCAGATGCACACTGAAGAAGAGAAGGCTCCCCCGTCTAGTTTGGTTACCGTCCTCGAAAGCGTGATTCAGACTTTCTTGGCTGAATTCCCGCGTGGCAACAACCTGTTTGGTGAACCCGACGAGAGCCACCGTACAGAGATTCTTCAGAAAACCGTATCACTGGTGAACAAGGCGGTGGACTCTGAGAAGTTTCAGGAGTACCTTCAGAGTGCTCACGGCTTGCTTTTGGCCGTCGGAGAAGCCCACGGTAACACTAGGGAGTTCTATCGGTGTGCAAGCTCGTTCACACTCTCAAAGAAGTACTTCTTTCTGAACTTCTGCATTATGTATCTGATTATGGTAGAAGGCGTGCTTGCAAGCCTATCGCAGTTCCTTCTGGGCTTACATCAGCTACCTTCGATGGAGAAGTGGGATGATCTGGGAGGGGATGAGTTTGTTGCTTTCGGAAAACTTGAAGCGACACTTCGAGACGCTGGCCTAGGAGTCTTCCTTGGGGGTTACAACCGGCATTTGAGAAATGCTATCGCGCATGGCCATTTCGTGTACGATGAGTCTTCAGAGAGAATGCTTTTCAAAGATCTAAATCCACGTACTGGCGCTCCAAGCTGGGAGCAAATACTTTCTTTGGAGGATCTAGTGTGGTTATATGTAAAGCTTGATGATGTCTACTGGGTAGTTTCAGTGTATTTACAGCTTTATCTTCTTCCTGGGCTTTTCTCTGGGGAGAGCAGTGGGGAATAGAAAGCAAGTGACAAGCGCTCAATCTGTGCAGTACGGCACAACCGATATCCAATACGAACTGACCTACGCGCAGCGTAAGACGCTGGGCATCAGCGTGCGGCCTGATTTGCGGGTCACCGTGAAAGCGCCAGAAGGCACGCCGCTGGAGGAGATCGAGGCCAGGGTACTCAAGCGCGCGCCGTGGATCCTCAAGCAGCAGAAGGACTTCGAGCGCTACCTGCCGCACCTGCCGCCGCGCCAGTACGTCAGCGGGGAGACGCATCGCTACCTGGGCCGCCAGTACCGGCTCAAGGTGGTCGAGAGTGAGAATGGGACGGAGGAAGGCGTCAAGCGGGATCGCAGCTTCATTTACGTCCACGTGCAGGACAAGGCGAACACCGAACGCGTCAGGGACCTGCTCGACGAGTGGTATCACGAACACGCCAGGCGCGTCTTCCAGGAGCGGCTGGACGCCTGCTATCCCAAGATGGAGCACGTCGGCGTGCCCTATCCAGAGATCGCCATTCGCGCGATGCGGTCTCGCTGGGGTAGTTGCAGCGCGAAGGGTAGGATCACGCTCAACGTCAAGCTGATCAAGGTGCCCAAGGCGTACATTGATTACGTCATCTTCCACGAGCTGTGCCACCTGGCGGAGCCTTATCACAGCCCACGCTATTATGAAATCCTGGACCGCGTCCTACCCGACTGGCGTGAGCGGCGGGATAAGCTCAACTCGTTCGAGTTTGGGTAGCGGTGACCGAACGAGTCGGTCTGGCGTGACAATAAACCCCGCCCTTACCATCCTACTCAATCTCAATATCCACACTGCTGGTTGACTGACAAAACTCGGTCACCTTTCAAAACTGGCCCCAAGAGCAAGAAATGGGACGCAGATCAACGCCGATTCACGCTGATCTCTTGCTTTATCTGCGAAAATCTGCGTGAATCTGCGTCCAGCATTAGATTTGTCAGTCAATCAGATCCACACTGTCCAAAGCGACGTCTCTCTATTTGACATCGTCCGGCCGCACCTCCCCACCCTCGCGCGCAGACACGAGCGCGGCCAGCGTGAACTGGAGCACCGCCCTGCCGGTGGGGCCGTCGAGCACGGGCTCCCCGCCATCCCACAGGACGCCGATCAGGTGGTGGGTGCACGCGATAAAGCTGTCGTGCCACTCGACCCGCTCGACCGGGATGGCCGTCGTCTTGCCATCGCGGAACATCATCAGCTCCGGCAGGTCGACCGTGCGCGCGGTGCAGCGGTTGATGAACAGGATGCCCCGGTCGCCGATCACCTCGACCCGGTCGTCGTCGGCGTAGTAGAGCGATTCGATCTTCATATTCGGCGTGTGGGCGAAATCGAGCACGCCGTAGCGGCGCGGGGACTTGAACTGGAACATGATCGTCGCGGGCGCGTCCAGCGTCTTGGTCGGTACGACCGGGCTCTCGTCGATCCAGGCAGTCACCCGCTCGACCTCGCCCATCAGGTAGCGGGCCAGCGAGAACAGGTGGTAGCCGTGGTCAAAGATGAGCGGGCCGCCGCCGCACCGCTGCTCGTCGAACCGCCACGCCCAGGCGCTGAGCGGCACCTTCCAACTGGTGTCCGCCGTGCCGGTGTTGACGTGCAGCCGGATCATCTGTGGCTCGCCGATCTCGCCCGCCTCGATCATCTCTTTGGCGCGCACGTGCGGCTCGTAGAAGACGAAATTCTCGTATACGCGGAGCACCACGCCGGCGCGCTCCGCCGCTGCGATCATGCGGTCCGCCTCGGCCACGGTGAGCGCCATGGGTTTCTGGACCGAGACGTGCTTGCCCGCCTGGCACGCGGCGACGGTCATCCCGGCGTGCAGGTGGTGGGGCACCAGGAGCTCGACCAGGTCGATCTCGGGGTCGGCCAGGAGCTTCAGGTAGTCGGTGTACACCTTGTCTGGTTCTACGCCCCAGGCCCTGGCTTTTTCCCGGGCGCGCTTGCGCCTGGCGTCGCACACGGCGACGATGCGGGCATCTTTTCGCCCGCGATAGCCCATCTGGTGCAGGTCGGAGATGCGGCCACAACCGACGATCGCGACTCGGATAGGGTTCATTGTGTGATCCTCCATGCTGCGCAGGTTCCCCAAGCCAGGATTTCACGCCAAGGCGCAAAGACGCAAAGAAAGAGAATCCTTTGCGGCTTGGCGACTTGGCGGCTTTGCGTTAAAGTTCTTGCTCACCGTGCAGGGGTGTCAGTACCCAGGTACTCGGATTCAACGCAAAGACGCAAAGAACGAGAAACCTTTGCGACCTGGCGACTTTGCGACTTCGTGAAAATTCTTGCTCACCGTGCAGGGATGTCAGTACCCAGGTACTCGGATTCAACGCAAAGACGCAAAGGCGCAAAGAAAGAAAATCCTTTGCGACCTGGCGGCTTTGCGACTTTGCGTTGAGATTCTTGCTCACCGTGCAGGGATGTCAGTACCCAGGTACTCGGATTCAACGCAAAGACGCAAAGGCGCAAAGAAAGAAAATCCTTTGCGACTTGGCGGCTTTGCGTGAAAACTCTTGCTCAAGAAGCGGCCTCTCTGGCCCTCGCTGCTCCCTTGATCATCGGCTCGTACATGTCCGCCAGGCCGAGTTCGTGCAACCGCTCCTGGGTGGGCCAACCGCTTTCGGCGTCCCAACCGTGCAGTCCGTAGAATTCGTCCACGACCGGCCTGAACCGCTCGCGATCCAGGCCGTGCCGTTTCTCCAGGAACGGGCTCTGGACGGGCTCGGTCCGCTCAAAGTAGGGCAGGACCATCTCGTCCGTCCTGCGGTCGCGCGCCCAATGCCGGACCTGCAGCGCGCGCTCCAGCGTGCAGACCCGCTCCGCGGCCCGCCAGAACTCCTCCTCGGACCAGGGGACGCCGGTGCCGGCGGCGAAGAGGTGGTACTCGACGGAGGGGCCCTCGATCTCGCCGACCCCCTCGACGCCGCGCAACCGCCAGTAGCGATCGGGCGCGCGCTGGTTGTAGATCAGCGGAAAATGGGCGTCAACCGGCACGCAGTCCTTGATCACCGCGCGCAGCGTCTGGTAGGTTCCCGGGTAGGCCTTGCCACTGTAGCCGCCGTATGGGTCCACCGCGTCAGGGCTGCGATAGACGCGCTCCCCGACCGCGCGAATCCGATCCAGCGCAGCAGCCCGTTCTGCCTCGGTTTCCAGCCCGGCCGCGCGCCCGGCAGCGCCCTCGGCCCACAGGTACCCGTGCCCGCTGTTGAAGGGGTCGCGCGTGTCGGCCAGCCACTGCAGCGCCGAGACCAGCCAGAAGGGGAACGTCACCGGGCTCCATCCAAAGGGATCACAGTGCGCGGCGCAGCCCCAGCCCGGATAGCGACGGCGCGCCAGGTCCTCGCCCAGGTGGAGCGCTCTCGCGGCCGCCCACCCGCCCTCGGCCAACGCGTCCCCCAGCCCCTCGCGATAGGCGATGGCGCGCAGGAGCCCGGCCCAGAACCGGGGCGACCGCCAGTCCATCGGACGGCCGTCCATCTCGGAAATCAGGCCCGCCTTCTGGCAGGCGATCAGCCAGGGCACCATGCCGCCCAGCAGGTCAAACTGGTTCAGGCCATACCGGTTGGAAAGGGCGTTCAGCTCGAACGCGGCGCGGCGGTCCAGTTGCCAGTCATAGATGGCCTTTTTCGGGGGTGGATCATCCTCCTCAAAGCCGAGGAAATCCCGCCCGACGCAGAACCAATCCCCGCTCCATTTGCGGTCGTACGCGACCCCGGGCACGTCCCGAAAGTGTGCCACGCAGGGCGTGATGCACGACTCGGTGCAGGCACGGCAGGCGGCCGTGCCATCCCCCGCGGCCGCCAGTTGCCGGTTGAGCGTTTCGACGTCGCCGTACCAGTTGAACGGGCCGGTCCCCCCCTCCTCGGCGAACGTGCGGGCGAGCGTCCTGGCGATGGACGTGATCGTATCTGGCCGCGCCAGCGACACGCGCCCCGAACCGCTGGCCGAGATGGCCTTTAGCCTCTTGGAACCCATCACCGCGCCAAAGCCCCCCTGGCCGCAGGCGGAGGCGCTGGCCGTCTGGATCGTCGCGATGCGGCTCAACCGCTCGCCGGCCGGCCCGATGACGAGCGAGCGCGTGCCCCTGGGACGCTTTCTATCCGCCCCCTGTGCCGCCGCGAGCGCCTCCAGCGTCTCCATCGTGTCGAGCCCCCACAGGTCGCCCGCGGGCAGGATGCTCACCTCGTCGTCCTGGATGCGGATACGCACCGGCGTCTCGGCGGACCCGGTCACGACGATGCCGTCGTATCCGGCACGCTTGAGCTCGCCGCCGAAATACCCGCCGACGCTGGAGCGCGTGAACCACGGGTGGGGAAATGCCTGGGGGCTGAACCCGCACACGTTCGTCCGCCCCGAGTAGGGGGAGCGCGATCCGGCCAGCGCGCCCGGAAAGATCATCAGGGGGCTGGCGGGGTCAAACGGCTCGACCGGTTCCGGGACCTCGTCCCAGCAGATCCGGGCCGCAATCCCGCGCGCCCCCAGGTAGTCGGGCACGTAGGGCACGGTCTCCTGCACCGCGACGCGCATGTCGCTCAGGTCGACGCGCAGGATGCGGTTGGCCCAAGCGTGGAGGCGCTCAAAGCGACGAACCCGTTTCGAGATCCCCCTCACCGGGACCCACCCCGCAACACGGCTCCGAAGCCGGTGTCCATCAGCCACGGGTCGTCGCGAGCCAGTGCCAGCAGATTGGAGCGCACGGTCCCGGCGACCGCCTCAACCGTGGTCTCTCTCACGTCCGCCAGTGCCCGCACGACGTCCCTGACGAGTACCGGCGTTCCCGGCCGGCCGATGAACCCTTTCGGCCCGCCGGGATTGTCGGTCTCTGTCAACAGTCGGCCGGACGGCACCTCCCGCGCAATCGCCCGGATGTGCCCGGAGTAGAGCAGTTCCACGCCCACCGTAAAGTACACGCCCCGGGCGGCCAGCTCGCGGAAGACGTCCAGCGGCCCGGAATACCAGTGCACGATCGCCCGCTGAATCCCGTACCGGTCGAGAGCTTCCAGGACGGCCTGTTCCGCCCCCTTGGTGTGCAGGGTGACGACCTTGCCCTGCTCCCTGGCCGCGCCGAGAAAGAACTCGAACACGCCTGCCTGGGCCGGATACTGGGAGGCGTCCTCGACAAAGTGATGGTCGAGCCCGACCTCGCCGATCATCGGGCTGCGCTCGATGGCTTCATGGAGGTCGTCCAGGCGGCCGGCGTACTGGGGCGCGTTCCAGGGGTGGACGCCAAAGATGGGCAGCACGAGGTCGCACATCCCGGCGATGGCCAGGTTTCGCTCGTACGACGGCAGGTCCATCGAATTGCTGATGGTCAGGATTCCGTGCCGCGTGATCTCGCCCAGCGCGGACTGTAACGCACCCGCGCCGACGAGGTCGTACCGGTCTATGTGCGCGTGGGCATCAATGAGCATTCAGATTTAGCCCTGCATCAGGATCTCGCGGATCTCGGCCGCGTACGTCTCGCTGTCCGGGTCGCCGGTGACCAGCTCGATCTCCTCAGGGGTTCCGACGCCCAGGCCCAACTCGACCGCGCGGGCGATCTGCTGCTGCTGAAAGATCGGCCCCCGGCTGACGTCCGGCGTCGTCCCAAAGTAGCGCAGGATGGCCACGCCGACGGCGTCGATCGCCACCCGGTCGGTGCCGGCCAGGATGACCTGCGCGTCGACCCGTGTGCCCCGATCCGGCCCGCCGTCGACGAACGCCTCGACGCCATCCAACAGGATCAGGTCGGGCTGGTAGGCGGCGTTGACCTCGGCGATCATGCGGCGCTGGTGCGGGGAGCCGTGCAGTTCGCTCATATAGTTATAGTCATCACCCGGCACCCACTTGGCCACCAGTCCGACCGAGTTCTTGAGCGACAGCGTAAAGTGTCCGCCAAAGCGGTGGGTCTTCAGGCAGCAGGTCTGCACCACGCCATCGGCCTCGAGCACCGGCCGGGCCACGGCGAACCCCCGCTGCCAGTGGCTGCCCTCGATCTGCATCATCTCCCAACTGCTGGCATCCAGCTCGTCGAACACGATGGTCTCGAATCCCAGCTCCTCCGCCATGCGAAAGACGCCCTTTTGCTCCATCACGCGCCGCGTGTCGCCCATGCCGCTGCGGTCGCCGACGGTGATCCGGCCCGCGCCCATCCCAGAGAGCGCTCGCACCAGCGCGCTCAGCGTGTCGTCGTGGGTGGAGCCGGGCGGGGCGTCAGCGCTGTTAAAGTTCGGCTTCAGGAACAGGTCCTTGCCCGCCATCGAACCCATCTCCAGCAGGGCCAGCGCTCTGTCGACGCCGGCTGCCCGGTCCTGCGTTTTCACAAAGGCCACTTGTGCCATCGGACTCCTCCTCTCAACGGATGGAGTGACGATCGCGGTGGGGCTGGGACGGACCGGCAGCTCTGCCGTCGTGGTGGCCTGGGGGGACGCGACCGCAGCGGGCGTGGCGGCCGGCTCAGGAGGAGCGGGCGTCGCCCGGCCACAACCATCCACCAGCAGCGATATCAGCGCGGTGCCACCCAGACCGGCGGTTGCTTTCAAGAACGATCGTCGGTTCATTGCGCCTTATAGCAGCGTGGAGACATCCTCATCAAGATCTTTTACGTCATAGTGTGGTGGAATGCCGCGCGAGGCCAGCAATTGGCGGAACTCCCACAACGCCATGCCGGCCAGTTCGCGAGCCTTGCCAATGGACAGGCGTCCCTGGGCATATAGGTGGATCGCCATTTCCACCTTCAGATCGGCTGCAGTGAGGCGGGCTGAGTCCAGAATGTCCTGAGGTACTTCCAGAAGACTGATAGTGCTCATCGTGCTATCCCTTTTCTTTTCTCAGATGGTTACTCAATTATACCCAAGTATGCTATTTATGTCGAACGTCAGATTGATTGATCCACTTCGGATCCCCGTCGGCGGCGACGCCGAGACGCTCGTCGTAGAGCGGGCAAAGGATGCCTACATATTGGAGACCATCGCTGAGCGCGGGCGCAAGCTCCAGGCGGGTCTCAAAAGCATCTTTTGTATGTTCTTGGACATAATGTCTACTTATTGGCAAAGAAAAAGGCCAGTTCGTTGACAGTCCGTCTAAACTGGTGTAAAATGAGGAACCTATGTCACATCTAGATCAACCGTGGTTTCTCGACACCCTGGAACGCCTGGCGGAAGGCATCGTGGCGGTCGTAGGACCGCACTGCGAGGTCGTCGTGCATGACTTTTGCGACCCCGAGCACTCGGTGGTCCTGATTGCTGGCGACGTCACCGATCGCAGAGTGGGCGCCCCGGTGCCTGACCTCAGTTTTATCTCTGGGGAATTGGACCGCGACACACCTGACCAGTTGAACTACCGTGCCAGGATCGGCTCCCACCACCTGCAGTCATCCACGATTTGGATTCGCGACACCGATGGGACGCCCATCGGAGCTGTGTGCATCAACGTGGACTACTCGGATCTCATCCATGCGCGCGATCTACTGGACAAACTAGCCACGTCAACGCGAAACGTCTCCGATCTCGTGGTTACCGACACGTTTGCCAAGGATGTGGGTGACCTGATCGAGCTGTCCATATCCGAGTTTCTTCGCCAGGAAGGCATCGAGAGCGTTGAAGCGATGGGGTATAAGGACAAGCTACGCCTGATCCAGGCACTCGAGGAGCGCGGTCTGTTCAAGATACGGAGGGCGGTCAACCGGGTAGCTGACCTGCTGGATGTCTCCCGGGCCACCATATACAACTACCGATCAAACCTCAAGAATGAAGTAACATCACCACAGCCCGTACTCGAAAGAGAGTAACTCGACAGAAGAATAAACACTTGAGAAAGGAGGAGTTATCTGACAGTATCTTGCTGGGGATAGACGTAAAGACCAAGTCCAAGACCGTGTATCAGGTAATATGGTTGAATTCGCATAGCCCCCATTGACAAAGGAGGAAAGAAAAATGAGACGCATTCCTTGCTCTGTGCTGCTGATAGTAGCTATTACCCTTGTGCTCTGTGCTTGTGGCCCAAAGGAACCGGCCAATCATCTTGAGGCGATCAAGCAAGAGGGCAAACTCGTGGCAGGTACCTCCGCCGACTATCCTCCATTTGAGTCCGTTGATGAGAATGGCAATATGGTCGGGTTTGACATTGACCTCATCAACGAGATCGGTAAGCGGATGGGTGTTGAGGTGGAGATCCAAGACATGCCTTTCGACAGTCTGATCGCCGGCGTCCAGGAAGGGAAAATCGATCTCTCTATCGCTGCCTTCAACTACACCGAAGAGCGCGACAAGACGGTTGATTTTACCGACGCCTACTACTACGCGGAAGATGGCTTTTTGGTGGCAGAAGATTTTGCGGGCGAGATTACCGCACCAGAAGATGCAGCCCAGTACAAGGTCGGTGTGCAGACTGGTGCGACCGCAGATAGCTGGGCGACCGAAAACCTCCTTGATGCAGGCCTGATGTCAGAGGAGAATCTCTTCCGCTATGAGCGGATGGATCAGGCTGCTCTCGATGTCAAGGCCGGGCGAATTGATATTCTGATCACCGACTACATCCCAGCTCAAGCCCTGGCTGGTGAACTGGGCGGCCTCAAGGTTGTTTACCACGCCGAAATATCCACCGGCCCGGTGAATATCATCGTTCCTGAGGGCGATGTTGAGTTGACCAATGCCCTGAACGAGATCATTGCTGATTTGCTTGAGGAGGGGTTCATCGACGAACTTGCCGAACGCCATATTGGCGGGTAAACCATAGCGTTCCTTTGTACAAACGGAAGAGAGAGTGGCATCCCGGTTCCTTGGTGGAGCCTGGATTACGACATGGGCTGCAGGTGCCGCAACGGGGTGCCATTCTCCTTGCTGCTGGCTTTCTCCGAGGGTTTTACAGAATCGTTCTCTGGAATCGGTAAAGGATTGGATCGAGAGAGATGCTACTGGATGTTGTGGAATTTGTCCTGGGTGGAACCGTCGTCACCCTGGCCGTGACGGGTGTTGCTCTGCCTATGGGCTTTGCCCTGGGCTTGTTGTTCTCCCTGGCTCGCGTGTATGGGGGGCGATTCCTGTCAAGATTTGCGGCTCTCTATAGCATTGTCATGCGCGGTGTGCCGCCCGTCGTGCTCCTGTTCATCCTCTACTTTATTATAGCTGGCGCGATCAACCTCTCACCCTTCTGGGCCGGTTCCTTGTCCTTGGGCATCATCAGTAGCGCGTATCAGTTGGAGATCTTCCGGGGCGCAGTTCTCTCTGTTGGGCGTGGCCAGATGATGGCTGCCCGTGCCATTGGCATGAGCCGTCTCAAAGCCATCCGCTACATTGTGCTACCTCAGGCTCTGCGTCTGGTTATCCCTCCGTGGTCCAACGAGGCGGCCACCGTCCTCAAGGATTCCTCCCTGGTATATGCGCTAGGGGTGCCCGAAATCTTGCGCCGGGCACAGTTTATGAGCGCAAGCACGTACCAGCCTTTCCTGGCATTTGGCACCGCGGCAGTTATCTATTTCCTACTGACATTTCTTACCAATCGCGTGCTAGACTTGGTGGAACATCGAACCAGAATCCCTGCGAACTAGAGAGTCACAGTTAAGGGAGTCAAGGTGACAAAGACAATAGTCAAGGTGGAGGATCTCTCCAAACAGTATGGTGGGCAGGACGTGCTGAAGGGTATCTCTCTAACAGTTAACGAGGGAGAGACAGTGGTCATTATCGGGCCTAGCGGAACAGGGAAGAGTACTTTGCTCCGCTGCATCAACCTTCTGACAAAGGCAGATCGAGGTCGGATCTGGCTCGACGATCAGGAGATCACCACTCCGGACGTCGACGAAGATGAGGTCCGGTCGCACATTGGGATGGTTTTTCAGGATTTCCTGCTCTTCAATCACCTGACTGCCCTGGGCAACGTTATGGTTGGCTTGACCAAAGTGCTGGGTATGCCGCGCGATGAAGCAGAGTCCAAAGCGATGGAGGAACTGGCGCGCGTTGGCCTCGGCGACAATGCTGAGCAATACCCCGGACAACTCTCTGGCGGACAAAAGCAACGCGTGGCCATCGCCAGGGCATTGGCAATGGATCCCCGAGTCATCCTCTTTGATGAACCCACATCCGCTCTCGATCCGGAGTTGATCGGAGAGGTGTTGGAGGTGATGGGGAAGTTGGCCCACGAGGGTATGACCATGCTCGTGGTCACGCACGAGATGGGCTTTGCGCGCGAGGTGGCCGATCGGATCGTATTCATCGAGAAGGGGGTCGTTGTCGAAGATGGGCCTCCAAATGATCTGTTCTGCCGGCCCCGCGTCGAGCGCACTCGAGAGTTCCTGTGGAAGCTCACCGAGTTGTATGGGAAGCACGAGGAAGAGCAAGCGGACAGCGACTGACAATGAGCGAGTGGATAGTTTTTTTCTGGAGCATCTTGCCCGATCTCTACAAGGGCGCCCTGATCACCGTTCAGCTCACCTTGGTGGGGTTGGGTATGGGGATCGTCATTGGACTCCCTGCCGCGCTCGCCAGAGTCTACGGCGGTAAATGGGTTCGTCGGCTGGCGGTGGGCTACATCGAACTTTTTCGTGGGACGCCGGTTTTAGTCCAGCTATTCGTGGTCTACTTCGGCTTCCCAGACCTTGGCCTCACTCTCTCGCGCCTGAGCGCAGCATATCTTGCCCTGGGCTTGAACAGCGGGTCCTACCAGGCAGAATACTTCCGGGGAGCCATCCAGGCCATCGGTGGCGGCCAAATGATGGCCGCCCGCGCGATAGGAATGAGCAGGCTGAAGGCCATCCGCTACATCATCTTGCCCCAGGCGCTCCGTCTCGTCATCCCCCCATGGTCCAACGAGCCAATTGCCCTCATGAAGGCTTCGGCCGTAGTTTTCCTCATCGCCGTACCAGACTTGATGACAAAGGCCAAGATCATCGCCGCGCACACCTATAATCCAATCGGAACCTACATGGCTGTGGCGGTAGTCTACCTCATCCTGGTGTTCTTGCTGACAGCGATTCTTCATCTCGTAGAGAGACACTTGCGAATTCCAGGCCTTGAGCTGGAAGCACAAAGAAAGTGAGCATTGTCTGGACACGCTGATGAACAGAGCCACAATATCGGGACTTTAGATTTTAATCAGGGAGATTTCATGACAATCACGATATTGACAGAAGCCGAGATCCGGAGTTGTGTGGGTCTGAACGAGGAGGCCATCTCAGCGGTGGCGAACGGGTTCACTTCTCTGGCGGCCGGCGAGGTCACCTTACCGCCCATCGTGCGCATTGACGTTCCAGAGCACGAGGGAGAGGTGGACATCAAGACCGCCTATGTGCGCGGGCTCGATAGCTTTGCCATCAAGATCGCCGCCGGGTTCTTCCAAAACTACCGCCTGGGTTTGCCGACCGGCAGTGGCATGATGGTGCTCGTGAGCGCCAGGACCGGCCGCCCTGAGGCGGTACTGTTGGACAACGGATACCTGACCGACGTACGCACGGGTGCGGCCGGTGCATTGGCAGCCCGCTACCTGGCCCGCAAGAGGGTTGAGACAGCGGGGGTGATCGGGTCGGGCATGCAAGCACGTTACCAGATGAGGGCACTGAAGCAAGTGCGCGGCTTTCAGCAGTTGATGGTCTATGGCATCGTTCCCGACCAGGTCGAGGAGTACGCTGCCGAGATGGCCTCGGTGCTCGGCGTTGAGGTCGTCAAGGCAGCGGACGTGGAAACCGTCGTTCGCAATAGCGACGTCGTGGTGACGTGTACGCCAGCGAAGGAACCGTACCTGAAAGCCGAATGGTTGCACCCCGGCCTGCACATCACGGCTATGGGCAGCGACGCTGAGGACAAACAGGAATTGTACGCCGATGCGCTGGGACGTGCCGACCTCCTCGTCTGCGACAGAAAATCCCAGTCGTTCCGTCTAGGAGAATTTCACAATGGGCTGGAGGCGGGCGTCATTTCGGAGGACGACCCGATCATCGAGCTGGGAGAGCTGACCTCGGGCCGGAAGCCTGGCCGGGAAAGCGAAGAAGAGATCACCATCTGCGATCTGACGGGCGTCGGCGTGCAGGACACGGCGATCGCCCTGTTGGCCTACCAAAAGGCGATGGAAAAGAACCTGGGGCTGCGGATCTAGGCAAAATTCTTTCTGCTATGTACTTTGGGAGTTGGATAGGCAAGACTCCAGACGAGTGTACCAGAGAGGATCAGTCATATGGCTACGTTTCAACCTTTCGCACTAGAACGCATGATGTCCAAATATGAGAACGTCGTAGAGTACAACCTGTCGGAGAGCGGGGCGCACCCGCTGACCCTCCGTGAACTCCTCGACGCTCCTTCGCCAGGCCGGCGTGGTGAGCCTGTCGAACCACGGCGTGGTGAGCCTGTCGAACCATCAGGGCAGGCTCCTGCGGCGCTTGCGGAATTGCTGGACACTGAACTGAACTACCCTCAGACCAACGGAATCCTTGAACTGCGGGAGAACATCGCCGCTCTCTACCCTGGGGCAACGCCTGATAACGTGTTGGTCACGGTTGGAGCCGCGGAGGCCAATTACAACAGCGTCCAAACCGTTGCTGCGCCAGGTGACGAGGTGGTCGTCATGCTGCCCAACTATATGCAAATCTGGGGCGTCGCCCACAACTCTGGCATGCAGGTGCGCTCCTTCCATCTGAAAGAGGAACTTGGCTGGTCGCCAGACCTGGACGAATTGAACGAGGCCGTCTCGGAGAGGACGAGACTCATCGCCGTGTGCAACCCGAACAACCCCACGGGCTACATTCTCACCGAGGAGGAGATGGACGGTATCGTGGCTGCCGCGGACCGGGTTGGGGCCTGGCTCCTGGCCGACGAGGTGTACAGCGGCGCAGAGCGACTGACCGACGTCCAGACCCCCTCCTTCTGGGGCCGGTACGACAAGGTGCTGGCCATCGGCAGCCTGAGCAAAGCCTACGCCCTGCCGGGCCTGCGGATCGGCTGGGTGGTAGCACCGCTAGACACCGTGGACCAGATTTGGGCGCGCCACGAGTACACGACCATCGATGCCACGGTGCTGGCCAACAAGCTGGCGGCGATTGCCCTGTCGCCCGAGGTGCGGCCCCGTATCATCCGGCGCGTGCGCGATTACGTCCGCAGGGGCTTCCCCGTGCTTGACGCGTGGTTGGAGAGCCACGAGGGGACCTTTTCCCTGATCCCGCCGCAGGCGGCGGCGATCGCCTTTGTGCGTTATCACCTCGACGTGAACTCGACGGATCTGGTGGAGCGCTTGATCCACGAAAAGAGCGTGTTCATCGTACCCGGGGATCACTTTGGTCTGGATCACTTCCTGCGGATCAGTTTCGGCCTGCCGCACGACTACCTCAAGCCAGCCCTGGATCGCATCCACGAGTTGATCGTTGAATTGCATGCGTAGGCGTAGGCATATGCCCAACCTGGACGTGACACTGCACGATATCTATAGGGCCAGGCAGAGAATCGCCGCTGTGGCTACGAGGACGCCTGTGATCCATTCCCCCCTGCTCACAGAACGGGTTGGCGCGTCCGTTTACCTGAAGGCTGAAAGCCTGCAAAAGACCGGCTCTTTCAAGATTCGAGGGGCGACCAACAAGATGCTCGGCCTGACGGTCGAGGAGAAGGCGCGCGGGGTAATCACGGTCTCCAGCGGCAACCACGGCCGGGCAGTCGCATACGTCGCGCACCAGTTGGGCATCTCCGCCGTGATCTGTATGTCGACGCGAGTTCCTGGCAACAAATTGGACGCGATCAAGCGGCTCGGCGCTGAGGTGGTGGTGCACGGCGACAGCTACGAAGATGCCGAGATACACGCCCTGCAGTTGCAGGGGGAACGGGGATTGACCATGATCGATCCCTTCGACGATCCCCTCGTCATCGCCGGGCAGGGCACGGTTGGTCTGGAACTGCTGGAGGATCTCCCTGAGATCGACACAGCGATCGTGCCCCTCTCAGGCGGCGGGTTGATAGCGGGGATCGCGCTGGCCTGCAAGTCCGCAAGCCCCTCGATTCGCGTGATCGGCGTGACGATGGACCGTGCCCCCGTGATGGTCCACAGCTTGAGGGCCGGCACACCGATACAGATGGAGGAAGAGGACACCATCGCCGACGCCCTGGTGGGCAACATCGGGGTGAGCAACAAATACACCTTTCGTATGGTCCAGAAATACGTTGACGATACCATTTTGGTCTCCGATGAGGAAATTGCCGCAGCGATGGCTTTCGCCTTGGAACAGCATCACCTCGTCGTGGAGGGGGGCGGGGCCGTGGGCATCGCGGCGCTTTTGCATCAGAGGGCAACGGGGTTGGGACATAACATCGCCGTCGTTGTCAGTGGGAGCAACGTAGGTCTTCCGCTGCTGTTGAAGGTAGCAGGTACCTATTCAGGCTCCTCGTGAATCGTCATTAAAGGGGTAGAAAGGCCCCACGACCATGAAAAAAGCCCTCGAGTTCATCGATAGCCTGCGCGGGCTCAAGCACGAGGTGTACGTCCTCGGCGAGAAGGTGGAGGACGTCACCGACCATCCCATCCTCCGCCCCTCGCTCAATGCGCTGGCCAAGACGTACGAGATGGCGCACGATCCGCGCACCGCCGGACTGTTCGTGCGCCAGGGCCTGGACGGCGAGCGAATCAATTGCTTCACCAGCCTGCACCACAGCACCCAGGACCTGCTGGACAAGGTCAAGGCGCTGCGCATCCTGGGCCAGGAGACCGGTACTTGCTTCCAGCGCTGCGTCGGATGGGACGCGCTCAACGCGCTGGAGAGCACGACCTTTGAGATGGACCAGGCCCTCGGCACCCAATATCACAACCGCTGCGTGGACTATCTGCGCTACGTCCAGCAGAACGATCTGGTCTGCAACGGTGCGATGACCGACGTGAAAGGGGACCGGAGCCTGCGCCCCGGCCAGCAGGCGGACCCCGACATGTTCCTCCACGTGGTGGAGCGACGCCCCGACGGGATCGTCGTGCGTGGGGCCAAGGCCCACCAGACCGGCGTCGTGTTCTCCCACGAGATCATCGTCATGCCGACGCTGACGATGCGCGCCGACGAGGCGGACTATGCCGTCGCGTTCGCCATTCCGAGCGATGCCGAGGGGGTCACGCACATCCTGGGCCGCCAGTCCTGCGACACGCGGAAACTGGAGGGCAGCAGCATGGACGTGGGCAACGCCACGTTCGGCGGGCACGAAGCGCTCGTCGTCTTTGACGACGTCTTTGTGCCGGGCGAGCGGGTCTTTATGGATGGGGAGTGCGAGTTCTCGCGCGTCCTGGTGGAGCGCTTTGCCGGCTACCACCGGCAGAGCTATGGTGGGTGCAAGGTCGGCGTGGGCGACGTGCTGATCGGGGCCACGGCCACCGCCGCCGAGTATGCGGGCGTGGCCAGGGCGTCGCACGTCAGGCGCAAACTGGGCGAGATGATCCACCTGAATGAGACGCTCTTCGCGTGCGGCCTGGGGTGTTCCGTCGCCGGGGCGGCTTTGCCTTCGGGGACCTACCTGGTGGACCTCCTCCTGGCGAACGTCTGCAAACAGAACGTGACCCGCTTCCCCTACGAGATCGCGCGGCTGGCCGAAGACCTGGCGGGCGGGCTGATGGTCACGATGCCCTCGGAGAGGGACCTGAACCACCCCGAGATCGGGCCTCTGGTGGCCAAGTACCTGCGCGGGGTCGCCGGGATTCCGACCGCCGACCGGATGCGCATCCTGCGCCTGATCGAGAACCTGACGCTGGGGACGGCGGCCGTGAGCTACCGCACCGAGTCCATGCACGGCGCCGGCTCACCCGAGGCGCAGGTGATCATGATCGGCCGGCTGAGCGACCTGGAGGTAAAGAAGGCGCTGGCGAAACGGCTGGCCGGCGTCGGGCCACAGGAGGAGGTTTCCTAGGCCCAATTGAGGCCTACTGTGAGCAACTCCTTTCCTACAGGACTCGATCCGCATAGGGTAACTTGCGGATCAGGCTGCTGAGCCCGAAGCACAGTGGGATGGCCACCAGCGACACCAGGGCGAACTTGACCAATGGATAAAGCGCAACATCCCGCGCCGCCAGGGCAAGGGCGGTGATCACCGGGCCATGGATGAGATAGGCGGTGTAGGCGTTGCGCGAGAGGACAGATGCCAGCCTTCCCTGGCGGTTGGCGTAGCGGCGGAAGACGTGGATCAGGCCAATGCACATGCTGAAGCAGAGAAGGGACTCCCAGAGAGCGTAAGCCAGGGCCTGCCAGTGCCAGCCACCGGTAAAGGCATCCAGACCCGCCGTGACTGCGCCGCCGCCCAGAATCAGGGGCCAGAACAGAAGGATCACAAGGACACCGATTCCCAGCCAGAGGCGGCCCATAGTCTCGGGCAGGCCCAGGAGCCAGTTGCGGCGGTAGGCGATCAGCCCGACGATAAACAGGGCGATGTACTGGGCGAAGAAGGGGAACTGCAGGTTCAATGGCTCAAAGCTCCACTCTACTGGACGCCACAGCCGGACCAGGAAGCCAGCCACCCCCAGGAGCAGGGCAAAGAGGACGATGGGCCCGTTGCCGGGAAAGCGGGTCTCCACGGCTGGCCTGGCCGGCCTGGGCCGGGCAAGGAGCCGCCACAGCACGTAGAGGACCGAAAAGATCAGCAGGGTCTCGATGAACCACAGCGGCCCGGCGCCGAGCAGTGCGTTGTGCCGGAAATACTGGCCGGGGAAGTAGCTCCACCAGGACAGGTCCAGGCCCTCAACCAGGACCAGGTACGCATACACCAACGGGGGCCGGATGATCCAGCTATAGAGTGCTAGAGGAATCCCCAGGCGGATGAGACGGTCCTTCAGGAAGCGGCCAGCGCCCTTGCGGTCGTAGGCGCCCGGCACAAAGTAGGCCGAGATGAGCAGGAAGAGGCCCATGAAATAAGCCTGGCTGACTGTGACGAACCAGGCGCCGAGCGCACCGGTGATGAAATCCTCCCGGCCTTCTTCATAGAACCACGACCCGGTCCCGGCGTAGGTGATCATCAGATGGAACAGCAGCACCTGGATCGTGAGCATGACCCGGATATTGTCAACAAAGAGCAAGCGGCCGGTCGCCTTGGGCTGGCCGTCTACGGCGGCAGGCACGGGATTGTCGTGCCGCCGGTTCGTTTCACTCGTTGGTTGGATCATCTGCTTCTCCTTTCTCTTTCTGAAATTGCCTGCACCAGGGTTTCGACGGATACACCCTTCACCAGGAAAACATCCACGCCAGCCTGGGCGGCCCGGTCCCGGGAAGCTGGATCGCCATACACGGTCAGGGCGACCACCCGGCAAGAGGGACAGATGGCCTTGATCTGCCCCGCCGCCTGGTAGCCATCCATGGCCGGCATCTCCAGGTCGAGCAAGACCACTTCCGGCTGGAGCGCTTCGGCCAGGCGGACCGCTTCCAGGCCATCCGCCGCCTCGCCCACGATTTCGATGTCGCCGGCCAGCGGCAGGATGGTGCGCAGTTCTTGCCGCACCTGCGGGCTATCGTCAACGATCAAGACCCGCAGCACGGACCCATCTGCAAATCCTCTCACGCCAGGAACCATTGGTAGAGCGCCTCCCTGATGTACGCCCTCAGTATACAAAAATCCCATCCAACGCGCATCGGGCGCTGGATGGGACTTGTACGAGGCCAAAAGGCGGATTTTTCGCTCAGCCTGGGGGAGGAGGGGATACTTTTCGGGTCGTACGACTGGAGATGTATTATGGATCCTGGAGCGGGTGCAACTGGGCGATGAGTGAGCGCAACTGGCTGAGGGCGCTGCCGGTCATCTCCTGCAGGCGATCGATCTGCTCGGGGACCTGCGCCGGATCGCGCTCCAGGAGCAGGCGAGCGGCCTGGGAGGTGAGCGTGATGCCAAAGATCACCTGGCTGACCGAATCGTGCAGCTCGCGCGCCAGGCGATTGCGCTCGCGCGCCGCAGCCAGCTCTCTGGCCTGGGCGGCATACTCCTGCAGCTTCTGGTGGGCCTGCTGCAGTTCGGCCAGCAAGACCTGGCTTTCGGCCTGGTCAGCCTGCGTCCGGGCATAGAGCAAATCATACGAGACCGTGAAAGCGCCCCCGGCCAGGATGAGCAGGCCGAGCGCCAGTCCCCCCGCCCACCCCATGCCCAGGATCAGGGTCACGCTGAGCAAGACAGCAAAGAGCATCATCCAGACAAAGACCACCCGGCGAGAGAAGGCCTGCCACGCCTGCACGCTGAGCGGGACATAGAGGACGTTGGAGAAATCCAGGAAAGGACGCAGGTTGGCCAGGACCAGCACCAGGGCGGTTTGCAGCGCAAAGTACAGGAAACGGGTCCAACGGGTGCGAGCCGCGAGCAGCGGTTCCACGGCGTAAAGCAGGCCGTAGGCCGCCAGCAGGATGACGGCCACCAGGCGTGGCTGGCCCTGGTGAAAGGTAATGGCTCGCACGGCGACCACACCGAGCACGATGAGCCCGATCAGGGTGTTGCCCCGGTAGCTGCGGGCCTGTCGCGCTCGGGTCAACCCACACCTCCCGGCGGATTCTCCTCCACCCGGATGCGCGTGCCGCGGCCGGGTTGAGATTCGATGGACAGGTTCCAGCCCAGCTCACGCGCCCGCTCGGCCATGCCGGCCAGGCCGAGATGGCCGCGCGGGCTCCAGGCCGCCTGGGGGTCGAAGCCCAGGCCGTGATCCTCGATCTCGAGGAAAGAGGACCCCCCGGCCAGGTTCAGGCGGACGGTCACCTGGCGCGTCCCGGCGTGCTTGGCCACGTTGTTGAGCGCCTCCTGGACGATGCGGTATAGACCGGCTGCCACCGGCTCGGGAAGCGCTGGCTCGCCGCCCACCTCCAGGGTCACCTGCAACCCATCGCGCGCCTGCTGTTCGGCCGCCAGCCGGCGCAGCGCAGCCGGCAACCCCCCCCCGGCAACCGGCCCGGGGCGCAAGTGCGAGACCAGGGCCTGGGAGACCAGGGCCTGGGAGACCAGGGCCTGGATTTCACGCATGGCGCTGGCGGCCAGCTCCTCCAGCCGTTCAAGCTGGCCAGCGGCACGGCCAGCGTCTTTCTCCAGCAGCAGGCGGGCGGCTTGTACGGCCAGGTTCATGCTAAAGACCGTCTGGGTGACCGAGTCGTGCAGCTCGCGCGCCAGGCGGCTGCGCTCCTGCTCGGCGGCCAGGTCTTCCACCTGGGCGGCATAGCCCTGGAGCTGGCGGTGGACCACCTGCAGCTCGCCGAGTATGCGCTGGTTCTGGCTGCGCGCCGCTTCGGCTTTCTGAACCTGGTGGGCATAGCCTCCGAACAAGAAGCTGACGCCGCCGTAGAACAATGTCATCGCCAGTGCAAAGGGCCAGCCTTTCTGATTGGCACTCAACGGGCCCGGGATGGCCAGGGTAAAACCAGCGATAAAGAGGAACCCGGCTCGCCGCCCAAAGGACAGGACCGCCTGCAGGCTGAGCGGGATGAACAAGCCGGCAAAAAAATCGATGTGCGGTGGGATGAGCAGCAGCCCCACCACCAGGCCGGACTGCAGGAGCAGGTAAACGAGGGGAAACCATGTCTGCCGAAGAGCCGGCCCAGGCCCAGAGTTCGCTTCCTGGGCAAAGCGCAAAGGCTTACGCTGGCTGATCCAGGGTTCGGCGAGCAGGAGCAGTCCGTACGTCGCCAGTAAAACCATGGCCAGGCCACGCTGCGGCTCGTCGGCGTAACGCACCAGGGCGCGCAACGTCACCGCCGCATAGATCAGGTAGACGCCAGCCGTGCGCATCAGGCTTCATCTGTCACCAGGCCGTGCTTGAGTGCGTAGATGGCGGCCTGGGTGCGGTCCTCCAGGTGCAGCTTGCTGAGAATGCTGCTGACGTGAGTCTTGACGGTCTTTTCGCTGATGACCAGTTTCTCGGCGATCTTGCGGTTGTTTAATCCGCTGGCGATCAGGCGCAACACCTCGAGTTGGCGCTCCGTCAGCTCTTCGAGGAATACCGGCGCACGGCTGGCAGGCGGTTCTTCTTTTGCCGCGACGGCGGACATCAGTTTCCGGGCAATATCGGGATGCAACTGAACCTTGCCGAGATGAGCCGCGCGCACGGCCAGGACCAGGTCACCGGGTGGGATGTCCTTGAGCAGGTAGCCCTGGGCGCCGGCGCGAATCGCCGGGAATACCTTGTCTTCTTCGCCAAAACTGGTCAGGATGATGACGCGTGAACGAGGACTGCTCTCGAGGATCCTGGAAGTCGCCTCGATGCCATCCATCTCGGGCATGACCAGGTCGAGCAGGACAATGTCAGGTTGGAAGCGGCGTGCCAGGTCCACGGCCTCGACGCCGTTGGCGGCTTCACCCACGACCTCGATGGGCAGCGCGGATGGATCGTCGGACGGCACGTGGTCATGCAATTCCAGGAAGGTTCGCAGCCCCTGGCGCACCACGGCGTGATCGTCCACGATCAGCACCCGGATCTTTATCGGATCGGGCTGGTCTATGGCGGGTTTCGAATGTTGAGAGTCCATACTCACGCCCCTCTCTCCACAACAAGTATAATCCCGCCCTGCCGTTTGTCAACAGACCGATCCATGTTGCTTGACAATCTCGGGTTGTGCGCTATCTATCAACACTTTTGTCTTAAACACAACCGTTGATAGATAGCGCCACCCATCAGAAGCCCCGCAGGACGGTGCTCTCCCTTCTCGGGAGCCCTTCCTTTGGCACCCGTTTTAGAACGACGTATTGAATGCCGTGCGCTCTGCAGAACTCCTTTTTTTCGGGCTTGTCGCCATCCTCGTTCACCGCGTAGATGTCCGGTTTTATCCTGGCGATCTCCGGCTCGGCATCCATCCACCCGTGCCCCGTGGATACCAGCGCCTGTTTGACGGTGCGAATGGACCCAACCATGTACCGCCGCACGTCCTGCGGAAACAGGGGATGCCCCTCTCCCTTCAGCAGCCTGACGTTGGCGTCATGTCCTACCACAACATACAGGTCGCCCAGTTCGGACACCTCCTCAAAGAACCTGACGTGGCCTGAGTGAAACCAGTCGTAACAGCCCGTCACGATCACCTTCCTTCGCGCTGGCTGCCCGCGATCTGTATGGGCATCGAACCGCGCCACAGGAAAGCCCGTCAGGTCCTCCTCTTTCAGGACGCGATATGCCACGCCGCGAGACTCGCAGTACACTCTCTTCCGGGCGTCGTCGCTCCGAGCATCTGCGCTCGCCTCGTCCACCACCCACACGTCTGGCCGCACCTCGTCGACCTGGGGTATGGCGTCACGCGCGGTCTCGTCCGCCACCACCGTCACCCGCCGGACGTACCGGATGGCCCGTAGCAGATACAGGCGTTCTTCCTGTGGGAGCTTTAGTTTCCCCTCCAGCGAGCGCACGATCTCGTCGGGCCACAGCAGGACGTGCACGGCCCCCATCTTGGCGGCTTCCTCCAGGAATCGGACGTGGCGGGATCTCAGGTCGTCGAAACTGCCCGTCACGACGACGTTCTTCTCGTCATCCATCTCTCTAGGCCAGCCTGACCTTTACGCGGATCGAGCCGGGCACCGGTTCTTCGGACACGACGTAGATATACCCGCCGCCACAACCGGAATACATGGCCCCGGCGTACCGGGACTGGTAGTAGCGCAGTATCGCCAGGAGGTCGATGGTGATGGTCGGATGCCTCACCGTGTGCGGCAGGATGACCTCCCAGCACGTCATGCATTCATCCATCGAAGCACCCAGGGCCTGGACGTCCTGCGCCAGGATGGCGTCAAAGCAATCCTGGCCCGACTGGCCCAGCCTCCTGATCCACTCCCCGTCCAGGTTCTTCTCGCCAAGCGGGCTGTACCCAGTGGGTCGTTGAGCGATCGGCACCACGTGGATCACCTCTTCCAACCAGCGAGCGACGCCGGGATCGGTGTTGGACTCGACGTGCACCGGAAAGATTCCACCCTCGTAATCATAGTCGTAATCGAGCCTGTTGGCGCCGGGATAGACCAGGCCCGCCATGTCCTGCGATCCCGATGGCTCCGGCCGGCCCTCGTTCTCCGCGGCGTACAGTTCCCGAACGAGTTCCTCGGGGTCCCCGTCCGGCAACGTCCCGTTCCACAGTTCCATGGCGACCTTGCGGGTGCTGGTGCCCATGCCGCACCGATCCATGAAGCGGCAGGTGGGCTCCAGTGCGACGACGACCATCGAGCCAGGCGGAGAGGGATTGTGCCGCGATACAACCGGTTGATCGATCCACCCGCCGGCAAAGGCCATGCGATAGGGCATCTTGCCGATGACGTCTGTGATATCGGCACCTTTTCTCAAGTGCGAACTCATGCCGCGTTTCCTCATTCTAATGCCTAACGTAGCTGCTCAGGTCGAGGCAGCTAAACCGAGGAGTGAGCACGCCTACGTGCGAACGGTGTCTCACAAGCTCCGTTCCGCATCTGGGGATGCTCCACTCCTCCCCTTACGCGAGGCCCCACACGGGCTGGTTGAGCAGTTACTGCCTAACGAAGCTTCGCCTCAAACCGACAAGCCGAACGGGGCACGGGTTTTCAGCGAGCTAACCCACTAGTGCACCGGCAACGTCATCCGATCGCCTGCCGGCGTCGGTTTGCCAGCTTTCCGGTCCGCAACCTGCTGCTCGATCCAGGCATAGGTCCTTTCCAACCCTTCACGCAGCGGGGTATCGGGCTCCCAGTTCAGCACCTGCTGGATAAACGTGTTGTCGCTGTTGCGGCCGGCGACGCCCTTCGGCGCATCGAGGTCGTACTTGCGTTCGAGCCGCATCCCGCCGATCTCTTCGATGAGAGTGACCAGATCGTTGATCGATACCAGTTCACTCGAACCGAGGTTGATGGGCGTGGCGATCAGATCGTCGCAGTGCATGATCATGTCGATGCCCTTTGTGCAGTCGTCGATGAGCATGAAACTGCGGGTCTGCGTGCCATCGCCCCAGATGGTGATCTCGTGCTTGCCGGTGTCCTTGGCCTCGATCACCTTGCGGCAGAGCGCGGCCGGGGCCTTTTCCCGGCCGCCGTCCCACGTGCCACGGGGGCCGTAGACGTTGTGGAATCGCGCGATGAACGTCTTCAACCCGCGCTCCGCCCAGTATTCCTGGCAGAACATCTCGGACATCAGCTTCTCCCAGCCATAGCCCCTCTCGGCCATCGCCGGGTAGGCGTCCGACTCCTTGAGAGCCCTGGCGTTCGGATCTTTTTGCAGCTCCGTGTTGTACGCGCAGGCGGACGACGAGAAAAAGTACCTCTCCGCGCCCGCCCGGTAGGCGACCTCGATCATGTGCGTGTTGATCAGGATGCTGCGCAGGCACTCGATCCGAAAGTTCTCGATGAACCCCATGCCGCCCATGTCGGCAGCCAGGTTGTAGACCTCAACGGCCCCCTCGCAGGCCCGCTTGCAGTTGTCCCGATAACTCAGATCCAGCGACAGGCTCTCAACGCCCGGCACCCGCTGGTACCACTCGGGTAACGGCTTCTTGTCGATGGCACGAATCCGGGTGAACCCCCGCTCGTGAAAGTACCTGGCCAACGCCCCGGCGATGAACCCGCCTGCACCGGCGATGACGATCAGATCGTCCTTGTGCAATACGTCCTTTGCTGTCCGTTGTTCACTCATTGCCTGTGATCCTCCTTAAAGACCTGACAGGTTTAGCGATTAAAAACCTGTCAGGTCTGTTCTCTCATGTCCGCTTGACTTGCGCACAATCACCTCGGTCGGCAGCACGATCTCTTGATACGCCTCGGGGGCCTGCCCGGACAACCGGGCCAGCAGTAAGGCGGTCGCCCGCTGCCCCATCTCGTAGGCGGGCTGGGCGGCTACCGTGAGGAACGGCTCGATGACCAGCGCCGCTGGCAGGTCGTCGAACCCCACCAGCGCCACGTCCTCCGGCACCCGCAGCCCGGCATCGCGCAGCGCCCTCAGTGCACCGATGGCGATAAAGTTGTTGCCTGCGAACAGGGCCGTCGGCCGTGGTGTGGCGGCCAGCGCTCGCTGCGCCATCTCGTATCCGCTCGCCTGGGTGAACTCACCATAGTGCACCAATTCCGCCCCGCCACGCAGGCCAGCTTCCGCCAGCGCCCGGCGATAGCCCGCAATTCGGTCTTCGGCCGTGGAGACGCCTGGCGGCCCGCTCAACATTCCGATCCGCCGGTGCCCCAGCGACAGGAGCAGGCGGACGAGCTGGTAGGCCCCTCCCTCGGAGTCACAGCGCACCACGTCAGCCCGGGCGTCAGGTACCCGGCGGTCCAACACGACCACGGGTGTGCGCTGTTTCTGGATGAACTCGATCGGCTCGCTGGTGCTGCGCGCCGGTACCAGCAGCACGCCGTCCACCTGTTTCTGTAACAGCACGCGCAGATACTTGTGTTGCTCGGCCTCGGACTCGTCCGTGTTACAGAAAATCACGTTGAACCCGGCGTCGCTCGCCGTGTCCTCCACGCCGCGAGCGACAGTCGTCCAGAAAGGGTTCGTGATGTCCGTCAGGACCAGCGCCAGCGTGTTGGTTCGTCTCAAGCGCAGGCTGCGGGCCAGCGTGTTGGGGACGTACCCCAGCTCGGCAACGGCCGCCTCCACGCGCGCCCGCGTCTCCTGGCTGGCGTAGCCCGAGTTGTTGATCACCCGGGAGACGGTGATGGGGGCGACACCGGCTCGTTTTGCGACGTCACGTATGGTGGGCATCGGGTTACACGCCTTGAACAGAGGCTCTCTCTCAAAGTGACAATCGCACTTCCAGTCGCCTACCTGATGGTATCGTTACCATATGGTAACGATACCATTATACCAAAAGAAGCTACGACTGTCAACAGTTTGAAACACATTCTGGTACCCATTGGGGTGGAGCAGCGGGATGTAGCGCATGGTGGTCAGAGGATTGGTGTGCTCATTGCAGGGGCGAGGGGCGACGCCGGGGGCACCCGGCCAACGTATATTCCGTACCCCAGGTAAGCAAACAGACTCCTGATCACCCTGGCGGAGGGCGTGATTTCCCTGGCATACTCCCTGAAACCCGGGCTCCTCGCGTACAGGGACAGAAAACTGCCCCACGCTCTAAACCGGTCCAACACGTCGTGGAAATCCAGCCCCCTCATCTCGTCCATCCGCTGGCTCAACGCGTTGAGTCTGTGGGTTCTCACCACGACCTCCGCCAGGTTGCTGCTCTCCAGCAGCTCCTTCCAGCCGCCGGCCGTCAGAAACCTGGCATTGGCCATGATACGGTCTACGTACTCGACCAAGTCGCCGGGAGGGGGCGCCTTTACCCAGGTGCCCTCGTTGAGCCCGACGAACCCTCCCGGCTTTGTCACGCGCACGTACTCGCTCACCGCATTCTGCTTATCGGCCGGAAATGCGGTCACAGACTCGCTGATGACGGCGTCGAACAGCGCGTCCTCGAACGGCAGGTCCTGCGCGTCTGCTGTTCTGAATTCGACTCTATCCTCCAAGCCCTTTCGTTTCGCCCTTTTCCTGGACCAATCGATCATCCTGTCGGAAATGTCCACACCGACTATCCTGCAGCCATATCTCCTTGCCAGGTGGCAGGTGGTCGTCCCGACGCCGCATCCGATCTCGAGCACGTACTTGTCTCTGCCTATGTGGCATAATTCGGCGAGTTCTCCTGTTGCCCTCAAGCCTCCCATGTGCTTCGTGACACCCCAGTGGGCCTGTATCTCAAAATAGGAGAACTCCGGTTCCGAGCTTTTCTCTGGCAATTGCTTCTCGTTCACTGTCCTTTCCTCCTCATTCCTCTGACGATAAACAGGAATCGCGCGCGCGGATGACGGGAGCCCACATCGATCCTTGATCAAGAGCCGTCCCTGCGCCCTCTACGATTGCCGGTTTCTTCGGCACGTCCAGTACCACTTGGCTCGAATACGCTCAGCACTTCCTGTATCGAATCGAAGACGAAATCCGGCTCCACCCCACTCGCCAAATCCAGCTCCTCAAACTCGCCCGTCCGCAGCAAGACTGCCCGCATCCCGAAATCCTTCGCCCCCTTGATGTCCATCGACACTCGATCCCCGACCATCACCACCTCGTCCTCGCCCAGCCCCATGCTTCGCAATGCCAGCTCGAACACGTGCGCGTTTGGTTTCCCAACGTAGGTAGCCTTCACCCCTGACGCCCGCTCCAACATCCCGATCCATGAACCTACGTTCAGCTCAGCCTCTCCCATGCTCGTGTCAACCAGTTCGGGGATCATGCCTATCAGCTTCGCCCCTCCCAGCAGCAACCGCAGCGCCTTGTTCATGTGCTCAAAGTCAAACCTGCTCCTGTTGTCACCGACGACGATGTATTCCGGGTTCTCTGTGTCCTGATAAAAGTCCCGGAACTCGTCCAGCCCCTCTCTTTCCAGCATGATCCAGCAGGACCTGGGCTTCAGTTTCCCAAGATACACCGCCGCGGCATACGAAGCTGTAATGACTTCCTCATAGAATACCTGAAAGCCCGCTTCCCTCAGCTTTGCAGTGCAAGACACACGGCTTTTCAGCGTGCTGTTCGTCAGGAATCTGAGGGCGATTCCTCTACCTCTGAGCGCATCAACCGTTTCGATAGCTCCTGGATACACACTGCCCTGGAACTCGAGCACCCCATCGATATCGAAGATGACGCCCTTGATCTTTTCCACGAAAGGATTCCTTTCCGCTGGCCCGGCTTGAGCAACCCACCTGTACGCTAGCTTCGATCAGTTCTTTCGGCAGTGTCCTGTCGGTGATCCACGCTCTTATCATTCATCATAGGCGCTATAGGAAGGGGGATTACCCCTCTATCTGCCGAAAGTTTACGGGAGAACACGGGATAGCCGGCCGTCGAACTGGTTCGAGCCTCGCCGGGCATCGAGCGGGAACTTGACCGGGGTGCGATCGCGCTGTGAACGGTAAATCGCGGTTAAGATCTCAACCAGCTTTCGCCCCTCGACGCCCGTCACCACCGGCTCGCGGCCCTCCAGAATCGCCCGCAGGAAATCCTGGTCCTGCAGGCGATGATAGTGCGTGGTCGGGTCGATCGCCTGGAAGACGGCCCGATCCTCCGCCTGCCACTCGGCCAGCAGATGCTCCTCCCCAGGCACCGTCCAGAGGTCGTTGGCCGGTGGCTCCAGGACCTCGGACACCCCGGCGACGAACATGGCACCGCCATCCGTCTGCACGCCCACCGAACCGCCATTTTCGCCATGCACGTGCACTTTGCCGTAGATACCCGGTCTCTGGGAGTTGCTCACGACGATGGAGCCCAACCCGCCGTTCTTGAATCGCAAGACGGCCACCGCCGTGTCTTCCACCTCGATGTAAGGATGGTTGAGATTATCCCAGTAGCCAAAGAGTTCGTCGATCGGCCCCATGAACCACTGCAGCAGGTCAAGCTGATGCGGGGCCTGGTTGACCAACACGCCCCCACCTTCTGTGTCCCACCTGCCGCGCCACGGATCAGACCGGTAATAGGCCTCGTCGCGCCAGCCGAGTACGACGACCGTCCCCAAAACAGGGCGGCCGATCTTATCGGCCTCAATGGCTGCCTTGACTCGTTGAACGGGCCCGTACAGCCGCCGCTGGCTGATGACGCCCAGTTTCACTCCAGCCTCATCAGCCGCTGCCAGCATCGCGTCACAGTCTCTGAGACTGGCGGCCAGGGGCTTCTCGACCAGGACGTGCGCCCCGGCTTGCGCGGCCAGAACGGCAGGTGACATATGTAGGGGGTGCGGGGTACAGACAACGACCGCCTGCACGTCGGCATCTGTCACCATTTCCTGTACATCGGTGTAGGCTCTGGCGTGGTACTGCCCGGCAAAGGCCTGGGCGCGGGCGAGATCCTTGTCGCACACGGCCACAAAGTCCGATTCGGGCAACGTGCTGAGAGCCTTCGCATGCATGTGCCCGACCTTCCCACAGCCGATAAGAGCTGTTCTGACCTTTTCCACTCGGTTCACTCCTCTCTAGTTGCTCTCAAATCGAATCCTGGCGCTGCGGTAGTCCCCCCGTTACGTGTTGCTGACCCACAAGAGAGAGACTACCGCCGCGGCGATCTGGCTAAAACGTGAGCGCCACCATCTGATGTCCGTCGACCGTGGGCACCACGAACTCGACCCGGTCGCCGTTGTGCTCGAACGGCAGCACCTCCATCTCTGGCACACACGTCACGCCTGTGACCTGCTGCGGCGCTTTGACCGAAATCCTGACGTCGTACAGTGGGATCACGTCCTCGATGACGTCAATGTCCTGGCTGCGGCGCTCGGGAATATAGTGCAGCAGGTGCACCACCCAGCGGCCTTCGCTCGCCTGCTCGTTGACGGTCACCTGCATCGTCGTCGGGCCTTCGTGACGGACCAACGGCTCCGGCAGCAGCATCTCCAGCGCGTTCAAGAACATCGTTTTTCACCAGCGCGGCGCATTCTGATGGTATTGCGCAAAAATCGGGTGGGCAAAGTACACCGCTTTTCGCACTCCTCTCAGCGACCATGAATCCGAGGTGGAGGCGTGATTCTGAAGGCATAGGCGGGGGAACCCGAGACACCATCTGGAAGCACGCCGGGCAACGTGATCGCCAGGTTCACACCATCCTGTTTCCAGTTCAGCGCCGGGCCGTGTCCGAGCAGGTGCACGGCCGCGGACGCGCCCGCATCGAGCGATTCGATGGTGACCTGTTCATGCCCCGGCGTGTCCAGCAGGATGGCGTAGACAGAGTCCTCCCCCTGGGTGAACCGCACCGCCGTTCCCCGGCCTGTCCGGCCCTCCGCTTTGACCCAGGGCCGCGTATCAAAGACGGCTTCTCCATTCACCGCGAGCCATCGTCCCAGCCCCAGCAACCGCTCCCGCTGCAGGAGGGGGATCGTTCCATCTGCCATAGGTCCGACGTTCAGCAGCAGGTTCCCGTTCTTGCTGACGATGTCAACCAACAAGTGGACCAGTTCCCTGACGGAAGGCGTGTTCTCCGGGCCTTCGTTACGGTTGTAGCCGAACGAATATGCGATCCCTCGCGTCGCTTCCCACTTGAGCTCGGTGATCGTCTTGAACGAAGAATACTCCGGCGTCCGGTAGTCATAGTGTTTGCCGGCCGGGAGTGAAAACAGGCCGCGAGCCATCATCTGGCCCACCAGCCAGCCGGTCACCGATCGGACCAGCCGGTTTTTGAACAACCAGTCCCCGCCGATCTTGAGCTGTATGAAGCGATCGTTGATCACACCGTCAGGGACTCTATTGTAGTAATCGGCAAACAACTGCCGCAGGTTGGCGGCAGCCGGATAGCCGATGTCGTTCCAGAGAATGGACGGTTGGTAGCGGTCGATCAATTCGACCCAGTGGCCGTCGGCGTAGGCCACGTAATCCGCGCCCTGCGGAACCCCGGCAAACATGTCCAGGCCATGCCGAATGACCAGATCGTTGAACGTCCAGTCCAGCCCGCCCGAATAGTAAAGCCCCATTCGCAAGCCCCTGGCCCGGACGGCTTCCGTCAACTCGCCGACCAGGTCTCGCGTGGTAAAGTATCCCTCTTTCTTGGGATTGGGGTGTCTGCTGGGCCAGAGCAGAAAGCCATCGTGGTGCTTGGTCGTCAGGACCACGTACCGGGCCCCGACCCTTTGGAACAGATCGGCCCATTCGTCAGGGTCCCACTTCTGGATCGCCTCGTTGAACCGGGGGGCAAAGTCGTCGTAAGAGAAGCCCTCGCCGTAGGTTGCGACGTGGTACTCGTGGGAGGGACTCCCTGGAATCCGGATGGTATTCAGGTACCACTCGGCGTAGGGGTTTCTGGTGTACCAGCTTGCCCAGCCCTCCTTGGCGACGACCTCCGTCAGTTCACCCGTCAAGGGAGCCCACCCAGGCACCGAGTACAGGCCCCAGTGGACAAAGATACCCAGCTTGGCATCGTGAAACCAGGCTGGAACCGGATGCCGGCGCAGAGACTTGCCCGTTGCCTCGTATTTCATCACTTTGCGCCCCTGATGGTCATGAGATTGCGTGATGCTGACCGCAGCACCTCTGTCGCGGCAGCGGTGAAATCGGCATCCGCCTTCGAAGACGTGCACAGTCCACACCACATGGGAACCTCCGTATCTCGCGCAGGTTGCGCGGGAGCACCCTCGCACCCCGACAGGTTATCGCTATCCTACCACGTCTGGTGCGGATCTGCAATTAGCACAGCCCACCCGCGCCGCCTGCACGACCTCAGCGAAAGCCAGCCGCAGCGTTCGGCCGAGGGCTCACAGAAGTCCCGGGGGCGTCCTGTACGGACCCGGTGTGCACCTGGTCACCTGACCAGGTAAGAGACTATCCACCTGTCTAGCCCTGGAACTAGCCAGTTGGCCGATTTACCCCTACGCCATTCATGTTATAATGGTACCATGAAACGCAGACCTGACAGGTTTCACAGCCACTTTTCGGCGCAAGGTTGCCCCTGATCAGGTCGAGTCTAAATCAAAGCGACGCCTTTAGAAACCTGTCAGGTCTTACGTGCATCGCAGACCTGACAGGTTTCACAGCCACTTTTCGGCGCAAGGTTGCCCCTGATCAGGTCAAGTCTAACTCAAAGCGACGCCTTTAGAAACCTGTCAGGTCTTTATCTCGTATAGGAAGGGAGGGGTTATGCCAACAGCACAAGCAGACCGTTCTGACGCCAGCGCACTGATCGACATGCGCAGCGTCTTCAAGAGCTATGAGACCGGCGCAGGCGAGGTCCCCGTCCTGAAGGACATCGATCTGCAGGTCGGGGAGGGCGAATTCATTGGCCTGGTCGGGCCATCGGGTTCCGGCAAGTCCACGCTGATCAATATGATCACGGGCATTGACCGCCCTACCAGCGGCGACGTCTGGGTCGCCGGTCAACGGCTGAATGACATGAGCGAGAACCAGTTGGCCCGCTTCCGCGGCAAACACGTCGGCGTGATCTTCCAGTTCTTCCAGCTCCTGCCCACGCTGACGGTGATCGAAAACGTGATGTTGCCGATGGACTTTTGCCGGGTGGGGAAGCGGAGCGAGCGCCGCGAGCGCGCCATGGAGCTGCTGGAACTGGTGGACGTGCCAGAGATCGCGGACAAGCTCCCCAGCCAGGCTTCGGGCGGCCAGCAGCAACGGGCGGCGATTGCGCGCGCCCTGGCCAACGATCCGGAGCTGGTCGTGGGCGACGAGCCCACGGGCAACCTGGACACGGTTTCGGCGGGTCTGGTCTTTGCGCTGTTTGAAGACCTGGTCGACCAGGGAAAGACGCTCATCATGGTGACGCACGACCGGGAACTGGCCCGGCTGGTACCCCGCATGGAAGAATTGCGCGACGGGCGCCTCGTGGCGGCGGGCGAGATAGACCAGCGTCTGGCCGCCGGTCGCTAACCCCAGCCAGCAGCCGCTGGCCGCTCACTGCGAACAGCATTCGAATCAGTTGATTACGCATCACGTTTCACGTTTCACGTTTCACGCATCACGCATTACTCCAGGAGGCAAAACCGATGGACATCACCGAGCGCGTCGAAAACGGCATCACCGTGTTCGTGCTGGAAGGGCGCATCGACACCCAGGGCGCTGTTGACCTGGACCTGGCCCTGCAGGCCGCGGTGTCGGAAGGCCAGCACAAGATGGTGCTGGACATGGCCGAGGTGCGGTACATCTGCAGCGCCGGGCTGCGCACGCTGGCCGACGTGTTCACCAAGAACAGGGAGCAGGGCGGCGACTTGAAGCTGGTCGCTTTGAATCCGAAGGTGCTGCGCATCTTCCGGATTATCGGGTTTGACAAGTTCTTTGCGGTCTATGACACGATCGAGGCCGCCAGCGCCGATTTCTAGCGCCGCGTTCGACTAGGCCGCCTTTCGGGCCGGCGCGTCTCGACGACTTGACTCTGTGTCCTGAAGAGGTCTACCCATGGTTTTCCTGGGCGAACTGCGCCTGCCGGCCACGATCGAGAATCTGCGCACCATCTCGTACTTTATCCACGGCATCGGGCAACGGCTGCAGTTGAGCGACACGACGCTGTTTGACATCGACCTCGCCGTAGAAGAGGCCGCGGTCAACATCGTGCGATACGCGTATCCCAGCGAAGCGGTGGGGGAGATGCTGGTGCGCGCGGAGACAATGGATGACGTAGTGCAGATCACGCTCACCGATTGGGGGATTCCCCTTGACCCTGACACCGTGAAGCCCTTCGACATCCACGCGCCGGTTGAGACGCGCATCAAGGGGGGGATGGGGCTGCACTTGATTCACAGCCTGATGGACCACGTCGTCCGCCAGACGACTCCGGTACCGGGCGGCCCCAACACGGTCGTGTTGAACAAACACGTCGAGCGCCCCCCCGTTCCGGGGGTAGGACCCCAGGCGCGCCGGCCCAGCACGCTGCGGGAGCTCAACGCCATTCGGACCGTCATCGAGTTCATGGCGGCCAACATGGACCTGGACGAACTGCTGGAGCTCATCATCAACGAGCTGGTGGACACGATTGGCGCAGATCGCGGGACGCTGTATCTGGTTGACGAAGAACGCGGTGAGCTCTTTTCGCACGTGCTATTGGAAGACACGGGCGACCTGAGAGAAATTCGCCTCCCCATCGGCCAGGGAGTCGCCGGACACGTCGCTGCCACGGGCAAGGTGCTGAACATCCCGAACGCCTACGAGGACCCACGCTTTGTGCGCTCTTTTGACCAGATGACCGGCTACCGGTGCCACACGATCCTGGCCGCGCCGATGCGCAACCCCCAGCAAAAGACCATCGGCGTCGTCCAGTTGTTGAACAAAAAGGGCGGGCCGTTTACCTCCCGGGATGAGCGGTTGCTGGCGGCGATGGCGGCCCAGGCCGCGGTCTTTGTCGAGAACGCCCGGCTGTACGCGCAGGAGATACAACAGCGGCTGATCAACCAGGACCTGGAGACCGCCCGGGCGATCCAGAGGAGTTTCCTGCCCCAGACCGTCCCCCAGCACGTTGGCTGGGACATCGCTGCGTTCTGGCGCCCGGTGCGCGAGGTCGCCGGCGACTTTTACGACTTTTATCCCTTGCCGGATGGCCGGCTGGCCGTCGTAGTCGCCGACGTCTCGGGCAAAGGCGTCCCAGCGGCGCTGTTCATGGCGCTCAGCGTGACGGTGTTGCGCTTTGCCATGGGCCTGAACTTTTATCCTGGAGAGCTGCTGGACCGCGCCAACCAGGCTATCATCGCCGATCAACAGTCCAAGATGTTCGCCACGGCTTTCGTGGGTTACCTGGACCTGGACTCGGGCGTCCTGCGATTTGCCTCGGCCGGGCACAGCCCGCCGCTGCTCTACCGCGCCGCCACAGGCCGCTGTGAGGTCCTGATGGCCTCGGGCGTCGCAATGGGGCTGTTCAAGCGCGCGGAGTACGCCGAGGAAACGGTGACGCTGGCGGACGGGGACGTTCTCGTCCTGTACACCGACGGCATCACCGAGGTGATAGACGCGCAGGAAAAGGAGTTTGGAGAGGAGCGGCTGGAAGAACTCGTCGTCCAGAACAATTCCCGCCCGGCCCAGGAACTGGCGGAGATGGTCGTCGAGGCTGCTGCCGACTTTGCCCAAGATCAGCGCGCTTTTGACGACGAGACGCTGGTCGTGATCAAACGAGTGTGAGGCATTAAGATGAGCATGATCTGGCGCAAAGTCTGGCGCGACCTGTGGGGAAACAAAGTCCGAACCATACTGGTCATGCTGTCCATCGCCGTTGGGGTGTTCGCCGTGGGCTACGTCAGCAGTTCCTTTGTGATGATTTTGAACGACATGGATGCGGATTACCAGTCCGTCAACCCCCATGGTGCGATTATCTACAGCGAGCCTTTCGACGACACGCTGGTGCAGGCGGTGCGGCGGATACCGGGCGTGGGACAAGCTGAAGGGCGAAGCGGGCTCTCAGCCCGCGCCATCGTCAGTCCCGACGAAAAGGTGCCCATTGGCATCGTCGCCGTGCCACCGGTGGAAGAAATAGAGGTTGACTACATTCGTCCCAACACCCCTGGCAGCAGCCTGGCGCTGGCAGATCGCGAGATCTTTATCGAACGCTCCGCACTCGGTGCTCTGCCGGTAACGCCAGGCGACACCGTGAAGATCGAGGTGCCCGGCGGGCGGGTGCGCGAGCTGCGCGTGGCCGCCGTCGTGCACGACGTGACCAGCTTTCCCTACGCGTTTTCGGGCCAGGTCACCGCGTTCGTCACCCCCGAAACGATCGAGTGGCTGGGCGGGTCGCGGGACTATGACCAGATGTTCCTCACCGTTGCCGAGAGACCCAAGGACGAAGCGCACGTGCGGGCGGTGGCCCAGGAGGTGGCGGATCGGATCGAAAGAAGCGGGCGGGAGGTGTTCTTTACCCTGGTGTTCCAGCCGGGCCGGCATTTCGCCACCGACATCACCCAGGCCCTGGGACTGATCATGGGCTTTCTGGGGGCGTTGGCGGTCTTTCTCAGCGCCTTTCTGGTGATCAACACCATCACCGCGCTGCTCAGCCAGCACGTCCGCCAGATTGGGATGATGAAGGCGATCGGCGGGCGGACTTTGCAATTGACCAGTATGTACATCGTGCTGGTGCTCTGCTTTGGCGCTCTGGCGCTGGTGGTCGCCGTGCCGCTCTCGGCGTTTCTCGCCTACAGTACAGCCAGCGGCGTCGCCACATTTCTCAATTTCCGCCCCGGCCCGTTCCGCCTCCCGCTGTCGTCGTTGATACTGCAAGTGGGAGTGGCGTTCGTCGTACCGGTGGGGGCAGCGCTGGTGCCGGTGCGGAACGGCACGCGGCTCACCATCCGTGAGGCGATCAGCAACTATGGCCTGGGCAGCGGGCAATTTGGCCACAGCCTGTTCGACCGCTTGCTGGAAAAGGTCCGCCGCCTGCCACGTCCGCTGCTGATCTCGTTGCGCAACACCTTCCGTCGCAAGGCGCGCCTGGCGCTGACGCTTTCGACGCTGACGCTGGCGGGGGCGATCTTTATCTCCGTATCCAACCTCCGGGCTGCGATAAACGTCGCGATCACCCAAACGTTTGGATACATTCTCTCCGACGTCAACGTCTCCTTCGACCGCCCCCATCGGATCCAGAAACTCGAGCCCCTGGCGATGAGCGTGCCCGAGGTGGCCGGCGTGGAAGGCTGGGGCATGAGCATGGCGGAGGTCTTGTCCGACGACAAGTCCACGGCCGTGGAGATCGTCATCTACGCACCCCCGGCAAAATCCACGCTCATCAAACCGACCATGACCGCAGGACGCTGGCTGCTGCCCGAAGACGAGAACGCCCTGGTCATCGGCAACCACCTGCTCAAGGAGCGCCCAGATCTGGAAGTGGGCGACGAGGTTGTGGTCCAGATTGACAATCGAGAGACCACCTGGCGGGTGGTGGGTACCTACAAAATGGCAGGCAACGTCATACCACCGATCGTGTACACCAACTATGAGTACCTGACCAGGGTACGGAATGAAATTGACCGGGTGTCCAACCTGCGGGTCGTCACTGCCCCGCAGGACACCGCCACGCAGGAGCGGGTGGCGAAAGCGTTAGAGGCGATACTCAAGCAGGAGGGCATCCAGGTATCGCAGGTGACCACAGGGACCGAGTTGATCGCTCAGAACACCGCCACGACAGATGTCCTGGTCGTCTTTCTGTTGGTGATGGCTGTGCTGATCGCGGTGGTGGGGGGATTGGGACTGATGGGCACGATGAGCATGAACGTGCTGGAACGCACCCGCGAGATCGGCGTGATGCGGGCCATCGGCGCCTCGAATGGGGCGATCCTGCAACTGGTGATCGTCGAGGGGATGTTGATCGGCGTGATCAGTTGGGCGGTGGGTGCGTTGCTGGCCCTCCCGATCAGCACGTTGCTCGCCAACGTCGTGGGCGCGAGTATGTTCCAAAGCCCGCTCGATTTCGTCTTCTCGCTGGATGGATTTCTGGTGTGGCTGGCCGGGGTGCTGGTGCTGTCGGCAGTGGCCAGCTTCCTGCCGGCGCGCAACGCCGCCCGCCTGACCATCCGCGAGGTGCTGGCCTACGAATGAGAACTGGGGCACTGATCTCTCCGGTGCGATTGGAGGCGTGAACGTGAGCATCATCTGGCGTAAAGTGTGGCGCGATGTGTGGGACAACAAAGGCCGAACTCTACAGATCGTCCTGATCATCGCCATGGGGGCTGCGGCTATCGGCATGATCCTCGGCACCAGGAACCTGATCATCCCGGCCATGCAAAGCGGCTGGCAGGCCGCGAGCCCGGCCATGATCAACCTGGGGGTCTCCCCCGCCATAGACGACGACGACCTGATCGCCTTGAAGAAGGTCGATGGTGTGGAAGATGTGGAAGGGCTGAGCAGTACCCCCATTGAGTGGCGTGTCCGCCCGGAGGATGAATGGTCTCCGGGTAATTTGCTCGCCCGGGCGGACTACAAAGATCAGAGGCTCAACAAGCTGACCCTGGCTGCCGGGAACTGGCCCACGGACAGAGTGTTCGCTCTGGAACAAGGCCACGGAACCGCCTTTGGCATTCCCGAGAGAGGGCAGGTGGTCATCCGCGTCGACGATCGTGAGTATGCGGTCCAGTTAGGCGGAACGATTTCCAGCCAATTCGTCCAGCCGGTGTACTTTGGCGGCACGACCCAATTCTACGCCACCCGCGACCGCTACGGTGAGATAGTCGGCGACCGGAATTTCACCCAGATCATGGCCGCCGCCGCCGAATATGACGAAGGAATCGTCACCGGCATCGCCGACCGCCTCCAGGAGAAACTGGAAAGACAGGGCAAGGACTCTTGGGGGGTTCAGCCTGCCCGGGTCGTAGACCCCAACGAGCATTTCTTCCAGGATTCCATGGACGGCATCTTTTTCCTGACGGGTGTGCTGGGGTTGCTGGCCCTGCTGTTGGGCCTGTTGTTGGTGTACAACACCGTCAATGCCAATATCTCCCAGCAGGTCGATCAGATTGGGATCATGAAGGCCATCGGCGCCCGAACAGGGCAGATATTGCGCCTCTATTTGACCAACGTCCTCATTTACGCCTTTTTGGCCCTGCTCGTTGCCCTTCCCCTGGGAATACTTGGCGGCTGGGGGATCACCAACTGGTTGGTCGTCAGCTTTACCGCGGAGTCCGTCGAGTTCGTCGTCTCACCATCGGCCATCGTGGCCCAGGTCATCATCGCGTTGCTGGCCCCTCTGCTGGCCTCCCTGATCCCGATTTTCTCCGGGGCGCGCGTCACCGTGCGTGAGGCCATCAGCACCTACGGCCTGAGCACCAGGGCCGGGCTGTTCGAGCGGATGCTGGCCAAGATACAGCGCATTCCGCGCATGGTTGTGCTGACGATCACGAATACCTTCCGCAACAAATGGCGCGTCGTCCTCATGCAAATCGCGCTGGTGCTCAGTGGGCTGATCTTTATGATGGTGCTCAGTGTTAGAGACTCAGTGGTCTACACCATCAGGGACGTTTTGGGCTCCATCCTCAACTATAACGTCTCCTTCGTGTTGGAAGATGCCGAGCGCATCGGTCACGTCGAAGCGCTGACCCTGGCCCATCCAGACGTGAAAGCAGTGGAGATGTGGGGATTTGAGGGGGGCACAATCCGGCTGGCCGGCGAACCCGAGACGGAGGATGATGAAGGGATCACAATGTTCGGGATACCATTGCCCACAGACCTCTATGGCTACCAGTTGCGTGCCGGGCGCTGGCTGGACCCGGCGGATACCTATGCCATCGTGCTCAACCAGAAATTGGCTAAAGACGCCGGTGTGGGTGTGGGCGATTGGATAACCGTCAAACACGGCACCAAAAAAGAATCCACCTGGTTGGTGGTGGGGTTGCTGTTCGATCCGATCTTTACCAATTCGGGCCACGTTCCTCGGGACGTTTTGCTGCGGAAAATGGGCAGCGCCAACAGGGCCCAGACTATCTGGGTTCAGACCGTGCGGGATGATCCAGAGAGCGAGATCGCCATTGCCAAAGACCTGCGCGCCTATTACAAGCAAAACCAGATCGATATAAGTCCCCAGCAAGGCTTTTTTGGCATGGGTGGGGATAGCGCCACAGAGACCAACCAAACCTTTATCAACCAATTTAACTTTATCCCGATCCTGCTTGGGATTATGGCCGTGATTATCGGAGCGGTTGGCAGTATTGCCCTCAGTGGCACCCTCTCGCTCAGCGTCCTGGAGCGACGGCGTGAGATTGGGATGATGCGCGCCATCGGGGCATCATCTGGGGCTATCGCTGGTCTTTCCATCGGCGAGGGGCTGATTTTGGGCTGGTTGAGCTGGCTCATTGCTCTGCCGCTTGGTCTCCCGGCGAGCCGGTTGATGGTGCGAGGGTTGGGCGCAGCCCTCGGCCTTGACCTGGTCTACAAGTACACGCCGATTGGAGCCATATTCTGGCTGGTCGTCATCACCATCTTGTCCGTTGTCGCCAGTCTGCTCCCCGCCCGGGATGCCTTGCGCATCAGCGTCCGCGAAAGCCTGGCGTACGAATGAATGACCAATGACCAATGACCAATGACCAATGGAAAAGCTCTGGATACAGACGGAACACGCAATACGCAATACGTACAGCAAGATAAGGAGGAACCAAAGGATGAGAAAGAGACAAATGCTGGTTATCCTGTTGGCACTGATGACCGTTGGGTTGCTGGTGGGGTGCGGTGGAGCGGGCGCGGTGGAGACTGTGCCTGCCGATGAGGTGCCCGTCGTCTCCCAGGAGGACGACAAGGTGATCGCCGAGGCGGCCATCGAGCCGGCCCGCTGGGCTGAGCTGCGCTTCGAGCCCGGCGGTGCGGCCGTCGAGGTGCTCGTGCAGGAGGGGGACGTCGTCGCCGAGGACGACCTGCTCGTGCAGTTCGACCCCACCGACGCCCAACTCGCGGTTCAGGAGGCCGAGGCGGCGCTGGTCGTCGCCCAGGCCCAACTGGCGCAGGTAAAGGTCCCACCGCGCCTGGAGGCAGTCGCCGTCGCCGAGGCACGACTGCAGGTCGCAGAGGGTGCGCTCGCTCAGGCTGCGGCCCAGCGGGACCGGCTCGCCGCCGGGGCGACGGACGCCGAGGTCGCCGCCGCGCAGGCCCAACTGGCGCAGGCGATGGCGCAGCAACTGCAGGCCGAGGACGCGCACGACGCGACGATGAAGTGCTTCAAGATCACCCTCCCCGACGGCACCAAGGACAAGGTCTGCCCCGCGCTGGGCCTCTACGAGGAACTGGCCCGCTACCAGATGCACGCGGCCGACGACGCGCTGGCCGCCGCGCAGGCGCAACTGGAGGCCGCGCAGGGCGGGGCCGGGGCGCAGCTCCGCGCCGCCCGGGCGGCGGTGGACTCGGCCACCGCGCAGCGGGACGCCGCCCAGGCGCAGCTCGACCTGGCGCAGGCGGGGAGCACGCCGGAGCAGGTCGCCGCGGCCCAGGCGCAGGTGACCCAGGCCGAGGCAGCGCTGGCGACGGCGCAGGCGGCGCTCGATCGCACCGAGATCCGCGCCCCCTTCGCCGGGACGGTGGTCGAAGTGAGCGTCGACGCCGGGGACACGGCCCGGCCGGGCCAGGTGATCGTGGTGCTGGCGACGCTGGACCGGCTCCAGGCGCGCACGGTCGACCTGACGGAGCTGGACGTGGCGCGGGTGGCCGAGGGACAGCCGGTGGCCGTGAAGGTGGACGCGCTGTCCGACGCGCCGTTGAGCGGGCACGTATTGCGCATCGACGAACAGAGCGAGGACTACCGGGGCGACGTGGTCTACCCCGTCATCGTCGAGCTGGACGGGGACACAACCGCCCTTCGTTGGGGTATGACGGCGATGGTGGAGATCGCGGCGGAGTAGGGCCGGCGAGTCGGCGAGTCGGCGAGTCAACGAATGTACGAATGTACGAATGTACGAATGTACGAATGACCAATGACCAATGGCAGGAGCATTGGAGCTTGACGGGAAGTTGCCAGAAGGAGAGCTAAAATGAGAAAGTGGATGGTCCTAGTCGTGGGAGTACTGCTGCTGGCGGGGTGCGGTGGGGCGGGTGGAACGGCCGAGCCATCAGCGGAGGCGGAGGCGGAGGCGGTCGCGCAGGATACTGAGGGCAAGGTGATCGCCGAGGCGGTGGTCGAGCCGGCCCGGTGGAGCGATCTGCGCTTCACCACCGGCGGCACGGTCGTCCAGGTGTCGGTCGAGCCGGGGGACCAGGTCGCCGCCGGGGACCTGCTGGTGGAACTGGATCGCACCGACCTGGCGCTGGTGGTGCAGGAGGCGGAGGCGGCGGTCGCCTCGGCCCAGGCCCAACTGGCGCAGGTGCAGGCCGGGCCGCGCCTGGAGGAGATCGCCGCCGCCGAGCACCAACTGGCGGACGCCGTCGCCGCGCTAGCGCGGGCGACAGCCCAACGGGATCAACTCGCCGCCGGGACGACGGCCGCCGAGATCGCCGCCGCGCAGGCGGAGGTGGCACAGGCCCAGGCGGAGCAACGCGCCGTCGAGGAGCTGCACCGCAAGGCGTACAAGGACAAGGACGAGGAGACGAGGAAGCAGGCGGACTACCAGCTCCACGCCGCCAGAGAAGCGGTGGCCGCCGCGCAAGCCAAGCTGGAGGCCGCGCAGGGCGGGGCCGGGGCCCGGCTCCGCGACGCCCAGGCGGGCGTGTCGGCGGCGTCGGCACAGCGGGACGTGGCCCAGGCCGAGCTGGACCTGCTGAAAGCCGGGGTCACGCCGGAGGAGGTCGCGGTGAGCGCGGCGGCGGTCCGGCAGGCCGAGGTGACCGTGGCGACGGCAGAGGAGGCGCTGGGGCGCACCGGGATCCGCGCCCCCTTCGCCGGCGTCGTCACGAAGGTGAACGTCGAAGCGGGCGAGACGGCAGCGCCGGGCGACGTGGTCGTGGTGCTGGCGGGGCTGGATCGGCTCCAGGCGCGCACGATCGACCTGACGGAGCTGGACGTGGCGCAGGTGGCCGAGGGGCAGCCGGTGGTGGTGACGGTGGACGCGTTGCCCGGGGTGGAGTTGCGGGGGCACGTGGCGCGCATCGGGCTGCGGTCGGAGGACTACCGGGGGGACGTGGTCTATCCCGTGATCGTCGAGCTGGACGAGGATGCGCCGGGACTCCGCTGGGGCATGACGGCGGTGGTCGAGATCGAAACGGACTGATGCGGCGCGCCCGACGCAGGAGGCACAGCTTTATGCGCACTGGCGCTGGCCGATACTGGCCAGCGCCAATGTGATAATCCGGCGCGCCACGCTCCACACGCCAGTCAATACTACAACCGCATTTGGCTTAGGATGAGCTATTGAGCTCGCCTTGACGTGTCGCGAAAGTCATCCTGAGCCGCTCGGCTGAGCGTTCGGCCGAGGGCTTTGACAGGCACCGCACGACCGTGGAGAGACCGAATTTCGGGTGTTAGGAACAGGGGAACGCTTCGCGTGGATTACCCCAGAGTGAGGGATCATTCGCAAGATGAAGTCGAGGGCAGAGTAGGTAATGGTGACGCGCTGACCGGTGTTGGAGTCGATGTGCCAGTAGGTGACGAACTGACCGTCGTAGTCGGTGATGTGCAAAGTGGCGAGTGGGGGGTGACCCGGATGATATCACGCATCTGGTCGAGCAGTTTCCTGGGGCGTTCGTTCATTTCAAGCTCATGGGCGGTTGCGTACGCGTAGTAACTGATGTATACTAAACACAGGTTCAATCTCGTGGTGACCGAGCAGCGAGAACATACGTTCTAGCTTCGGGTCACACTATACTCGATTTCCCTCACGATGGCAAGTGTATTATACAGCTAAAAAGTCTGCATAAAACCCGCAAAAAGATATTATGCCGGAAAACGGATGCATAAAACACCCAGGAGGGGTCTTATGCTGGAAAAGGCCAGCATAAAATGTCACTTCCGGGTTTTATGGAGGAGAGAGCTGGGATAATAAATAGTTAGCCGCCAATTGGAGAGTGTAGAAAGATGCGTTTACTGTTTAGTGGTTCGATTGGGTGTGATGAGGCTACATACAAACGTCTCCTAATAATCGGGGATGAAATCGCCTTTATGGATCGCCCCTCTATCTCGTTCTCTAGTTGGGGAACTGTGGGAGTTAAGTCACCTTTCCGACAACATAGCTTTTCGGAGAAAGAGGCTGTGAGCGTTTCAGTCCACTCTCCTCCTTCAGGCCTAGTATCAGATCTATATCTCCGCTACATTGAAGCTGATTTGGCTTGTCGTGAGTTTCGAAAGGTCTTCTTCGACGGTCTAACCAAGAGCGAGAGGTTTGCTGCAAAGTTTATACGTGCAAATGCCCAGTATAATGTCATCGGAAAGGATCAGACCGTGTCAGGGGCAGAAGTACGCAAGGCTCTTCTACAAGACGAGAAGTTGCGAGAAATTCCACTCGAAGGAGAACCAGAAGTAGAGCACTGGAATGATATTTCTACCTCAATCGGTCGACGCGAGACGCTTCGCCACGAACTAATCAGCGCATCGATCAAAGTCACAAACTCGATGATTATCTCTGAACAAACTGGCTGTATACCGGTTTCAGATGACCCTTACTTCGTCCAATTGCTAGCTCTTCGGATGTCCATCAATACGTACTTGGGAGGCACTTCACAGCTGGCTCCATTGTTAGGGCTTGAAGTGGCCAAGTCTGTGATACCAGACGAAATCCTGGAGAAGATAGATATCCAAGATATTCTGAAGTATCGAAGGAAAAGCCGAGACGTATATCGTGCATGGTCTGTAGAGATTGATCGCCTCTCTGCTCAACTCGATGACATTGACTTGTCCAAAGCAGAGGAGCAGCTACAAGGCATTATAAAATCAGAGGTTCAACCCAGGCTACTTGAGTACGAAAACGAGATGATGTCCATTCGTGACCAGTTGTTCGGGAATCTCATCAAGGAAATCGTGAAGTGGGAAGTCCCCACCTTGTCCATAGCCTACCTATCAAGTCTGAACACAATTGGCGCAATAGCAGCCTTTGTGGGAGCGTTGAGCCCAAGTGTCCCACATCTTGTAGACTATGTACAGGCGAAGCGGGAACTCCGAAGAGAACACGGGTTGGCATATTTGGTCGGTCTCAAGCAGAAGGCTGATTGAGCAAGTGAGAGTGGCGGCTAACACCGCATGGTGCGACACGCGGCTGCTCGTGTAGCTGTTGTACCTTGAGAGAATGATACAACCGGTTGTTTTGCCAACCGTACTCTACCTAGGCGTGCGTCGCTGGTAACCCTTCGACAGACTCAGGGCAGGCTGGCGAGGTGCGAAGCCCTGGGGACAAAGCCGCCACGCCCGTCAGGGCGGCAGCGGAAGCGAGAGCGGAGGCTGCTACTGCCAGCACCAGGCGGTCAAGGCGACCAGGGTTGCGCGGTATGGTTAACGTAAGTGAACCTCTGCAAGCGTCGAGAGTTAGAACAAGCGCAAGGTGCTGAACGGCCCGCAAGGCCGGAACGCCTGGACCAAACGGTGGGGGGTCAGGAATAGATGGTCATGCGTCGTCTATCGCAGATGAAGCACCCCCGGCGTAGAGGAGGGACCTAACCCGATCACCCCACGCGAAAGCGGGCAGACTTCCACCTGGTCCTGTGTCACGAGAAAGCCGATGGTAGTGTCGAAACAGGAATTCGTAGAATAGGGAGCAGCCACGTAGCTGCTGGCGCGAGCCTGCGTGACCCGGTGGACGGAAGTTCACTGGACCGGGCACTGTCTTCAGCATAGTATCGTGAAGGCTTTGGAGGCTACGCCTCCAAAGCCGCGTCCCGTGAAAAGGGCGTTTGCAGGGCTTGAGCCGCGTGCGGTGAAAGTCGCAAGCGCGGTTCTGATGTACCATTCATACTGCACCTCCTTCATAGCGGGCTGTAGGGTTTTTGCTGGAGGCAGGCCGGGTAGCCCAGCCTACCCAGTATATCACCGGTCAGTCATTTTGGCGAACGACATGATACCGGCTTGCGCAACTCGGCGATGATGTCTGGTGTCAGCTTGATCCACCAGGGACCACAAGGAACCGCCTGGATGCCATCTAAGCAGCCGGACTTGCACCAGTCGCCGATGGTAGAAACACTGACGTTCAACAACTCGGCTGCAGCCTGGGCTGAATAGCGTCCGTCACCGCGCCGACCGTCAGGACAGGCAGAGGGGGCCTCCGGGCACCCGGTGGGGATGTCATACGTGCGGCGGAGAGACCGAACCTTAACACGAGTGAAAGGCTGACCAGCGCCGGTGGTCAGACTTTCCTGATTGAGAAGAGCAGCAACCTGGCGAACGTGGTTGACAACAGCGGGGTCGGTACGCCTGAGTTCGAAGGCTCGCTTGGGGCGGGGGATGTCCAGCTCGGTCAGGGCCTCTGTCTGCCAACGGATGCCGATGTGGATAGTAGTTTGCTGCCTGGTGAGGGTAACATCCTTGATCAGGAAACGCAGCAGTTGCTTGCGCTCGGCGTGAGTGGTGGTAGGTGCGTGCCAGACCGCCGGTAGGTCCTGAGCCAGGGCCAGGATGCGCTGTCGTTCCTCAGGACTGGCGAGGAGGGTCGTTGGCCTGGGCAAGGTCGCGTATTGGCGCTCCAGGTGCTCGATCTGCGCCAGTTTGTCATTCCAATCCCGTTCCAGATTGCGGGCGACGAGACGGTTCTCGGGCTCGACCGCAAAGAAGCGACGCCGAGCCAGTTCCGCCTCGTAGCGAGCGCGTTCGATGCGGAGTTGCCACTGCTGGTCGATCTGACGGGCGCGGGCCTCAACCTGGTCCAGAGTGGCCATAGAGACGTCCAACTGAGCCGGTTGCATCGCTTCCAGGAAAACACGGGCCACTGCTGCGTCCACGCCGTCACCACGGATGGACTGACAGATTGGACCAGCAAGCTGATCATGGACCTTCCTGCATGTGTAGATGGGGGTGACGCCATCGTCCAGATAGCGGACCGACATCCGTCTACCACAGCGCCCACAGAGCACGATGCTTTGTAGCAGCGCAGCACCTTCGCGGACTGCGCCACGGCGATCTTGGGACGGAAGGGTGCGGTTGTCGTCGAGTCGCTGCTGGTTGCGCTGGAACTGTTCCCAAGTGATGTAGCCGGGGTGGGCGTCCAGGATAAGAATCGGCCAGTCGTCACACCTGGGCTGGCGAAGGCGTCTCTTGATCTGGGTCATTTCACCAGGCAACACTTGGGTATGGGTCTGGCTTCGACCATAGGCATAGGCACCCGCGTAGGCTGGATTGTGCAGGATGGTCAAGACCCGATTGTAACTCAAGGGCCTCCACGTCAGCTCACCGTCATGGTCGCCGCCCCAGTGACGGGTAGGAAAGAGGAGTTGATGGGCCTTGAAGTGCTTGACAACTGCCCTAGCTGAGCTCAATTCGTCGAACAGATCGCAGACGAGCCTCACGGCCTGTTGCACCTGTTCGTCGGGGTCGAGGATCACCTGTCCGGTGGCATCGTAGATCAGTCCTGTGGGGACACCGAGGCGGAGCTTGCCTTGGCGGGCCTTCTCTAGCTTGCCGCCCAGGAGACGATTGCGCAGCCAATGCAGTTCGGCTTCGCTCATGGTGCCCTTGAGGCCCAGGAGCAAGCGGTCGTTGTATTGAGTGGGATCGTATACCCCCTCTTCGTCGACGACCAGCGTATGGGTCAAGGCGCAGATCTCAATCAGACGATACCAGTCGCTGCGTAAGCGTGCCAGACGAGAGGCTTCCAGGCTCAGCACAGCCCCAACACGACCCAGGCCAACTTGGGCGATCACGAATTGGAAGCCATCCCGACCAGCGGTGGAGGCAGCGGAGAGACCTTGGTCTTGGTCAATGACTTCAATCTGCTCTCGCGACCAACCCAGGTCGAGCGCGCGATGAACGAGATCGTATTGGCGTGCCTTGCTGCCGATGTTCTCGATGACCTGAGCTAGCGTGGATTGGCGCACATAGACCAAAGCCAGTCGCTCAAGATGTTCAGACCGAATCTTGGGTGGGGCGAGCGGGAACACCATGAGCAAACTCCTTGATGAACGAATCGGATTGACCGGCTACGAGCTTGAAAGCCAGTTGAGCCATGAGCCGGATGGCCCGCGCCCGGCAGCCAGCAGCCAGACGTACCCAAACTTGGGCGGGTGATACATGACGATCACTAGATGAGGATTGGTAAGCCATTGGTACACCTCCTAACGTAATGCTAAGAATGGACAGCCTGGGCTGAATCATAGCTTTCGTCGTCAGGGGGGCAAGTCTGGTCTCCATGATTCACCGCGGGGTAGCGACCCTCTTGACGGATGCGGTCGATGAGTTGAGCGACACAGCGTAAACCGTCCAAATCCAGCAGGTGCGGGGGTGTAGATGACGAATCGGAACCTGGCAGGGTGGTGTAGTCGGTCCAACTCATAGGAATGACGACGTGGAGACCGTCGGGGCGCTGGACGGTGAGGTCAGGATCAATGCCTCGACAGATACGGATGATTTTGACCTGCTGGCCACATAGGGGATGATACGGATGCGTAATGGTCACTAATCCCGAAGGACGTTGAGATGATGGGGTAGTGCATATTGACCGTTCTTAGGGGGCTGGGGGGCAGCAACGCCCCCCGGCTACCCGACCCGCAAGGCTCAAGGGCTCGAGCTGAGTCTAGATCAACTACGTGCACTCCCACAAGACAGACGTTATCTGTGGGAGTGGGCAAAAAGAAGGGCTGGCCAGTGCCAGAACTGCGGTAGGATTGTACCCCTTGGCGCAGCCAAGACTGAGTGTTGGCCGTACGGTGACTGGAGTAGCTTCTACGTGTACTACTGCGATGTGTGTCACGGTGCTCTCTTTGACGTGTATGGCAACCCTGTCTCGCGTTACGATACCAGTCTTCTGGGAAAAGGATGACCATAGACAGCTCGTTAGGGAGCAGCGCCCACCGTTCAGAGACCTGTAGGTCTGGGAAAGGAGACAACGATGCCACTGTTTGGACGACCTGACATTGAGAAGTTGAGAGCGAGAGGGAATGTTGATGCACTTATCAAGGCGCTGCAGCACAGGGACTGGACCATTCGCCAGGCAGCCGTCGTGGCACTGCAACAGATCGGGGACCCGCGAGCAGTTGATGCGCTCGTGGCTGCTCTGCAGGACCAGACGTTCAACGTGCAACGGTCTGCTGCCACGGCCTTGGGATTCATTGGGACGCAGCAGGACGATGCCACACTCCGTGCCCGAGTGGTGGGACCGCTCGTCGACACTCTGCAGAAGGCAGATGGGAAACTGCGCGCTGCCGCTGCGGAGGCCCTGCACAAGTTCGGCTGGCAGCCCAACGGAGACGAGCTGTGGGTCGCCTACTGGATTGGCAGGGGCCAATGGGACCAATGTGTTGAGATCGGCGCGCCGGCCATCGAGCCACTGATCGCCAGCCTAAGCGACTGGGATGCCAGCATTCGTCGCTCGGCCGCCACGGCACTGGGGCAGATCGGCTCGGGACTGGACAATGCCGAGCTTCGCGCGCGGGTCGTGGACGCGCTCAGCTCCTTGCTCGATAACGAGGATGTGTGCCAGGACGTAGCCAGGGCACTGGGAGAGATCGGTGACAGCCGGGCGACGGAGCCGCTTATCGCGGTCCTGGAATCTCCGTACTCGAGCGCGCGAGGGAACGCCGCCAGGGCGCTGGGGGACATTGGCGATGTGCGGGCCGCCGCTCCGCTCGTCCGAGCCGCTTTCTCTGACCACAACGAGGCCGTGCGCGAGGCGGCTGCCACAGCGCTGGTGCGGCTCGGCGCACCCTCTGTGGGACCGGTCCTCGGTAGGCTGGGGCCGCACCATCAGGCTCATGTTTTCGAGCTACTGGTAAGGATCGGCGCGCCGGCCGTGCAGTCGCTCCTCGCTGCCCTTGTCGACTATGACAACGAGCTCGGCGCCAGCCGAGCTTTGGGGCAGATCGGCGAACCGGCTGTCGAGCCATTGATCGCTGCTCTCAGGCGCGAGAACTACGGGGCGCGTGGGCAGGTCGCCAGTGTCCTTGGGGAGATTGGCGATGCGCGGGCCGTGGAGCCGCTTATCGCTGCTGTTAGAGACGGAGACCCCATACACGACAAGGCGGCATCCGCCCTGGCCAAGATCGGCGAGCCCGCCGTGGAACCACTCCTGGCTGCCGTCAGCGATGACACTCCCTCGGTGCAGCAGGACGTGATCCGGGCACTAGGGGAGATCGGCGACAAACGATCTGTGGAGCCACTCATTGCCGTCCTTGAGACCGATGAGCCGTCTGTGCGAGCGACCGCTGCCTTGGCACTTGGGAAGATCGGTGACGCGAGAGCCGTGGAGCCGCTCGTGGCTGCCCTGCAGAAAGAGCAGATCTCAGCGGATAATGCGATAGCAGCCTTGGGACGAATTGGAGGGTCACAGGCGGTGGAACCGCTCATCGCCATTCTTGAGAACGAGCCCGACAGGTCAAGGAGATGGGATATCGTCAAGGCGCTGGTGGGGATCGCTGACGCGCAGGGCATATCACCGCGGGTTCTCGTGAGGGAAAAGCCCGAACCGGTCCGACTCTGCCTGCAGTGGCAGCAGTGGCAGAGTGGAAGTGCAGGTATGTGCAACCAATGTGGGAGGATCATCCCGCTCAGCAGTGCCAAAGTGGACAGACCCTCTTGGGACATGGATCTGGAGCTCGGACGCTACTACTACTGCCCCTTCTGTTATGAGAGCCGGCTCTCTGGTCCGTTTGGTGGGTTTATCCAGCCGGACTAGTGGCTGATTAAGGGTGGCTTTGACATAGGTGGATCCGCCACCCACCGATGAATTGCATACCGATAACCAGTTATCGAACAGGAGAGAGCCGCCCAACATTTGGGTGAAGCCGACCGCTGCTGCGCAGCGTAGGGTATGCGTGCCGCGCCAGAGAAGTCATGGGTAGGCATAGGAGTCTTGCCAGCACCGCAGCGGCGGCTTACCCAGGGCGTTAGGCTGCCGACTTGCTCTGACGTCCGCATAGGAGGGAACACGAATGAGTAAACTCGATTGTTTGACACTCGTGGAACAAGCGCAATCCGAGCTATTCGGTCCGAAACGAGCAGCCTGGCTTGAACGATTGGAGCAAGAGTACGATCCGCTTCGAGCCACACTGGGCCAACTACTGGATTCTGGGGAAGCGGAACAAGGCTTGCGATTGGCTGCAGGGCTGCGAGAGTTCTGGCTGAGCACTGGTCGGATAGACGAAGGCAGGGATTGGTTGAGAGCGTTTCTGGCACTTCCGGAGGCCAAGGCGCAGACAGCGATTCGTGCGCGGGCACTTGACGTGGCCGGCGTATTGGCTGACTGGCAGAGCGATCGTGACATGACCGGAGCGCTGATGCAGGAAGCCTTGGCCATTCGGCGAGAGTTGGGTAATAAGCAGGGTATTGCTGTCTCCCTGATACATCTCGGAAACAACAAATGGATATTTGAGAGCAACTACACTGCAGCCCGAGTGTTGTTCGAGGAAAGTCTGGCGATTTATGAAGAGTTGGGCAGCGAGACAGATATAGCGTATCCGCCGCTTCAAAACTTGGGACATCTGGCTGTCGAACAAGGCGATTTTCGCAGGGCTCAATCGTTGCTAAGACGGAGCTTGCTGACGCTTAGAGACAAGGAAGACATATGGGCCATCAACTTTGCCCTAGACGGTCTCGCTGGTCTGGCAGCGGGCCAGGGCCAGCCGGAGAAGGCTCTACGCCTGGCCGGTGCCAGTGAAACGCTGCGTGAGTCAGCAGGTATCCGACTTCCCCCTGTCTGGCAAGCTCGGATGGAAAGGCTGCTAGAACCGGCTCGGGAGATGCTGGATGAGGCAGGGTGTTCAGCCACTTGGGCAGAGGGACGGGCAATGAATCTTGAACGGGCTGTTGCCTTCGCATTGGATGAATGACTCGGCACTTGAAGAGGCAAGGCTTGCGCCCAATGGAGTACTGGCAGCCTAACCATGGGTTGCAGCCGACCAGGCTATCGCGCGCCGAATTTGGAGGTAGTTCTGATATTGTGAAGTGCCTTGCACAGAATGGCACGCTGCAAAGCCGCCTGGCGGCTGAACCCCACCGTTAGCGCGGACGCTTCGCGCCCGCGCTAACGGGGCGGCGGCTGCAAGCATCCGATTGCTAGCCTACGGCTCGCAAAGCTCGCCTCCGGCTAAGTTACGGTAGGGCGGGGCCTCCCGACCCCGCCCTCCGCTACAGAACGGAGCGTGAAACTTTCGCTTCACTCCGCTCCTGAGCAACCGGGCCTTTGTCATAGGCACTAATAGCGGTGATTACTCGACCGCGTTCGCTTGGTCAATGCACCTTTAGAAGCAAATACCTGTTCGGGCATCTGGCTTTCAGTACGCCCCAAGGGACGCCTGCCTAAAGCTCGACTCCTGCCAGTACCCTGACCTTCCCGGTCACCCGTCCCACGGCCTGCCCTGAGCGAAGCCGAAGGGTCAGCATATCGGGCGATGTTCCATCGCCATGGCATTACCCCAGGCATTGGCTTCTTGGGACATCCTACTCCGTCACGGCATACGGCCTGGTCGCCTTCTCCAGCTTCACCTGAGAGAGCACGTGACGGGTTTCCCTGTTCCGGCGGGTAAAAACCACCCGGTGTCCATTTTGCGTGACCTTAGCCTATATTTCGCACGTTTCCAATTGAATAGAGAGCAGAGTTCACCTGCCTGATGGGCATGCCCAGGTCGTCTGGGGAGCACAAGGTAGAGGCTGAGGCCGCTCCAGACCCCTATCGGCTGGCTTTGGGGAGGGGGCAGTCCTCTTTCTCACTCCCTGGACGTATTTCTCCCCTCCCGCCAGCCCGGGCCTACGCTGCGACTTGCCAATCACCAGGAGGTGGCAAGGCCAGGGGAAGGGCGTTGCCGGACGGAAGTAGGAGGTGCGGCCAGCGGGGGCGTCGGAGGTCAGCCAGGACGTGTGCCAGGATTTCCAAGAGCAGAGCCTGTTCCTGGTCCACTGGGACAATGCGATACAGCAGGCTACCATCCCAGCACAGGGTTTCGACGACATCCAGGTTCTCGAGCTTCTCAATGATACGCCGGGTCGTCATCTGCAACTCATTCTGGCGTACCTGGCGTTCCAGCATGCTGTAGGCGAGCAAGGCCAGCATGTTGATGAGCAGCATGCCCGCAATGCGCTCGTCCTTGTGCAGGTAGATGGGCGAGACTTTCAAGTCACTCTTGGAGACCTTGAACCGTTTCTCCACACCGTCCTTCTCCCGGTAGAGAGTAAGCATACGCTGGTGGGAGAGTGACCAGTCGTTGGTGACCAGGAGGTAGCGACCATCTGTTTGCATCACCTGCCAGAGGGCAGAGCGGTCGATCCGGTACCGCAGACGGACCTGTCCTTGCTCGTCCGTGTAAGCCTCCGCTCGCATGAGCGTGCCGACGGGCGATCTTTTCAGTTGCGTGGTGGCCCGTTTCTGGACAGACGCGACGGTGCGGTAGTATGGATGGCCGATCTTGGCTTCTACCTCGGCCAATGCCTGGCGCAGTGCCCGCAACTGGGTGGCCCGTGTCTTGCGTCTGGCGCTGCGCATCGGCCCGCTGAGCACGATCAAGCCTTTGTGAACCACTTGCCGTCCTTGGTGTTCGAAGACCACCTGGCAAGGGAGACCCCAGTAGCCTTTGCCCCCCCGTTCATCCGTCAATGGATACGGGTAGAAATGCGCTTCAGGACGAGCCGTCAACAGTTCGCGATGCACTTTCTTCTGGGGTTGTAGCCCCGCCAGATAGCGCAAGGTGTGGTCATCGTAGGCAATGGCCAGTTCGTCGTTCAGGTTGGCCCGGTCGCCGATGATGATGGTCTCTTGGACGGACCAGCCGTGGCCTCTCAAGAGGCGGCACAGCCGCTCCATGTTCTCCTGCACGGTAGCCATGTCGGCTGTTCGCCCGGCCCACAATCCGTACTCCGTGGGCACGTTGCCATCGGCGGTCACATCCAGGCCAGCCTTGAACTTGCGCTTGTTCATCGGCGTGTTGTGGGCGAATCCGAAATTCACGTGCTCGCTGTCAGCGTAGTTGCCGTGGAGTGCGAAGGCCGTCAGATCGTAGAAGATGACCGACAGGTCGATGTTGGCCTGCACCAGTGCCCGGTGGACGACGTCCTGCCAGATGTCGCGCGTGTGCTGGCTGATCGCGTCCAACGTGCGCGCCAAGCGGTCGTCGTTGAACTTCTGCGCCGGCACATCCAACTGGTAGACCAGCACCGTCCGGGCCAGCCAGTCTGCGATCTGACAGAGCGGTCGGGGAGCCATCAGCCGGTTGAGAATCATCACGACGGCTACTGTGCCGTGATCTACTTCCGCTGCCGTGGGACAGTGGCGGTTGATGATCTCTCGCACCTGGAGAGTCTCCAGCAGTGCGTACAGCACGGGCAAAGCCCCCATCTGTCGCCGCAACTGCGATTGGGTCAACAGGTCCACCACGGCGGCCATGGTCAACGCCCCCTTCAATATCAGTCGAGTCAGGTGCTTGCTCAGCGCCGCACGGCGATGAGCCCGCCGCCAAGCACGACGCAGCCGTAGGCGGAACTCCTTCCGCAGCCACCTGCGAGGGCGATGCACAGGCTGCCAGGGAACGAGCGGGCCACTTCGGGAATCGTGAGTGACCACACCTGTTAATGCAGGCGGGCTACCCACGTTCGCGTCGTGCCCAACTGCCGGCGCAGCAACGAAAACCAGGCAGACGATGGCCCATAAGAGCCAGGCTGAGATGGGAATTTGTCGGAATCGCGCGGTCAAGTACATCGGGACGCCTCCTTCGGATGCAGAACCAGCGTCCCTATATTGCCGCAAAACCCGTGATTCCGCCAGTTTGCTCTCTATTCAGTTCTCAAGGTGCGAAATATAGGCTTAGGACGGTGCTTTACGCCGGGTTCACTGCGAGTGCAGTCTTGCGCCGCTTGGCACGCAAGACCTGGAACCTTTCCCCTTTGGGCCTGCCTGTGCCTTTTGGGCGGTAGCCAGCGTAGGCAGGTTCTCCATGACGACGCCTACACACCTTCGTCGAATATCCTGTCCATAGCCACCTGCTTGGCGGGGTCGCCACGTCTGGCTCGCGCTTACCGCCTTTCCCTCCCACTTCTGGCCCTGAGCTTGCCGAAGGGTTGAGAACCAGTCGTACGCCAGGGGAAGGTGCTGTCACCCCTGCACCGAGGGGATAGGGGTTGATGTTTCGCACGGGACGTGCTATCATCTCACCTATATGGACACATAGTTGTCAAAGATCGAACGACCTATGCCACCCATCCCCCATCCCAAAGGATGGTTTCGGGCGAACGGGTCGCACCAAGCGGATCGAGCCGACCCTTGCGTCGGCGCTGACGCGCCTCTGCTGCGGGCGGCTCATCCGCCGCGCCGTTCGGCGGCGAGTCAAACGGCGCCCGAGGAACGCAGGCTAATGGAAGCCGGTTGACAGAGGGGGTGGTCCAGTATGGTCGAAATTGTCTGGGAGTTCGTCGTCAAGGAGGAAGCCCGAGGCCAGTTCGAGCTGGCGTTCGGCCCAGGGGGCGCGTGGAGCAAGCTGTTCTCACGGTGCCGGGGCTTCCGAGGCACCACCGTGCTGCGCGACACGAAGAATCCGCGGCGATATCTGACGATCGACCTCTGGGAGACAGGGGCCCAGCGGGAGCAGGCGCTGGCCGAACGTAAGGCCGAGTACTCTGACCTGGAGGCCGCCTTTGGTGAGTGGACCGAGTCGAAGGCTGAGGTGGGTATCTTCAGCGTGCTGGCCGAGGCGACGGTGCGCCCCCGTGGCAGAGCAGGGCGAAGCAAGGCTGGAGAGGCCCGTCGAAGCAGCCGCCGAACAACTCGCTGAAGCCGACTCGGCTGGCGGGCGAATAGGGCAGGTAGGTTGGCCTGCCATATGGCTGGCGCGAGAATGATGTCAAGCCCGAGCCGCCGAGCGGCTTAGCTCGAGGCCGTTAGCGCGGAACGCTTCGCGTCCCGCGCTAACGGCGCGGCGGACTGGCGTCCGCTTGCTAGCCGGAGGCTAGCAAGCGGATCGAGCCGACCCTTGCGTCGGCGCTGACGCGTCTCTGCTGCGGGCGGCTCATCCGCCGCGCCGTTAGTCCTCTGGGGGGAAACCCCAACGGGAGGTTGGAGATGAACCTGAAGGACCTGTTGCTTGGCAAAAACATCGACCCACAGCACGTTATTGTGCTCCGGCATCGGCCTCTTGAGCCCGAACTCAACAAGGTACTCCCGTGGCTGGCTGCTGAGAGACCGGACGTGTTCAACGCTTACCAACAAAGCCAAACCAAGCAAGTTGAGCGGGAAATGACGCGTGCTGCCCATGTTGCCGCGTTCATCGGACACGAAGCCGGCAAAGCTCTGTTCGTCGGTCTGTATTCAGTCGAGGGGTGGAGGCCGATTACGCCCGAAGAGTACTGGCAGATTCAGGCCAACGTCGAGTTGAAGCAGTTCGGACACGAGGGATTCACGGGGGAACCATCCCGTTCCTCAATCCTCTGGTTTGATCTTGCGCTGACCGATTTTTACGCTCATTGGAAAGGCAAGCTAATCGTTCGCTGGCCGCCACTCGACAAAAACTGGCACCGGTGGGCAGATAGACCCAAAAACGAAATGCCAGTTCTTGCCATCCTCGAGGAGAGTGCGCTGGACGCCGCAATGCCGGAATGGGATGCAATAGACCTGTCATGGGATGAGCTTCACGTACTCCCGAGGCCGTGGAAGTCCAAGCTCTCTGAATGGCGGGGCATTTACTACATATTCGACACTTCGGACGGGAAGGGCTACATCGGTTCTGCTTACGGCGAAAGCAACCTTCTCGGCAGATGGTTAGGCTACGCCGCCCATGGGCACGGAGGAAACCGTCTGCTTCGGCAACGTGACCCCCGGAATTTCCGATTTACCATCCTACAGCGAGTTTCACCGGACATGGAGCCCACCGACGTGATCCGACTCGAAAGTTCCTGGAAGCAGCGGCTACACACGCGCGAGTATGGTCTTAACGACAACTAGGCGGGCTAACAAGCGGTTGGTGCGACACGAGGCTGCTCGTGTAGCTGTTGTACCTGCCTCGAAAATCCTGATGGCCGTCTGGTTGTGCCCGGAAGCAGGTTCGGGTAGAATTGAACCGGCCAGTCCCTTGTCGGGATCAAGGGATAGAGGGACTCTGATGATGGCCCATCACTGCCGAGAGGTTACCGAATGCGCATGAGCAAAGTAGCAGACGATAGGAAAAACGCGCCGCATTGCGAGGGTGAGGGGCAAGCAGCGGCGCCTGCCGGCTCACCCGCGCTCTCCCGGCGAGAGTTCCTGCGCATGGCGGGTACGGCAGCCGCTGGCGCTGTTCTCGGCGGTTGCACCCTGCTCCGGCCCGAACCCACGCCCCAGAGCCCAGATCAGGTCCAACTGGTCTACCAGGACTGGCGGACCGATTGGTTCCCCCCGATGGTCCGGCAGATGCTGGAGCAGTTCCACGCCACGCACCCCAACATCCGCGTTTTCTACACCCCCGACCCGGAGGACTTTGAGGAGAAGGTGCTGGCCGACATGCAGGCCGGCACCGCGCCGGACGTCTTCCAGGCCTGCTGCTCCTTCTTTCCCATCCTGGTCCAGAAGGGATACATGCTCGACCTGCACCCCTACGTAGAGGCCGACCTGGACCAGGCGACGGTCGACGACTGGGACCCGGCCCAATACCGGTCCTTCTTTACCAGGGAGGGGCAACAATATGGCCTGCCCAAGTATCACGGTGCGCTGGCCCTCTACTACAACCGCGATCTCTTTGACGAATACGGCGTGGACTACCCTGACGAAAGCTGGGACCACGACGGCTATATGGCGGCCATGGAGCGCCTGACCGACGACCGTGACGGCGACGACGAGACCGATCTGTGGGGGAGCACGCTCGACGTCTCCTGGGACCGCATCCAGGTGCACGTCAACAGTTGGGGCGGCCACTTTGTCGACCCCGACGATCCTGCACAATGCCGCATGTGCGAGCCGGAGGCAATGGCAGCGATGGAGTGGCTTCGAGCCCGCATGTGGGACGACCGGGTGATGGCGACCCCTTTGGACGTCCAAAACGTGTCGACGCGCCAGGCCTTTATCAACGCGCAGGTCGCCATGGTGGAGGATGGCTCCTGGGCACTGAAGGACATCCTGACTGGAGCCAACTTTCGAGTTGGGGTCGCCCCCTTCCCGGCAGGGCCCGTTCGCCGGGTGACGTTGGCGACGACGGATGGCTTCGGGATCTATGCCGGGACCCGGCATCCCGACGCGGCCTGGGAACTGCTCAAATTCCTCACCAGCAGGGAGTACGGCCGGGCCATGGCTCGCGCCAACTTTCTCCAGCCAGCGCGGGCATCGTTGGTGGATGAGTGGATCAGCTTCATCCGCGAGGAATTCCCGGGCAAGATCGCGGACTGGGACATCGCCGCCTTCGCGGACGGCCACCTCAAGGGCTACTCCGTCACGGCCGAGGTCTTTGCCAACATGGCGGATGCCAAGCGACTTGCCTACGCCGCGTGGGACCAGATCTACAAGCTGGGCCAGGCACCGGTGGAGGAGATGGAGACCGTCTGCCGCCAGATCCAGGAGGCTCAAGAAGGAACGGAGTAGGAGGTTCATCGTGCGATCGAAAGCCCGGTGGGGGGGCCTGCGCACCAAGATCATCGTCTGGTCCTTTGTCCCCACGGCGATCATCCTGTTCGCGGTGGCGCTGGTGACCTTTTACGCCTACCAGCGGGGGACGGAGGATCTGGCGATCCAACGGGATCAAGAGCTCACCCGCCTCTCAGCCGGCCAGTTGGTGACAGAGCTGACGGAATACGTCGACCTCCTCACCGCGCTGGCGCGCACCTCGGACATCTACCAGAACGATCCGGCCGCCCAACGTGACGCGCTCAAGCGGGCCAGCAATCGCCTGGCGGTTTTTGACGCCGGCGTGCTGATCCTCGACACCTTTGGAACGGTCATCGCTGCTGAACCGGAGCGGCCGGAAGTGCTGGGGCAGGACTGGTCCGATCACACGTACTATCGCGAGATTCTGCGCTCGCAGATACTCAGCCTGCCGCAGCCGGTCCTTTCGGACGTCGTCCCCGACGGACCCAATGGTATGGAGGTGATCGTCGTCGCCGTGCCCATCACCGGCGAGCAGAGCGAGCTTCTGGGCATCATGGCGGGCATGTTTCGCGTCGGCCCATCCGCTGTCAGCGCCTTCTACGGCGACATCGTCAAGCTGCGCATCGCGGAGAGCGGCAGCACCTACCTGGTGGATGGCAATGGGCGCGTGATCTACCATTCGGACGCCGGCCACATCGGGGAGGACTTTTCGGGGCAAACGGTCGTGCGGCGGGTCTTGAACGGCCAGGTGGGCGCGATCCGCACCCGCGATTTCGAGGGCCACGACATCGTCGCCGGCTTTGCGCCGGTGCCGGGCACCCCCTGGGGCCTCGTCACCGAGGAGCGCTGGGCCGTGTTGACCAGCAGCAGCCGCGGCTACCGGCAATTCCTCGTATTGCTGCTGGCGATCGGCGTCGTCGTGCCGGCGCTCGTCGCCACCGTGGGGGTCAGGCGGATCACGGAGCCCATCGCGGAACTCATCAGCGCCGCGCAAGAGGTCGCCAGGGGCAACTTTGGCCAGACGATCACCGCACGGACGGGGGATGAAGTCGAGGATCTGGCCAAGCAGTTCAACCTGATGTCGGCCCAACTTCAGGAGTCGTACGCCCACCTGGAGCAGCGGGTGGCCGACCGGACCAGCGAGCTGGCTGCGCTCAACGCGATCGCCACCGTCGTGAGCCGTTCGCTAGACCTGGAGGAGGTCCTGGGCAACGCGCTGGACAAGACGCTGGAGGTCACGGGGATCGAGGCCGGTGGGATCTATCTCCTCCACGAGGACGACCAGCTTCTGACGATCGCGGCGCACAAGGGGCTCAGTGCGCAGTTCGTGGCCGAAATCGACAACTTGAAGGCCGGGGAGGGCTTCTCCGGTCGAGTCGTCCAAACGGGCGAACCAGTGATCGTGCCTGACCTCTCCACGGACCTGCGACTGACGCGCACCGTGGTCAAGGAGGGAGGGTTTCACGCCGCGGCCGTCTTCCCGCTGGTCTCGCGGGGAAAGGTGTTGGGCTCTTTCTTCGTGACGACCCGTGACTACCGGGAGTTTCCGCAGCGGGACGTCGAGCTGCTCACCTCGATCGGCGGCCAGATCGGCGTGGCGGTGGAAAACGCCCGGCTCTTTGCCCAGGTGGAGCAGCGGATGCAGGAGTTGGAGGCCCTCTACCGCGCCGACGAAGAACTGTACCGCCACCTGGACCTGGACGGGGTGCTGCGGACGCTGGCCGACGTGGCCGTGGATATTCTGCAGGCCGACAAAAGCGCGCTGCTGGTTTGGGACGCACGGCGAGAGAGAATGGTGGTGCGGGCCGCCCGCGGCTTCAGCCCGCAGACGATGGCCCACATGTCGTTCGCCCCAGGCGAGGGAGTCGTCGGGGACGTGACAGTCAGCGGTGAGCCGGTCATCGTGGAGGACGTAGACGCTGACCCGCGCGTCGCCCGCCACATCACCGACGCGGAGGGAATCCGCTCTTTCATGCACATTCCGATCGAGATCGACGGCCAGGTCTTTGGCGTGTTCAACATCAATTACGCCCAGCCGCGCGCGTTCGGGAATGAGGAGCGGCGGCTCTTCACGGCGCTGGCCCAGCGGGCCGCATTGGTCATCGAGAACGCCCAGCTCTACGAACAGGCGCAGGAGTTGGCGGTTGTGGAGGAGCGCAGCCGCCTGGCCCGCGATCTGCACGACGCCGTGACGCAGACGCTCTTTTCGGCCAGCCTGATCGCCGACGTGCTGCCCCGCATCTGGGAGCGGGACCCGGACGCCGGGTGGAGTCGCCTGGAGGAGGTGCGGCAGTTGACCCGGGGCGCGCTGGCCGAGATGCGGACGCTGCTCCTGGAGCTGCGCCCGACGGCGCTGGTCGAGGCGGAGATGGGCGAACTGCTGCGCCAACTGGCCGAGGCCACGACCGGCCGGGCGCGGGTGCCGGTTGCGGTGGAGGTGGTGGGAGAGTGCTCCCTGCCGCCCGACGTGAAAGTGGCCCTGTACCGCATCGCGCAGGAGGCGCTGAACAACGTGGCCAAGCACGCCGGGGCCAGCCAGGCGACGGTGAGCCTGCGCTGTGAAACCCTCACCTCGCCCGACCGCGGACGGTCGGGTAGGGTGAGGGTCGAACTGTGCATCCGCGACGACGGGCGGGGCTTTGATCCGAACTGCATTCCGCCGGATCACCTGGGGCTGGGCATCATGCGGGAGCGCGTCGAGGCGGTCGGCGCCACGCTGAGCGTCAAGAGCGAGATGGGGGGTGGGACGGAGGTGCGGGCCGTCTGGCCGGGTGTACGGAAACGCGCGCAGGATGGCTGAGTGAGAGCAACCTGTACACGGAGACAGGATGTGCTAATGCATCGGAAGACCACGGCTATCGTTTCCCTGCTCCTGGCCCTGATCCTGGGAGCCTGTGCTCAGACTGGGCGGACGTCACCATTCGGCGAGAGCCCCCCAAAATCTGCAGCCACTGCGACGCCTGCGGCGGAGGTCCGAACGATCGTCGTGGGGCTGGCCTGGGCTCCCACCTCGCTGGATCCGGCCGATCACCGTGAGCGGCAGTCCGAGACCGTGATCCGCAACATGTTCGACGGGCTGGTCACCCGCGACGCCCGCAGCGGCGTCCACCTGGAGCTGGCCGAGGCGATGAATTGGCTGGACGAGCAAACGCTGGAGGTCAAGTTACGCCAGGGGGTGTCGTTCCACGACGGCACGGAAATGACGGCCGACGACGTGGTGTTCACGTTCGACCGCATCATCCAGGAGAACGCGATCGAATATCCGGTCCCGCATACGTCCCTGCGCAGGGGCCTCGCCGGTCCTCTGGAGTCCATCGAGAAGGTCGACGACTATACCGTGGTGATGCATCTGGGCGGTCCCTGGCCACAGGCGATGCAGATGCTCGTCCACCAGCAGATCGTGCCCCAGCACTATATCGAGGAGGTCGGCACACAGGGCTTCACCCAACATCCCATCGGCACCGGGCCGTTCCGGTTCGTCTCCGCCGGCCCAGAGCTGGGGGAAGTTGTCTTGGAGCGCTTCGACGGGTACTATGGGGGTGCGCCCGACCTGCCCCCTGTGGGGCCGGCGTGCGTGGGCCGCGTCATCTTCCGCGTGATCCCGGACGGCATGACCCGGGCGGCGGCGCTGCGGGCCGGCGAGGTGGATATCATCCAGGCAGTGTCGCTGGACCTGGTCGAGATCCTGGCCGGGGACCCGGACCTCCAGGTGCGCACAGCCCCGGGCACCCATCCCAAGTGGATGGAGATGAACATGGCCCTGCCACCCTTCGACGACGTGCGGGTCCGCCAGGCCCTGAACTATGCAGTGGACAAGGGACACATCATCGACAACGTCTACGCTGGCCGGGCCGTGGCCTTGCCGGGCCCCCTGTCACCGTTCAACAGCTTTGTCAACAGGGCGCTCCAGCCATACCCCTACGATCCAGAGAAAGCACTGAGCCTCCTGGCGGAGGCCGGCTGGACGGATCTGGACGGCGATTCCGTCCTCGACAAGGAGGGGCAGCCGTTCGTGCTCACGATCGACACGCTGGAGGCGTGGCGTCCGCTGGCCGAGGCGGTGGCCGGCCAGTTCCAGGCGATCGGGATCGAGGTCGACGTCCGCTTTTGGGAATATCGCGTGATCAGATCCCGCCTGCTGTCCGGCGAGCGTATGGCGTACCTGGATGGCTGGGGCGATTCCGCCTTTGACCCCGTGGGACACTTTGAGGCCAAGTGGCACGAGACCGTCGAGGGCCAACCGTACGGGCGGGGGAACTTTACCGGTTACGACAACGAGCGGGTGAACGAACTCATCCGCATGGGGGAGCAGACCGCCGACCCAGTTGAGCGGCAGAGGATCTATGACGAAGCCCAAGAGATCATCTACCGGGAGGCTCCGGCCGTGTTCCTGATCCTGCCCGAGGAGATCGAGGCGGCATCGGTCCGCGTCCAGAACTGGGAGCCCGCTTCGGACGGTCGCATCAACCTGCACGACGTCTGTGTGGGGGAGTAGCCGGAGGGTGGACGGAGGATGGAGGATGGAGGATGGAGGATGGAGGATGGAGAACGGAGGACGGAGGATGGAGGACGGAGGATGAATGACAACTGACGAGGCCAGACCCACCCGCCAGGGTCGCGGATGCCTGTCCACAGGCTTCGTCGTCTTTTTGCTGGCCACGCTGGGTGCCATCGGCCTCTTTTCCGCCTGGACAGTGCGCCAGGTCGTCCTGGCACCCTATGAGGACCGTATATACCCCAACGTCACCGCGCTGGGCGTGGACCTGGGCGGGCTCACAGCCGAGGAAGCAGCAGGACGTGTCACAGAGGCCTTTGGCCAGTACGATGCCGGCTCGCTCACGCTGAGCGAGGGGGAGCGCACCTGGGCGGTTCCCTGGTCGGAGGCCGGGCTGCGCCTCGACGTGGACGCCACGGTCCAGGCGGCCTTCGCCGTGGGCCGCGCCGACCAGGGCCTGGTGACGCTCCTGCGCATGCTCGAAGGGCACCACGAGGTCACCCCCGTCTTTGCCGTCGACGCTCGGGTGGCGCGGGGGGTGTTGGAGGGGCTGGCCCCCGAGGTAGCCGTGCCTTCCACCGACGCGACGCTCCGCCTGGAGGGGGATCAACTGGTCGCCGTGCCCGGCCAGCCCGGCCGGGCGCTGGACGTCGACGCCACACTGGACAACATCGTCACGACCGTCGCCCACCTGGGCCCCGACAACCAGTTCGCGCTGACCTTCCGGGGCGTCCCGCCTCGCCTGGCCGACACCAAGCCGGCGCAGGCCCAGGCCGAGGAGATGTTGAACCGCCAGGTGGAAATCTCTACCTACGACTGGCTGACCGGCGAGGTGTTCACCTGGGCGCTGGGGCGGGAGGTGGTGGTCACCTGGCTGCGCGTCGAGCCGGCGGAGGACGGCAGCGGGCCGAGCGTGCGGGTCGCCGGAGAGGGTGTGCAGGCGACGCTGGCGGGCCTGGCTGCGGAGATGGGTGAAGGCCGGGGATTCCAGTTGGAGGAGGCCGCCGCGCAGGTGCTGGACGTCTTTGAAGCCGGGGGCGGGACGGCCGAGCTCCGCCTGACGCATCCCCCGCGCACCTACGTCGTCCAGCCGGGCGACCGGCTCACGACCATCGGTGCCCAGTTCGGCATGCCGCCGGGGCTCATCGCCGAGGCGAACCCCGGCGTCGACCTCAACTGGCTGCACGCGGGGCAGGAGTTGACGATCCCCTCGGAGGACGTCCTGAGACCCTACGCGCCCGTGCCTGGCAAGCGGATCGTCATCAGCACCGCCGAGCAGCGGATGCGCGTCTACGAGAACGACGCACTGCTCTACGACTGGCCCGTATCGACCGGGCTGGCGGACTCGCCCACGTACACGGGCGAGTTCCAGATCCTCAGCAAGGAGGAAAACGCCTACGCCAGCCAGTGGGACCTGTGGATGCCCCACTTTATGGCCGTCTACCGCGCCGGCGGCGACGTCTACAACGGCATTCACGCGCTGCCGATCCTCTCGAGCGGCCAGCGGTTGTGGGAGGGGGCACTGGGCTCGCCCGCTTCCTTCGGCTGCATCATCCTGGGCATCCAGGAGGCGGAGACGCTGTACAACTGGGCCGAGGTCGGCATCCCGGTGACGATCGAGTAGGCCAGTGCCCCCTGATATCGCCCTGGTCACCTGACCAGGAAAAAGACTGACCACCTGTCCAATCCTCAAACTCCCCGGTTGGCCGATGCGCCGGGGAGTCGTCTTTGCTATACTGCGAGCGTAGATTGGAGGGGATGACCGGCAATCGAAGGCAGCCGGTTTGCGAAAGGAGATTGAGATGGAGATCACAATCGCCGTTCTCATCATAGCTGCAGGAGTCATTGTCGAAGGTTTCATCCTCAACCGCGCCCGGGAGCGGGCGGAACGCGAGGACGTGGTGACCTCCCGGCTGGCCCACTATGCGGGCCGGCCAACGAAGTAGGAGATCAAGGATCAAGAATGAGTCGCAGAACCCAACGCAACGATAGCACCCTGATCGTCACGATGAAACGGTTCCTGGGCGTGGCCGCAGCGGTGTGCCTGCTGGCCACGCTGGCCAACCGGGCGATCGCCCTTCCGGTGCAGGCTGCATCCGCGGCAGCAAAGTCGCCGGCTCCCACTTCCCCCAGCCCTACGCCCACGACGGCCACCGGCTGGCTCCGCCCATCGGCGACGCCCGAGCGCGCCACTGCCAGCCCGGCTGAACAAGTCCAGGCGATGGCCACGCCGGCACCGGCATCCACACCCGCCACCGCCGGCTGCACGGACAGCGTACGGTTCCTGGCCGACGTCACCGTCCCCGACGGCACGGCCCTCGGCCCAAGCGAGCGCTTCGTCAAGACCTGGCGCGTGCGCAACGCCGGCTCGTGCGATTGGGCCGGCTACCGCGTCGTCTACGTGCGCGGCGAGCCGATGGCGGGGCGGGACCAGCCCATCCCGGACACGCCCGCCGGCCAGGAGGCGGAGATCTCGGTCGAGATGACCTCACCGGACAGCCCGGGCGATCACAGGGGGTATTGGCAGGTCCAATCGCCCGACGGGGCCAACCTGGGCGCGCTCACGTGCGTGATCACCGTCGATGGTGCGGACGGTGATCCAGCACCGGAGAAGCCGCGCGAAGCGCCCACCCCCATCCCTGCGCCGGCCTCGCCCTCGGACGTGAACGAGGAGCGGTGGATCGACGTCGACCTGTCGCAGCAGTCGCTGACCGCCTACGAGCGCAGCACGCCGGTGCACACGACGCTCGTCTCCACCGGCCTGCCCGGCACGCCGACGCCCGTGGGCCAGTTCCGCATCTGGATAAAGTTCCGCAGCGACGACATGGCCGGCCCGGGATACTATATCGAGGACGTGCCGTACGTGATGTATTTCTACAAGGGGTATGGGCTGCACGGCGTCACCTGGCACGGCAACTTTGGCCACCCGATGAGCCACGGCTGCGTCAACCTGCCCACGGCGGAGGCCGAGTGGCTGTTCAACTGGGCGGACGTGGGGACGCTGGTGAACATCCATGACTGAGCGGCAGGGCGGCGAGACCTGACAGGTTTCACATCCCACTTTTCGGCGTAGACATATCCCCGATCAGATCGAGTCCAGCCCAAAATGAGCCCTGTGGCAACCTGTCAGGTCTTACTGCACGGGTGGAACCTTCCCAGCCCCCAGCCCGTCTAGACATAGGGAGGTCCATGTGAGGATCTCCGAGAACATGCGAGCAGGAGGCAACCAGGATGAAAAACAAGTTGTGGAGGCTACTGATAGCGATCGTGCTGCTGGGGCTGGCGGGATGCGGCCCGGCTGCGCCAGTGGAGGGAGTCGCCCGGTCGGCGAAGGAGCGGGTGACCTCGCCCGACGTGGCCGGCCCGGACCTGGTGGAGCTGGCCGACGGGAACAGCGCGTTCGCCTTCGACCTGTACCAGATCCTGACGGAAGGAAACGAGAACGTCTTTTACTCCCCCTACAGCATCTCGGTGGCGCTGGCGATGACGTACGCGGGCGCTCGGGGTGAGACCGAACGGCAGATGGCGGACGCGCTCCGCTTCGCGCTTTCCCAGGACCGCCTGCACCCGGCATTCAACGGGCTGGACCTGGAACTGGCCCGGCGGGGTGAAGGTGCGGAGGGCAAGGACGAAGAGGGCTTCCGGCTGAACGTCGTGAACGCCATCTGGGGCCAGGAGGGGTACGAGTTTCTGCCCGAATTCCTCGACGTGCTGGCGGAGAACTATGGGGCCGGGCTGAGGGTGCTCGATTTCGAGAACGCGCCGGAGGAATCCCGCGTCACGATCAACGACTGGGTCAGCGAGCAGACCGAGGACCGGATAGAGGACCTGATCCCGCAGGGCGTCATCGACGCACTGACGCGGCTGGTCCTGACCAACGCCATATACTTTAACGGTGCGTGGGACAACCCTTTCGAGCCAGGCCTGACGGAGGACGGCACGTTCCACCTGCTTGACGGCGGCGAGATCAGCGTGCCGATGATGAGGCAGACAGAGTCGCTCGGCTACGCCAGGGATGAGCGAGTTCAGGCGGTCGAATTGCCGTACGACGGCGGGGAGCTTTCGATGGTGATCCTGCTTCCCGACGCGGGCGAGTTTGAAGCGTGTGAGGACGCGCTGGACGCCGGGCGGGTGGACGCGATCGTGAAGGACATTTCCTACAGGCAGGTGGCGCTGAGCTTGCCCAAGTTCGAGGTCGAATCGGATTTCAGCCTGGTCGAAGCGCTCACCGCGATGGGCATGCCGGACGCCTTCACCGGGGCTGCGGACTTTTCCGGGATGACCGGCAGCCGGGACCTGTTCATCGCAGAGGTGGTCCACAAGGCGTTCGTCTCCGTGGACGAGGCGGGCACCGAGGCCGCAGCGGCCACCGCGGTGGTGATGGTGGAGATGGCGATGCCGGAGGAGCCCGTCGAGGTAACCGTCGACCGCCCCTTTGTGTTCTTGATTCGCGATATCGAGACGGGGGCGGTATTGTTTGTGGGTCGCGTCGTGGACCCCGGCGTGTGATCTGCGCTCGACCGTAGTCGACAGCCCAGCTCTATCCGTCCCCGAATATCGTGAATCGCATCTATGACGTTCTGCCCACGTCTGCGGGCTGTCGAGATGGTACTGCAGATAGCGCCTGTTGCGGCATCCCGGCGGTTGCTTGATTCCAGCAGCGTGGTATACTTTCGATGCGGACGCGTACGGCGAGGACGCGAACGAGGCGGTGGGGAAAGGAAAGGAATTGCTGGAGGTATAGCATGGAGGACATCCTTTCGAGGCTGAAGAGTGGCCGCGTCATTGTCGCCGACGGCGCGATGGGCACGATGTTGCAGGCAGCGGGGCTGCCCGCCGGCACGTCACCGGAAGGCTGGTTGCTGGAGGATCCCGCGCCGACGCGGGACGTGCACCGCGCCTACATCGAGGCCGGAGCCGGCTTGATCCTGACATCCACCTTTGGCGGAACGCGGACGCGGCTGGAGCGCAGGGGGTTGGCGGAGCGCGTGGCCGAGGTCAATCGGCGGGCGGTCGAGATTGCCCGCGAGGCCGCGGGCGGCAGGGCGTACGTGGCTGGCAACATCGGCCCACTGGGAAAGCTGCTGGCCCCGCTGGGCAAGGTCACCTACGAGCAGGCGATGGAAGTCTTCGCCGAACAGGCCACAGCGCTGGCGGAGGCCGGGGTGGACGTGCTCTACATCGAGACGATGTCCGACCTGAACGAGATGCGGGCTGCCATCGAGGGAGCGCGGCTGGCCGGGCACGGCATCCCCGTCTTTGTCACGCTCTCCTTCGACCGCTATGGGCGGACGAACATGGGGGTGCGCCCGGAGCAGGCGGTGGAGACACTGGTGGGGCTGGAGGTGGATGCCTTTGGCGCCAACTGCGGCGCGACGCTGGAGATGACCGAGGGTGCCGTGGCAAAGATGCACGCGGCAGCGCCCCAGGCCCCCCTCATCGCCAAACCCAACGCCGGCAAGCCGCGCCTGGTGGGGCAGGAGGTGGTGTACGACGCGACGCCCGAGGACATGGCGGAGTACGCTCGCAGGTTCGTCGCGCTGGGCGTGCGGGTGGTAGGGGCCTGCTGCGGCTCCAACCCGGCCCACATCCAGGCCATTGCCAAGGCAGTAACCTGAAACCCCATTATGGTTTCAGGTTTCAGGTTTCAAGGTTTCAGGTTTCAGGGTTTCAGGTTTTAGGTTTCAGGTGAGCCGGTCCGCCGCGAGTATGCCCGGGTCGGTGCCGCGCAGCATCAAGTCGACCAGCCGCTCGGCGAGGACGAAAGCCCAGGCCAGCCCCCGGCCCCCGAGCCCCACCGCAAAGTAAGCCTGCGGCAGGTCAGGCAGCCGGCCCACCAGCGGAAGGCCATCGGGCGTGAGGCCCATCACCCCTGACCAGCGGCTGGCGTCGCGCGTCTGGACCTCGGGGAAGTGGCGGGATGCGAAGCGGACCAGCCCATCCTGCACCACGTCAGCCAGTTCGGCCTCCTGTGCCTCGCTTCCCCCCTGTGGGGGAAAGGGCCGGAGATGAAGGGACGGACGCCGCCAGCCGCCCAACAGCAGCCGGCGGTCGGGCAACTGGCGGCAGTACTCGTACCCATAGTCGGCACAGCAGGGCTGTTCCAACGCCACCGCGTCGAGTGGCTCCGAGGCGAAAACGAGGCTGCGGGTAGGGGCGACTTTGTCGGCAAAGTAGGGATCGAACAATGGGGCATAGCCGTTGACCGCCAGCACAACGGTGTTGCACATCACGGTGCGGCGCTGTGCCCAGACCCGCAAGCCGTTTGGGTCCCACGCCAGGTCGTAGACCTCGGTCCCCTCGTGAACGATCGCGCCGCTGGCGGCCAGCAGCGCCCGCGTCAGCGCGGATGCATCCACCGTCACGTCGTCGGGCTGGCGCAGCGCGGCGCAGAAACCACGACCCAGCGGGTCATTGGGCTCGAACCGGGCGGCGAAGCCATCCTCTCGCAACAGCTCCGCCGACTCCTCCAGCGCATGCGCCTCCGTCTCATCGACGGCCAGCGCCAGGCTGCCGGTGCGCTGGACCGGCACGCCCAGCCGCTCTGCGGCCTCGATCAGCCGATCCTGGCCCTCGACGGTGAACGCCCAGACCTCCCGCGCCTGCTCGCGGCCATAGGCGGAGACGGCCCAGTTGTAGTGGCCGGCCAGCCCGGCGAGGGCCATTCCGGCGCTGCGCCCGGTCGCGCCGCCGGCCACGGTCTGGGCCTCCAGGATCGCCGTGTCGACCCCCTCGCGGATCAGGCGGGCAGCCACCGCCGCGCCCACCAGCCCCGCCCCGACGACGACCACGTCGCAGTCGTCAGCCCACGTTTGCCGTCGCGCTGTCCACATTGGCATTCTCTCCCTCCAGCCAGTTGGCCGTGGTGACCCCGTCGACAAAATGGAAGTGGCGATCCGCAGTGAGCACGGTCAGACCGTGCAGCCGGGCGACTGCGGCGATTTGTGCGTCCGTGCCGGGAATGGGACGGCCTTTAGTCTTCAGCTCGGCTCGTACGCGCCCATACTCCTCGGCAGCGCGGCTATCGAAATCCAGCAGAATCACTCGCTCCAATAGATAGTTGATCCTGGATAGATTGTGTTCACGCCTGCTACTGGCATAGGCGGCGAAGAAGAGTTCTGCCAATACAGTCATACTGATGTAGAACCAGTCTCCCTCCTGGCTCTGCCCTGCCAGTTGAGACGAGACAGGTTCTTCGCCAGCCATCATCTTGACCGCGTGATTCGTGTCGAGCAGATAGCTAGTCATGTTCTTCTTCGAGTTCCATCATCCGCGCCCGTTCAATATCTGCCAGTATCTCATCAAGTTCCCCTGGTTCGAATTCCCAGGTACCCAAGCACTCTAGCAGTGCTTCACGCGAACCTTGAGGTGGCGTACGGTAGATCGTCTCCTCCGCCGTCTCGGTCGGCGTGACGTAGGGGGCCTGGATATCCTTCAATACCACTCTGCGCTGGACCAGTTCTTCGACAAAGTGCCACACAGCCGCAACCTCTTCGGGCGATAAGGTACGTAAGAGACGAATCAAATTCTCCAGCCGTTCGGTGCTTTCGCCCACAGCCATCACCCCCTTCCAGCTTATTCTACCCGAAAGCCAGTACTTTTTCAACTTCAAGGTGCCTGGCACCTGATGTCCTGTACCTTGACTGCTTTGCGCATTTCTCTGGCCGACATGGATGCCGAAACTTGTTTCGGTACTCCCCACGTGGGCGACGGGCATGAAGATGCAGTCTGTGTGGCCAAAGACGCCAACAAGACTTCGGCGAGCTCAGTCGAGCCGTTGGCGCATCCATCCGCCATCGCAGGGCGCGAAAAGCAGGTTCAGCAGGCGGTGATTCTAGGCAGTTTGATGCAAAACCGCGGTCAGGACGTGGTAGCGGTTGTCAGCGTAGGCGGTCGCGACGTTCCCAAAGGTCTCGCGGATCAGGTCGCCGTAGCGCAGGAAGCGGTTGGCGACGAGAAAGAGGCGCCCGCCGGGACGGAGCAACCGCGCCGCGTCGCGCACGAACTGGCAGGCCACCTCATAGTCCACGCCCACACCCTGGTGGAAGGGCGGGTTGGTGATGATGCCGTCGAAGCGCCGGCCGGCGCTTCGACGGGCGAGGACGGCGGAACCGCAGTCGGAGACCATCACCTCGGCGTTGGCGATCCCGTTCGCCGCCAGCGTGCGGCGGGTGGACTCGACGGCGCGCAGGTCGGCGTCGACGAGCACGACTTGGCCCTCGACTGCGCGGCGGGCGGCCGCGAGCCCGGCCAGACCCGTCCCACACCCCAGGTCGAGCACGCGGTCGCGCGGGCCAATCTCGATCGCGCCCACCAGTGCCGCCGTCCCGTCGTCCAGCCGGTCCCAGGCAAAGACGCCCGGCTTGCTGACCAGCGTCGTCTCGACGCCGTCGAGCGCGATGGTACGCGCGGCGTAGCTATCTGCGGGTGGCGATGGCTGCAGGTCGGCGGGCCTGACCGCCAGCGCGACGTGGTAGCCCTTTTTCTGCCGCACGACGCCGCACTGCCCGAACAGCTCGCGGGCGGTGGCGATGGCCCCTTTGACCCCGGCCCGCTTGTGGGCGACGAGGTAGAAGCGACCGCCCGGCCGGAGCACCCAGGCCACGCCCCGGATCAGCTCCTCCTGCACGGCCCGCCCGCGCGGCAGGTGGCTCAGCACCAGGTCGAACGAGGCGGGCGGTAGCCCGCTCACGCCGTCGGCCAACTGCACCTCGCCGTTGGCGATGCCGCCAGCGTCCAGCGTGCGCCGGGCACACGCCACCGCCGCCACGTTGCAGTCGACCAGCCGGACGCGGCCCTGCGGCACCAGCACGCCTGCGACCGCGCCGACGACGCCCGTCCCGCAGCCCAGGTCGAGAACGTCGTCGCCCGGCCCGACGTCGGCCACCTCCAGCAGCGCCGCCGTGCCCGGGTTGAGCGTGTCCCACGACCAGACACCGGGCTTGCCGACGACGGCCACCTCGTGGCCGTGGGCTGTAACGGACCACTTGCGAAAGGTGTGGTAGTCAGCCACGCGATTCCAGCACAGCCAACGCCTCGACCGGCGTCAACGTCTCCACCACGCCCGCTGCTCTTTCTCGCTGCTGCCTGTCCCACGTGATCAGGTGGGCGCCTTCCCGATGCGCCAGGGCTGCGTAAATCGCATCGGAACCGCGCAGGCGGTACTCTGCAGCCAGACGGGCTGCAAGTCCACTTAGCGCCCGGTCCACGGCAATGAACCGATGGCCTGGCAGCGTTCGCAGATGAGCGGCTGCACGATAGCCCAGCTCTGTATCATCCAGGCCACGCGCGACAGCGGCCGCAACCTCCGGAAATAGGATCTCTGGACAAACCACAGGTACCCTGCGGGCCGCCACGACACGAAGCAAGCGCACGCTTTTCAAGTGATTGGCTTCTTGCCGATGCATTCGGCTGACGTACACGCTGGCATCAATGACGACCATCGAGTCACCTTCGCATCTCGGTCAAGAGCTCGACCGCTGACTTGTCCGAGCGCCACTGCGCGCTGATCTCCTGGCTCAGCCATTCGAGTTCTTGCCAAGCCTGCTCGTCGTCCTCTTCACCAATGACGGGAACGAGGCGGGCCACGGGCTGTCCGCGGTAGGTGATGACGTATTCCGCCCCTTCCTCCCGCACCGCCCGGATGATCTCGCTGGCTCGGTTCTTTAATTCACGAACTCCGACTTCTGCCATCGGCGTCCCTCCTCCAGACGAAATGTAGCCACATCGTGTGGCTACATTGTATCACGATCGGGCAAGGCCGTCAACCGCCAACCCGCCCGCATCACGCTCCCCCGCCCCTAATACTCGTAACAACTGCCGCCGATGAACTCGCGCAGGAGCGAGTCGGGCGGGATGGCCGATTCGTCCTCGACCGGGGTGACCGCCTTCAGGAGATGATACACGCGCTCAGCGCGCCTCCGCGCGTCCTGGCGCAGCGGGTCGTCCTGGTACTGTTCCATCCACTGCTCAAAGTGATCGAACAGCCTGGCCCGCATGATGGGGAGCTCGTACGGCAGGGCGCTGTTGACGATGTAATCGGTCGTGTTGACGTAGGGGATGATGTTGCGGAGCTCGCTGGAGCGCACATAGTGCCAGTGTTCCAACGTCCGCTGGGGATCGTAGGCCCGGTAGGCCGCATCGCGCACCATGCGGCGCATCAACCGCAGATCCGTCCAACGCACGTACTTGCCATCGGGGTCTTTCATCTGCAACAGCGGCTCGATGTACAGCTTGAACTTTTGTTCGGCGTCGACGGACCGCGTCATGTCGGCATACAGGCCGTGCAGGCTGTCGATGAGGATGACGTCGTTCGGCCCGATCTGCATCGGGGTGTGTTCGTCGTGTCGCCTGCCGGTTTTAAAGTCGTAGAAGGGGGTCCGTACCTCCTCACCGGCGATCAGGCGCACCAGGTGCTCGTCGATGAGCGCCAGGTCGAGCGCCTGCGGCGTCTCAAAGTCATAGTCGCCGAATTCGTCCTTCGGGTGCAGCTCCAGGTCGAAAAAGTAATTGTCGACGGTGAGCGGGACCAGGCTGAGCCCCATCTTTTTCAGCAGGTGGCTGAGCTTGATCGTCGTCGTCGTCTTGCCGGACGAGGATGGCCCAGCGATGATGACGATCTTAACCTGGTCCCGGCGCTCCCCGATGATCTCCGACGCGGTCGTGATGTCCTCGTTATAGGCCCGGCCGGTCTCGCGCACGATCTGGGGGAACTCTTTGCGGGCGATGCGCGCGTTCAACCGCTCGACGGTGTGGAGGTCGTGGTCGACGGCCCAGTTCAGGACCTCCCAGATCTTGCGCCAGGGGATGTTCTCGGATGGACGGGCCGAGCGCTTGGCCCGCTCAAGCCGCTGGCGGGCCCGTTCGTCGCGGTACAGGATGTAGGCCTTGGCCGTCCTGGCGTGGCCGTTCTCAATCAGCACCTTCTCGACGACGTCCTGGATCTCCTCGACGGTAGGGGTGTGGTCGGGCGGCGTGGTCTCCTCCAGCATGGCCACGACCTGGTCGGCCAGCCCCTCGGCGGTGGACCGGTCACGTCCCCCGACGGCGACGGCTGCCCGGTAGATGGCATTGGTGATGCGTTCCTTGTTGAAAGGCACGACAGCCCCCGTTCGCTTGACGACGTGCGTGATCTTTGCCATGACGTTCCTCCTTCTGTCCCCTATCATCCGGCTCAGCGCGAGAATTTGAGCACCGTACACAGCACGAAAACGATCACGATGAGAGCCAGCCAGGCATAATCGGCCGGGCGCGCGCTGAGCGTCTCGATCTCTGTCGGTTCGACGGGAGCGCCGAACCCCTTGGTCTCCATCGCGATCTGGAAGTCGTTGGCCTTGCGGAAGAGCAGCAGGATCAACGGCGTGATAATCGGGACGTACGCCTTGACGGCGCGCTTGACAAAGTTCATCGAGTCGATGTCGAACGCACGCAGCTTTTGCGCGTCCACGATCGAGCCCCACATCTCAAAGATCAACGTGGTGAACGAGAGGGCGCTGACGAACATAAAGGTGACCGTCTGCGGGATGCGCAGTTTGCCCATCGCCGTCATGATCGCAGACGTAGGCGTCGTCATCACGAACAGCGGCAGCGACGAGGTGGCCACCAGGATGCGCACGCACAGCACGAGCCCAAACCACACCCCTTCCCTGGTGATCACGCCCAGGTCCGCCTCCCAGAGTTTCAGGTGGCCCAGGACGATGAGGGGTGTGTGGCCACCGCGATAGGTCAGGCCCTGGATCAGGATCAGAAAGATGAACGTGCCGGTCAGGATCTTGAGCAACGTGGCCAAGCGCCGCAGTTCGATGCGGGCCACGGCCCATAGCAGCGCCGAGAAGCCCAGCCAGATGAGCAGGATCGGCATGTCCGTGTCCCTGATCGGGTACATGACCAGCACCAGCGTCAGCAGCACGTACGCCATTTTGACCAGCGGGTGCAGCCGGTGGATGGGTGTGTCCAGGTGTGTGTAGCGAAATACAGGTTCCATCTACGCCACCTCCTCCCCCTCACGCCGGGGCACGAGCACCCGGTAGAGCTCGTCGAGCGTCATGACGTAGGGTGGCACACCGAGCGGGGCCAGCTCTGCGGCCAGTTGAGCCGCCACCGGCGGTACGACGAAACTCTTCTTGAGTTCGTCGATCTGCGTGAACACCTCCGCCGTGGGGCCATCTAGCAACACCTGTCCGTCGTAGAGCACGATCAGCCGGTGGGCGTAGCGGGCGATCAGATCCACGTCGTGGGTGATCATCAACACCGTGCCCCGCTTCTCCTCGTGGAACCGCCGGGCCAGCTCGGCCAACTGGTACCGCCCACGGTGATCCTGGGCCGTCGTCGGCTCGTCCATGATCAACACCTGGGGATCGAGCGCCATCGTCGCGGCCACGGCCAGCTTGCGCCGGTCGCCAAAGGACAGGCGGAAGGGGAACAGGTCGGCCTCCTCGCTCAGCCCCACCAACTGCAGCGCTTCCTCGACCCGCTGCTCGATTTCCTCAGCCGGCACGCCCACGTTGCGCAGCCCGAACCGGATCTCGTCGTGGCAATAGGCGGTGAACAATTGATAGTCGGGGTTCTGCAGCACCAGCCCCACCCGGCGGGCGATCTCACCCACGGAGAGTTTCCGGATGCCCTCCCCCTTGAACAGGATCTCCCCTCGCTTGGGCCGCAGCAGGCCGACGAAACACTTGACCAGCGTGCTCTTCCCCGACCCATTCTGGCCGACGATGCCGACGAACTCGCCCTGGCGAATCTGGACGTTCACACCCCGCAGCGCCACGACGGGCGGCGGGCCGGGGTACTTCACGGTCAGGTCGTTGGCTTCCAGGACGACCGGCGCGTCGGACGCGACGGGACGCGGCCGGGAAATCGCCTCGGGGCGCACGGCCAACCGGCCCGCTTCTACCGCCGACCGGACCCGGGCGGCGACCTCAGAAAGGGTGACGTTTACCCGCTGCTCGCCCGTAACGACATCTTGGCGCTCCTCAGACGGAACCAACTTTGACTGGAGCAGGATCAGGGCAGGCGTCTTGACGCCGGACTCCTCCAGTTGCTCGGCCTGGGTAAAGACGTCCGCGGGAGCGCCCTGGAGCACAGTCTCTCCTCGCTCCAGCACGAGGACCTGGTCGGCCAGGCGCAGGATCTCCTCCGTCTCGTGGGTCGTCATCACGATGGTCAGATCGCCCTTTTGCTTCAGGCGCTCGATGGCCTCGACGACCTCCCAGCGGCCCAGCGGGTCGAGCTGCGAGGTAGGCTCGTCGAGCACCAGCACCTGGGGGTCCATCGTCAGCACGGCCGCCAGCGCGGCACGCTGTTTCTGCCCGCCGGACAGATCGCGCGGGTTGTGCTCCTCCAATCCCTCCAACCGGACCAGGCCCAGCGCGGCTCGCGAGCGGGTCCTGATCTCGTCCCGCGGCACACCCAGATTGGCGGGGCCGAAAGCCAGTTCTGTCTTTAGCGTGGGCATGAACAACTGCACTTCGGGGTCCTGCATCAGCACCCCGCAACGCTGAGACGTGACGTACAGCGGCTCGTCCCACGGATCGAGGCCGGCCATCGACACGTGGCCCAGGCGCCGGCCGCCGTAAATGTGAGGCACGATGCCGCTGAGCACGTAGCAGAGCGTCGATTTGCCCGCGCCGTTGGCCCCCAAGACGACGACGAACTCACCCTTACGCGCCGTGAGATTCAGATTGCGCAGGGCGACCACGTCCCCCTCGTAGGTGAACGTGACGTCTTGCAGCGAGATGATCACGTCATTGGCCACCCGCACTCTCCTCCTGCATGGACCACTGGACCAGCGGTGGATTGGTAGATTGGCAACCAGTCTACCAGGCTACCGATCTACCAATCGCTACCGGCAAACATCCTCTGGCATGATCGGGGCTCGTGGGAAGGAGGGACTTTTTACCAGATCGCGCCCTCGATCTTGGGCAGTCCGCTGCGCTCCAGCGCCTCGACGATGGGGATGGTGATGACGGTCGTGATGGCGGACAGCGCTGGCACCCACCAGGAGTAGCCGACGTGGGTGGCGACACCCAGCTCGGCGGAGAAGTTGAACAGATACCAGTAGGGGCGGGTCCAGGGCAGCCACCACACGAAAATCGCCGCCAGGATGGCCAGGAAGATGCCACCATACCGTTCGGCGCGCTTCGACGAGCGCACCCACTTGGGTATCAAGCGGGTGCCGAGTGGAGTGGCTGCGATGATCGTCGAGGGGATCCAGTAGAGACCGGCCATGATAAAGTAGAGCGGCTCAGGTACCTTGCCGAATCCGGCCGCCGCGCCCGGAATGTAAAAGGGCACCAGCCAGCCTGCGATGCCGATGACGATGAACAGAGGCACGGTGACTTTCCAAAGCTTGTCATCCTTGATCATGAGGGCCGTCAGAGCAGCAGGGATCGCCGCATTAAGAAAGACGTCTACCACTTGCAGCGGGTAGGCGGCGGGCGCGATGAACATCCCGATCACTCCACCGACGATCGCGGCGACGACGCCGCCCCACGGTCCCAGCAGCAACGGAGCGATAGCACAGAATGGGGTGGTCAACGGCACGTACCCGCCACCGCCGACGTAGGGAAAGATTGGGACGAGCCCCAGCACGCCACACAGTGCGCCATACAGCGTCACCCAGGCGATGGAGGCCCCTCCGATCCGGCCCCTGGCCCCAGCACTGACTTTCTCGGTCGTTTTTTCCTCCATAGCGATTACTCCCTCCTTAATGTCGATTCGTGAACTTTTTCTACAAGGGCCCTCCTTCCCAGAGCCCCGTGCCCCCCTTGAAACCTACTCACTCACGAACGGAATCGTCGATGCCCCCATCGGGAAGACGGCCACACGTGCCTGCGGGCCGTACTCGGCCAGCAGCGCGTCCACTCCGGCCTGGAGAGAGGCTGGGTGGTAAAAGCCCATCGCCTCCAGTTCTGCATCTGAGACGCCCTCCGTCACGATGACCAGCTTCTTCTCGGCCTTGATCCGCGCCAGGCCGTATCCGAGCACGCTGAACGTGACCTTGCCGTTACGACGAACGACGTCGCGCAGAAAGTCGTCGGGCCCCTTTGTCTGGTCGGCCATCAAGCGATAGAACTCTTCGCCGCCGACGCCGTCAGGACAGGCAGCGACCATCAGGATGCTGCCCCCCTCGCGCACGATCGCGTCAGCGTACTCGGCGGCGCGCACCGCCTGGTAGAGATCGAGTTCGTAAGGATAGCCGGACGTGATCGCAACGTCCACCTCACCCGGACACGCCACCTCGTAGACCTGCCGCGCCAGTGCGACTCCTTCCCGGTACACGCTGCCTGGCGTCCCGGCGAACGCCCGCACGACGTGCTCGTCCTGGCACAGCACCACGTCCACGACCATGTCCAACTGCACCAGCGCCGCCCCTTCCTCGATATCGAGCCGGCAGGGCACGTCCACACGCCCCGGCCGGCGGAATCCCAGCGCGACCAGGCTGTGATTGGCGTTGATGGTGTCGAGCGAGGCCACGCCCGGGATGATCAACTTCCGGCCGCCGGAGTACCCGGCGTACGGGCTGGGGCCGACGTGGCCGATGCCGACGCAGCGGTCCGCCTCGACGACGAGCCGGTTGATCCACACCGGCGTGCCCTGACTGGTCAGCCCCAGGTAGACCTGGTCCCGTTCGTCGGTGCATCGGTGCTGCACGATGCGGAACCGTCCGTAGACGCCTTCGCCGACCTTGCGCCGCACCTCCTCATCGGTGCTCAGGCGGTGCGTGCCGTGGGTGATCAGGATCGTCACGTCCGCATCTTGCACCCCGCCGGCCCACAGTTTGTCCAGCACGGGCGGCAGGATCTGCGCGACCGGCGTGGCACGCGTGTGGTCGTCCACCAGGATGACCACCTGCTCGTTGGGCTGTACGATCTCAGATAGGGGCGGTGTGTCGAGCGGACGGGCCAGCGCGCGCACGATCTCGGCCGCCAGGTCGCAGCACGCGGCTACAGGCTGCGGGGTGTAGACGCCCGCCAGGTTGGCCTCGGGTATCCGAAACTTGAGCCTCCCACCGCCGTAAGGAAGTTGGATTTCTCGCGACACCTTACTCCTGTGGCCAATTCCGAACCTGTTCGACCACCTCGTCGCCGGTGGTCAGAACGTGGTCCGCGATGATCTCGCCAGCGGCGGCGGCGTCCCCTGCCTTCAGCGCATCGACGATCGCCTGATGGTCCGGGGCGATCCCGTCACGATGGTCGGCAAAGCCCTGATCCATCGCCATCACGCAGGTCAGCCGTCGCCGCAACTGGGACAGCGTCTTTTGTAGCAGCGAGTGCCCGGAGAGCGCGTATAACTGTTCGTGAAACCGGACGTCGAGCCGGACCAGCGCCTTGACGTCGTTGAGCCGGGCGCTGCGGTCCATCTCGTCGACGGTGGCCTGCAGTTGAGCAATCTCTTCGTGGGTGGCGCGCTGGACCGCCTCCTGGATGGCAAACCGTTCCAGCACGGCCCGCAGCGTGTATGCCTCTTCCACCGCCCGGGGGGTCCACCGCATGACAAAGGTACCCCTGGAGGGATAACTGACCAGGATACCTTCGCCGACCAACTGGCGGATCGCTTCGCGCACCGGGCCGCGGCTGATCCCTGCCCGCTCGGCCAACCCGGTCTCGACGATGCGATCGCCTGGCTGCAAATCGCCGTTCAAAAGCGCTTCCTCGATCAACCGGATGACGGCCTCGCGGAGGCTTTCACGCTTCAACTGTGGAACTTGCACCGCTCACGTCTCTTGCAAATACAGGCTTCAGCAATTCCCGTTTTAGCATTATCGTCACGTGGTATAGCTTTGTAGTGGCGACTTCAGTCGCTGGTTACGCAGAAAGAACGACTGAAGTCGTTACTACGAACTCCATAACGGGAATTGCTGTACAAATACAGGCTTACGAATGTCAACTGTTGACAGTCGACGACATTGTACCAGAAGCTGGACAGTATGTCAACGGCCTGTCAGGAGTTTTGAAGGTTGACTTCTGCGCGATGTTGCATTACACTATGGGCACCCGGCGGACAAGAAATCTCCGCGGCCGCAGTGTGGGCAGGGTGAAGACCAGACCTGACACGTTAAACCTGTCAGGTCTTGACAAGTCCCCCTGTCCGGGCCACTAGAGCACAGGATATCATGAGCAGACCAATTGCGCTGATTATCGAAGACGACCGAGATATGGCGAATCTCTTTGCCGCCGTGTTGCAGACAGCCGGGATCGAGCCCGGGATCGTCTACGACGGCGACAAAGCCCTCGCGCGACTGGCCGACCTGGTACCCGATCTGGTGTTGCTGGATCTACACATCCCGTGCACACCGGGTGTAGACATCGTGCGCGAGATTCGGACCGACGCCCGGTTGTCGGGGATCTGCATCATCGTCGTCACCGCCGATCCCCGCGCGGCTGAAGACATCCAGGACGACGTTGACCTGGTACTCATCAAACCCATCAGTTTCGACCAGTTGCACGACCTGGTCGCACGCATGGTCCCGGCAGTGTCACCGGACGAAGAGGGACCCCACAGAACCGATTGAGGGTGCGAGGGCAAACGGCCTCTGATCACCGACCCATCGACCCCGCCCGGTCGCAGTTGCGTCTTCCTCCAATCGCGCATATAATTGCGAGAACAACGTCCGCTCCACGGCAGGGCGCATATAGGTTTGCCCACGGATCGTACATCGGTGCAGGTATTACGGCAGGAAAGGAGGCGCTTATGGACTCTGAAATCCAGGTCAAGGAAATAGATGACCGCGTGGAACCCGAAGGGCCGTCCGTGGTGGATCTCAACCAGGCCACGGCGGAGGAATTGGAGACACTTGCGGGCATTGGTCCCGCACTGGCCCGGCGCATCGTGTCTTACCGGGAGGAACGAGGGGGCTTTCGCTCACCGGAGGAACTCGCCGCTGTCCCCGGCATCGGTCGTGCCGCCTACGAGCAGGTGGCCGAGCGGCTGGTCGTCACGCCGCCGGAGGCACCCCCGCCACCAATTTTCGAGGAAGCGCCGCTGGTGGAGGCTCCCGAGGCGGCGCTGGGCTTGACTGAGCCCCCTGCACCGCAGGAGGTACCCCCCCTCGAGGCTGAGGAGGTAGTGCCGGAAGAAGAACACATCCCGCTGGAGGAAGAGGTCGTGTCGGAAGAAGAGCACATCCCGCTGGAGGAAGAGGCTCCCGCCGCCGAGGAAACACCCGCGCCTCCTGCCGTTGAACCCGCCGCGCCCCCCCCCGCACCTGCACCGCCGCGCCTGCCTTCCGCCCTGGCCTGGCTTGGGGCAGCGCTGGTGGGTGCGTTGCTGGGGATGGCCCTCGCGTTGCTGGTGTTCTACGGGATCAACGGTGCGCTGGACGTCAGCGGCAGCCACGCCGTTATCGGCGTGCAGAACCAGTTGGACAGCCTGGCTGCGGAAATGGACTTTCTGCAAGGGGAGATCGACGGGCTGGATCAGCGACTGAAGACGCTGGAAGGCCTGACCGCCCGGATGGAGAAAGCAGAGTCCGCTGTAGACGCCCTTCGCCAGGAGACGGCGGACCTTGACGGGCGGGCCAACGCACTGGAGGGCGAACTGGCTGGTGTCTCCGAGGGTCTTTCCGAGGTGCAGGCACAATCGGAGCGGGTGACCACCTTCTTTAGCCAGCTCCAGGCGTTGTTGCAGGACGTTTTCGGAGACGGAGCGGCGGTCGAGCCAGCGCCCGAATCGCCTGTCGAGACCCCCACACCGACCCAGTAAGGAGATGAAACCATGACATATCAGCAACCGAATCCAGAACCAACGGGGAGCCGCGTCGGGCAGGCGTTTGGGGGTTTCTTTCGTTTCCTGGTTCGCTTTCTCTTCGTCCTGGCTGTGGGTGCGTTGATCGGTGCGGGGCTTTTCTACCTGGTGCCCTGGACCGTGCGCAGCCTGGTGCTGCCAGTACGGCAGAACACCGCCCGCATCGCCGTGCTGGAGCAAAAGATGGCACAGGAGCAGACCCGCTTGCAGGATGAGAACCGCGCGCTTCAGGACCACGTCGCTGACCTGGAGACGGAGATGGCCACCCTGCGGGAGCAGTCTGCTGTTCAGAACCAGGACATCGAGGGAGCCGCCGGGCAGATCCAGCAACTGGATGCCCGCATCACTCAGGTAGAAGGGGACCTGACAGCGCAACAGGAGGACCTGGTGGCCCAGCAGAAGGCAGTCGAGGTGGCGCGCTCGGAACTTGACAGCGCCATCGCCGATCTGAGCGAACAGACCGACCAGGTCGCCGGGCAGACAGACGAGCTCGAAGGCCGACTGGCGCTGCTGCAAACCGCGCAGGATCTGCTGAAAGTACGTCTCCTGCTGCTGGAGGAGAATTCCAGGAGCGCGCGCGACACGCTGGCACTGGCGACGGCGCACCTGGAACAGGCGATGCCGTTGATGCCGGAGCAGGCGGAGACGTTGACGACTCTGCAGGAGCGGATGGTGGGGCTGGAAGCGCTTATCGCCGAGGGTTCCTTCCGTGTACTGCCAGAGCTGGAGTCGCTCTGGGCCGACGTGATGGACCTGGTGTTGCCCGCCATCGCGCCACCCGCCGGGGAGGCGACCTCGTAGGAACCCGCCGTTTGGCAATGGCCCGGTCACACTGATCAGGCGAGAGATGAATGGGCCCGGCCGCACCAGGCCGGGTCCATTGCCCTTCCGGGGCGACGCCCGGTACGACAACCTGACCTCGCAGATGGCCTCCCCGTATGGTGTTGCCAGTCCATCAAATCCACCCGTGTTGTCTCGCTCCTGCTGGATCGTCAGATCCAGCGTCCTGGGGACGGGATCTGGCGATCCCTCTAGAGCAAAGCGGGGGGCGACGCCCATCTAGCGGAGCGACTTAATCTGATCCGGCGGCCAATAGATGAACCAGGCCCGCCCGACGATCTGGTCCACCGACACAGGGCCAAAGGAACGAGAATCCCGGGAACTGCCCCGGTTGTCGCCCAGGACAAAGACGTGCAACGGCGGCATGACCGTTGGCGGATAGTCCGGCCCGCCCTGCCGGGTGGTCCAGGGCACCTCCTGAAGCTGGCCGTCCACAAAGACCCGCCCGCCCCGCACCTCCACCGTCTCACCCGGCAGCGCCACGACCCGCTTGATCAGCGGTTCATCCTCCCCGGGCACGTCTATGACCACCACGTCCCCTCGGCGGGGGCCATGCATCAGGCGATAGGTGACTTTTTCCACCATGACCCGCTGGTCATAGTGCAGGTTGGGCTGCATGCTCGGCCCGTGCACGACCATCGCCTGGGCGACGAAGACGTTGACAAACAGGGCGATGAGGACCGCCGGTAGAACCGTCCCCGCCGTCTCCTTCAGCGCGCCCAGCAGGAAACGCCCGATTCCCTTCATTGTACATCCGGCCAGGTCGCGGTCCTTGCCGGCGCTCGCAGCAGTGCGGCCAGGCAGGGCGTCCCCATCGCGAAGAGGGCGACGAGCGCCAGTGCCGGACGGCCCAGGAGCGCGTACCCGACGACGTACCCGGAGGCCAGCAGCGCGTAGACGACGAGGGGCAGCCGCTCAAAGGCGGGCGAGGCCGGCCCCCAGGGACGCGGCGGCCAGCGCGCCTCCAGCGTCCGGTAGGCCAGGTAGACCGTCAGCGTCGTCGCCAGCCAGCCGGCGAAATTCTGCACCGGGATGCCGAAATAGGCCCCCTCGACGTGCCACACCCAATGGCCGGCCATGACCATCTGCGGGTCCAACGCCATGTCCCAGGCGGTCATCGCCAGCGCGCTGAGCGCGGCCAGCCCGATCGTCCGCCCCGGGCCAGCGTGCGGCTTGCTGACGACGCGCCCATCGACCAGCGCGTTGGCGAGCGCGTAGCTGGGGTAGATGACCATGAACCAGGACATCGGGACGGCCAGCGGCACGTCGAACAGCTTGGGGCCGAGGCGGTCCGTGTAGTGGTAGGGGCCATAGACCGCGCCGGTGGCGACGCCCGCTGCCTCAAAGGCCAGGCTGACCAGCGCGGCGAGCGCCAGGAAAATCAGCGCGTGGCGCAGACCCAGCGTGTAGATGGCGTGGCTCAGGCTGAAACCGCCCAGGAGGAGCGGCACGAGCAGGAACGCCAGCCGTGGGGCATCCCCCAGCACCGGCGTCAGGACAAAGTAGGTGTTGAGCAGCGCGTAGGCCCAGAACAGCACGACGACCAGCGAACGCCAGGTGTGGGACGCAGGCGACAGTTCCATACACCCATCCTCTCCGTTCGAGTACGCGTTTAATCTCAGGGTTCCGGTTGACGGAGCGACCTGGCCTGGTCCGGCGGCCAGCAGACGAGCCACGCCCGCCCGAGGATCTGGTCCACCGGCACAGGCCCAAAGTAGCGCGAATCACGTGAGTTCGGCCGGTTGTCGCCCAGGACGAAGACGTGCAGCGGCGGCACGACCGTTGGCGGATAGTCCGGCCCACCCAGCCGGGTCGTCCAACTTTCCTGCAGGAGCTGGCCGTCGATGAAAACCTGGCCACCCCGCACCTCTACCGTCTCCCCGGCCAGCGCCACGACTCGTTTGATCAGCGCCTCTTCCTCGCTCGGCACGTCAAAGGTCACCACGTCCCCGCGACGCGGGCCATGGACGAACCGATAGGTGGTCTTTTCGACGATGACCCACTGGTCATAGTACAGGTTGGGCTGCATGCTGGGCCCATCGATCGTCGTCGCCTGTGCGACAAAGACGTTGACAAAGAGGGCGATGAACACGGCCGGCAGGACGGTGCTCACCACCTCCCACAGCGCCCGCAGCAGCAAGCGCCGGACGCTGAACGCTGGACCCGGCTTCTCAGTTTCCTTCATGCTGTTCGCTCCCTCGTTTGAGGACATGGGGCAAAGTATAACCGGGAAGGGACTGGATGACAAGTCCACCAGGTCCCAGGTGCATTTCGCCTTGGGGGCGAACCTTCCCGAAAGCTTTGCCAACGATCCGGGTACGTCAAGAGTGTGGCCAACAAGCGCCCAAAGGCCCGTGGGCACAGGCGAACCTTCCCGAAAGCTTTGCAAACGATCCGGGAACGTCAAGCGTGCGGCCAAAATGCACCAAGGCCCGTGGGCACACCGGTGCAGCTTTCGGGAAGGTAACTTAGCGGCCATAGATCGCGGTCAGTTCCAGGAGCCGCGCCGTGACCTCGCCAGTCAGCGCGCCGGGCAAGAGGCGCCAGCACCAATTGGGGGCGCCGACGGTGCCGGGCGTGTTCATCCGCAGCTCGTGCCCCAGGCTCAGCAGGTCTTGAGCGGTCGTGATCGCCGTGTTGGCGATCGAGGCCCACGCCAGCCGGATCATGTCCCAGGCGATGTCCGAGCCGTCGCTGCCCAGGTACTTGCGGGCATAGTCGCGCTCCGCCTCCGTAGCGCTGACCTGGTACCAGCCGGCGGTCGTGTCGTTGTCGTGCGTGCCGGCGTACACGAACCACTCACGAGTAAAGTTGTGGGGCAGGAAGGGATCGCCCGGGCCGGTGCCGAAAGCGAACTGGAGCACCTTCATGCCGGGATATCTGAACTCGGCCTGCAACGCGTCGACGCCAGCGCGCGATGCCGCGTCGAAATCGCCCAGGTCCTCGGCGATGATCGCCACCTCGCCGAGCGCAGCGGTGACGGCGTGGAAAAAGTCGGCGCCGGGGCCGTGCACCCACCGGCCGACGACGGCGGTTTCCGCGTCCGCCGGGACCTCCCAGTAGTTGTAGAAACCGCGAAAGTGATCGATCCGCACGACGTCGGCCTGCGTGAACGCCATGCGGAAACGGGCGATCCACCAGGCGTACCGATCCTGGGCCATCACCTCCCAGCGGTAGAGCGGGTGGCCCCAGAGTTGCCCCGTCGCGCTGAAATAGTCGGGGGGCACGCCGGAGACGATTGTTGGCCGGAGCGCCGCGTCAAAGTGGAACAGGTGGGGGTTGGCCCAGACGTCGGCGCTGTCCATGGAGACAAAGATGGGGATGTCGCCGATGATGCGGATGCCCCGCTCGTTGGCGTACCGCTTGACGGCCAGCCATTGCTCAAAGAACTGCCACTGGCGGTACTTTTGGTTTTCGATTTCGCCGGCCAGCCGCCCCCGCCAGCGGGCCAGCGATTCCGGCTGCCGGGTGACGACCTCCGGCTCCCACGCGTGCCAGGGACCGAGGTCGTGCGCCTCTTTCAAGGCCATGAACAGTGCAAAGTCGTCCATCCAGAACGCCTGTGCGTCGCAGAAGCGGGCAAAGGCCGTCCGCTGGCTGGCGGGAGCGTGGGCCCGGAAGTTGGCAAAGGCCCGGTCGAGCAGGTCCGTCTTGTAACGGATGACCGGCCCGAAATCCACACGGTCGTCGGGGAAGGCGGGAACACCCTCCAGGTCCACTGCCGACAGGTGGCCGGTCTCCACCAGCCTGTCAGGGCTGATGAGCATCGGGTTGCCAGCAAAGGCGGAGAGCGTCTGGTAGGGAGAATCGGCGTAGCCGGTCGGGCTCAGGGGGAGCACCTGCCAGTAGGACTGGCCGGAGGCGGCCAGAAAATCCACGAACCGGTAGGCTGCGTCGCCCAGGTCGCCGATGCCGAACCGGCCGGGGAGCGACGTGGGGTGCAGCAGGATGCCACTGCGGCGCGGGAATCTCATCTGCCTGACCTCCGTGGTGTGCGCGCGTGCCGTTGCAGCAATTCCCGTCTTTGCATTATCGTCACGTGGTATAGCTTTGTAGTGGCGACTTCAGTCGCTGGTTGCGCAGAAAGAACGACTGAAGTCGTTACTACGAACTCCATAACGGAAATTGCTGGTGCCGTTGCCGGGACTGCCCCATCATACCGAATCTGCCAGGTTCGCCAGGTAACGATCCAGTCGCTCCAGGCCGGCGGGGAAGGTGCGCCGCCCCAGGCCAAAGCGCACGTGGCCGTCGCCAAAGCCGAGGCCGGTGCTGGGCAGGAGCAGCACGCCCTGTTCGGTCACCAGCCGGTTGCTAAAGTCGCGCGCGGACCGGCCGCGCAGGCCGACGAGCGCCACCGAACCCGCCTGGGGCCGGTTCCAGCGAAAGACGGTTCGCCAGCGTTCGAAGAACGGCTCCGTCAGCGCCAGGTTGTCCTGGATGATCCGCCGGCTGCGCTCGGGGAGCGCGTCACCGGCATGCAGCGCGATCTGGGCCAGAGCCTCGCTCGGCGCGCTGGCACAGATGGTCGTATAGTCCTTCCAGCCCAGGATACGATCGCGCAGCGGTGTGTCCTGCAGCGCCAGCCAGCCGACGCGCAGGCCCGCCAGCCCGCAGGTCTTGGACAGGCCGGCGAGCGTGATCGCGCGCTCATACAGGTCGCAGCCGGAGCGCAACTGCGCGGCGGGGTCGTACTCGAGGCCCCGGTACATCTCGTCGGAGAAGAGCCACGCGCCGGCCTGCTCGACAATGTGGACGATGCGCCGCCATTCGTCGTGGGACGGCAGGTAGCCGGTGGGGTTGTGGGGAAAGTTGAGGACGACCAGCCTGGTGCGCGGCGTGACGAGCCGTTCCAGCGCGTCGAGGTCGAGCCGCCAGCCCCCCGGGCCGTCCGGCGGCTCGTCGGCCTCCGTCACCTGCCAGCGGGCGACGCGAGCGCCCAGGTACTCGGCCACGTTGGCCAGCGAGTCGTAGCATGGCGTCAGCACGACGACCTCGTCGCCGGGCTCGAGCAGCGCGTGCATCGTCAAAAAGATGCCCTCCTCCGGCGCGCCCAGCCCGATCACGTGGTCCGCCCTCACGCTGGCGTACATGGCGGCGATCCGTTCTCGCAGCGCGGGCGCGCCCTGGCTTTCGGTGTAACCCAGCCACAGCCCGCCCAGGCGTTCCCAGGATGCCCCGGCCAGGTGCAGCAACTCATCCACGGTCAGCGACTCGCAATCGGACGCGCACAGGAGGTACGGCGCGGTGAATTCGTGGATGGCGAAGAACCGCTCGGTGTGAAATGGTTTGATGTTCACGTGGTCTCCTTTTCAGGTATGTCTATGCGCCGCGCCACCAGGTCCTCTCCTTCAAGGGCGGCGACGGCGACGAAGTCGAACAGATCGCGCTGCAGGCAGTAGATGGGATCACTTGGCGGAAAGTGCTCGCGGTCGCCGCGCAGGAATTTTTGCGTGCACTCGTGCTCGACGATCCGGCGCAGCGAAGCGGCGTGATCGTAGGGCCGGCCGGTGAGCAGATGCTCGATGTAATCGGCACACGCCTCGTCGTCGGGCGTGACCTCTTGGCCACCAGCGCCCATGGCCACGAGCGAGACGGCCGCTGGCGGGGGCGATAGCCGCTGGATGTAGCGCGCAACCGCGGCGGCAGTGACATAGCTGCCCAGCATGACCACGTCTGACCGTCGAGCTGCAGCGACTGCGCCGGTGACGCCCGCCGAGGTTCGCTGGGCCACCGTCCGCCCGGCAAACAAGTTGCGCCCGGCAGCCAGGATACGTGAGGGCGAGTTGCCCACGTCAAAGCCAGGCACCATTCTGCCGTCGACCTCGCCCACAGCCAGGTAGCCTTTCTCCGCCTTGAGTTCCAGGACGGCCTCGGGCCGGGCTAACAAGATGATCTTTTCCACGCCCAGGTGCATCATCAGCGCGGCGGAGGTGAAGGCGCGCAGGACGTCGATGACGACGGCGACGCCCTCGGCCTCACGAGCACCAGCCAGCAGGCTCTTGCGCAGGATACGTGGTGGTTGAGGCAACATCTCAACCCTGGGCACAGACTCTCCGCCCTCCTCTAGCTCGGCGCAGTCCCCTACGGTACACGGGGATGCTGAGCCATGGCAGCAGGAGATCTGAGGTGAGGTAGGTGAGAAACGGCACCGGGGACGCGGGCTGGGGCTTCTGGGGACGCGGTCGCTCATCAGCCAGCGTCACCTCGGCGACGGTGAAGGTCTCCCCCTGCTCCTGGGCCAGCTCTGCCAGGACCTGGCCGTGCGCGTCCACCACTTTGCAGCCCTGAACCATGTCGCACGACATCTGCATCCGGCCAGCCTGGGGGAGATATCGGACCAGCCATGGAGCCAGAGGCAGAAAGGTCAAGAAGCTGCTCAGGCCATTGGGGATATCGGTCCGGATGTGCCCTGAGCCAACGGTGTTCACAGCGGGCACGCCGAGCCAACTGGCCTGCTGGTCGATCATGTCGCCGAACACGAGCGATCCGGTGCCTTTCATCGAGGCCATGATCGGCCCCATGTCGTCGAAGGTGAGTGCATCGCCGTTGGGAAAGTGATAGGTGGGATTGGAGACGTCCGGCGGGCAACTGCTGACGACCATCAGGTTCACGCGGCCGGCGTACCTTTTCCACAGCCTGGGGTGGGCCGTGTCCCAGCAGATCATCATCCCCACGTGGCCCATGTCCGTCTCGGCGACGGTGATGCGATGTCCGGCGCGAAAGTAGCCCCGCTCCCAGCCCCAGGGATAGTTCTTGTCGTAGCGCCACGTCCGGCCATCCGGCGCAAAGAGCAGCAGCGCGTTGTACACCTCGCCCTGGTCCAGGAGCATCAGCGACCCGGCCAGGTGGACGTTCAGGCGAGCGGCGGTCTCTTTCATCCAGGTGGGGGTCGGGCCGTGCAGCGGCTCGGCCAGGCGGTGGTTGGCGTCGGCATAGGCGTAGCCGGTGTTGAACAGCTCGGGCAGGACGACCAGTTGCGCGCCGTCGTTGGCGGCTGCGGTGACCAGCCGGTCGGCGCGCGCCAGGCGGCCGACGGTGGGAGCCGGGTTGGCGTCCATTTGGACGGCTGCTACTTTTATTGTACGTGTCATATGTTCCCCTTTAGCATTTGCGTTGTATGCGGGACCTGTTATTGATTAGTCTCGCTGAGTTGTATTCCCCTAATGAGTTCTCTGACTGAGGATTTAAACCTTTCGAGGTCTACTCCTGCAATAGGGCACGCCAACTCAATGCGATGCTCAGGCATTTTCAAAATGTCTCTGAGCTGACGATCGTATGTCTCAACTAAAGCCGGGTCATAGCCTGCGGCTGCGAGCTGACCACCCAGGGTTCTGGGCCACACGTGTAGATAGGCATTCGTGCTGACAAAGAAGAGCGATACCAGTCGGTCCGCTTCAGGTGGACGCAACGCTATGACTATGCTGCTTTCCCTCGGAACGATCTCAATTCCATCTTGTCTGCTGAATTCGTCAACTAGATTCCACACGGCATCATATTGGCTTGGAGCACGATTTCTGAATAACTCCCAAAAAGCTTCCTCAGTCAGACTCACTCTTGGCTGCCTCTTATCGTTCGCCTTTGCCCTTTCTTGCCGGACATCGATCTCTGGAGCTTTCCCCTCAGTCACTGTCACCTGTATGACTGACCGTTCAACAATCTCAGTGCGAGTAACGACATGAGGCATAACCAGCAAGGGCCAACTTTGCCCTCTCTTGATCTGATAGCACCATAGTTCAACCAGCGCTATGTCTAAGGCAAGAGCGGGATACTTGTTGACATAGCTTATCATTTCAATGACAGATCGCCGTATTCTATCACCCACGATCAAGGTAAGAAATCGCCCCAGCCTGAGATTCTTGGCAACTGTCTCCTCGAAGAAGTACCGCCCCCCTTCCACTGGACCCAGTCGTTTCTCCACCCAGTCTCAGTAGATCCAGATTTGGGCCAATGATCCACGCGAAAGCGTAACAAGTGGACAGGCTTGTCCAAACCTCGTAAGATTGTAAGCATCACCAAACAATCGAAGGAGGGCAAGCCCATGTCGAATGATACTCTCAAACTGACGGATCAGGAAGTGTTGGAATACAGTCGTGAAGGTCTTCGGAAACACCT